>Ga0209931_1000798_pt1 | contig 18202 bp, 15 predicted proteins | sample SalPonR1_B_D1_MG_FD_185697 | JGI IMG/M metagenome (GOLD analysis project Ga0209931, IMG submission 185697) | Salt pond soil microbial communities from South San Francisco under conditions of wetland restoration - Salt Pond MetaG R1_B_D1_MG... ...
TCACCGCAAAACTTTGATGTAAAAAATAAATAATTTTTTCCCTGTGGTTTTTTCTGTCCGGATAATTTTACCTTATCATCTAATGATATGTCCCTAAAAATAAGCTGGTTGTCTAATTTTATCGCACCGGCTATTTCCTATAATGGTTTTGGGAATATGGGAAGGATTTTTTAATACATAAACTAAAATATTATGGATAAAGAAAAATTAGAAGAATTTATAAATGATTTACGCTCTGAAGCTAAGATATTGGAGTTTCAAGCGAAGTCTAATGGTAAAAATTATATTGATATGGATTTATCAATGAGACAGACTAATACTGAAATGGCAATATCTGGATTAGAAGGTATTAAAAAATATTACCTATGATTCCAAGTTATGTTTAGCGATTTTAGGTAGGTAGTTTGATGATTAGAACTAAAGTGAAGGATATATTCCCAAAACCATTATATTCAACGATTGTGGCTAGTGTGTTAGCCAGCGATGGTTTTTGAGGGATGGAGTGGAGAATCGTTGAATATAACGTCCCTGCGGTATGCGCAGTACGGGGTTTCGAAGCCACTTCCTTATCAAGATACAGAAAGGCTAAAACGAGCCACAGACGCTGAAATACGCTGTAACCCCCGTATTGCGTATGACCGCATGTTACCGCCTGGTGTTTATTCATTATCAGTTAGTTATCTGTTTTTTTATAATCCAAAATCCGCCCAATCGAAGCACTGCTTTTCCCGAAAAAATTAGTTTTTAGGGTCGGCAAAAAAGCGTTGGCAGACAGACAAGCTCTATTGCAATTCTTGGTTGCGTGTCGGCTTGTGTGAATTGCAATTGTGCTTGGCTGTGTGAGGCATTAAACAATAACACTCACCCCTGGACGATTTGTTTGATTTGAAAATTGAGCTTGAATATCTAAATATAATTCATGTCTAAGTTTAATAAAAGGCTTCATTTTTTTCTTCTCAATAGTTTCTTTATTTAAAGTAACTATGTTTCTAAAATCGAATAGAAAAAAACGATCTTTTGAACCAATTTTAAAAACTGAAGTTTGATAATAAAAGTCCCCTTTCCTTTTGCATTCATTATAATATTCAGCGTCAATTGCTAAACCTAAAACTGTTCTCACATAGTTCTTGTTTTGAGAATAATCACATATTGGTGTTAAATCAAGTTGCACTAACCAAGGCTCTGAATTTACTAAAACATCATGCTTGCTTTTAAAAGTCTCTTTTCTTAACAATTGTGAAATAAGATATTTATTCTTTCTTAACTTGTAAACATTACCAGGCTCGAGGTATGTATTATCAGCTAATTTATTTACAGTATGAAGTTTACTGTTTAATTTTGTTACAATATTTTTAGTTACACCACCATTATCGTTTATATTAGATACACTCCCTAATCCGTTTTGAATTATATCACTCTCTATATTATCAACCAATAACGCATTTAAGCTGAAAAATGCCTTTACAATTTTTTCTTCATCTGATGCAGTTTTAATATTGTCATTTCCAATTATAGATTTAGCAAGTCGATGTATAACGCATTTAATGTTATTATTCCATTTGTTATCGATAGGAAATAAATCAGTAAAATCATTAACTGTATTTGAAGAACTCTTATGAATTGAATTCTCCCAATTTATCAAGTTTCCAATTAAGGATATGTCATTTAGTTTTTCACTTAATTCTTGAGATAAACGTTCAAAACAATCTGATTGAGGAACCCATTTTCCATCAATAAAATCTAAAAAATCATTTTTTTGGAGATAAATTGTTTTAGCTGGAATTTTTGTTTTTAATGCACTTTTAAAATGATCATCTAATGCTTTAGCATAATCATTCCTTCGTTTACTCCAGATGATCAATAAAAAAGGATTTGGATTATCAGGAATAATTCTGTTCAATATGCTATGAATAGAGCTTATAACTTCTTTTGTTGATTTACTTAGTTCAAAAATATTCAAATCTAAGAATAACACTCTGAGTTTATTTAAGTTATTGTTTTCTGGAAAATCGTCAATATCAGTGCCTGAATAATAATTAAATGGCAAACGGTTCTTCGAAAGAATCTTAATTATTGGTTCAGCTTCCTTATAGTTGTCATCAACGATTACGATTCTTCCATTTTCGGGTAAATTCATAAAATATTATTTTTTAAAACTAAAACAAATAATGGCTCCATCGGAAAATTCTTCAGGTAATTCAAAATCATTGAATTCTGGAAAGGAAAGCCTTCCTCCTTGAGCTAACATAATCTCATTTGCAATATGTAAACCCAGTCCAATGCCACCAGGTTTTGCAGAAACAAAAGGTTCTATAATCTCTTCTGTTGGCAAAATTATGCCTGTTCCATTATCTGCAACAATTATGTTTATAAAATCATTATCCTCAATTAAATCTATGAATATATGCTTGTTTTTTCTATTTGCTTTCTCTAACCAAAAAATTGAATTATCTATTACATTCATAAGGCTACCTATAAAAAGACTCCTAGCTATCTTAGTCTTTGGATTAATCTTTGAGTTTAAATATTGCTTAGTAATTTTTATTTTATGAGAGAGAAGTCTATATTCAGTATTAAAAATAGCTTGATTAATTACTTTTTTTAAATCTTCATTTGATTGTGTTGATTTTTTTATTATTTCAGAATAACCTTCAATTAACGAAGATAAATGCTTTACTAAATTTACTAGCCTATCAGAACCTTTTTCAGCTTTAACCACTTTTTGAACTTCAAGTATTATCTTTTCTACTTCATGCACAACAACACTCATGCTCAAACCTGCTCCAGCAGCTTTTAATAAATTATCATTAATACGCTTATAATCATCTTCGATTTTCACTAAATATTTATTGATTTCCTCTTTTAAGAAACCTTCTTTAACATTTTGATCTACATAATTTTTAAGTTCTCCAATAACTTGGTATACCGGTTCTGTTTTTCGTGTAGGTCCATAAATGGATCGTATTTTCTGTTTGTCGCTATATCTCAATGTTTCAATAATATTCAACGAATGTAAAATCGTTGATCTTAAGGCTACATATGCATCATTTTCAACAAAACCTTCACGATTTGTTTTTTCAATTAATGCCTCACTTTTATCTCGGCTGAGATAAATAGCTCCCATTATAATATTATTACTTAATCTTTTTGAAGGTTGATTAACTCGACGTAAATCTAATCCTAACCAATCATTTTCAGGTTCCCCATAATCATAAACTCTTAATCCATCCCTGTAAACACGAACACCACAGTTAGTATTCAAATACTCCTTAAATCCTCTTTTGTCAGAAATACCTAAATTCAATATAAAACTATCTCTATCAAAAATATAACCTTCAAAAATAACGTCACCAATATTTGTTTTTGTTAAATTTATTATATTCTCATCTTCATCTTCAAGTAAAGTGAAATTATCCACTATTTTGTCACCTTGTGTTATTTTTCTTCCGTCTAACTTAGACATATTTTGCCATGGCACAAATTCATATAAGAAATCAACAATTTTGTCATCCCTAAATGTAACCTTAAACTTAAACAAAGAATACTCTTTGACCTCTTTCCATTCTAACAAACCAGTAAACCAAGCAGGTTTATCTGTTATATCAAAATTCGCTTTAAATGAATCATTTGTTTCAAATGGAGAAACAAGTGAGTTAATAGTTCTTTTAACATTTCTTGCTGTCCCCCTAGTCCATTTTTTCCTCAAATCACTTATTGTTATACTTGTGCCGGTTTTTCCGTCTTTAAATAATAATGAGTTTTCTCGCTCAATAACCTTAATAGGCACTTGATCTAAGTATTTATAGATATTAAAAATAGACCAATCAATTTTAACATAGACTTCCTTATGATTTGACATTTTTGTAGTCATTTCAATTTTGTTGCCTAATTTATGGACACCAAATCTTCCAATTCCTTTTTCTCCAATTGGTAAACGATTATATTTCGGGGAATACTCCCGCTGTAAAAATTTCTCTGTCTTAAAATCACTTCCTGGTTCCATCCAGACATTTTCCACGACATCTAAGCTCATTCCATATCCGTCATCCTCTATAATAATAACTCCTTTCTCTGGATCATCGATGTGTTCCATATAAATATCAACTTTATTTGAATCCGCATCATAAGAATTTTTTACAAGTTCAATTAATGCAACACTTTCATTTCTTATAAGTTGATCACCTAACTGCAATAATAGTCTCGCTCTAGGTTTAAATTTTACTGGAACTTCTCTATCTTTGTTTTGAGGTGTAATATTTTTCATAATATTTCTCCTATTTTTTTGGCAATAGAATAAGCCATGAGTGGAGGCACAGCATTACCTATCTGTTTAAATGCAGCTCCTTGACCTCCTTCAAAATAATAATCATCTGGAAAAGATTGAATTCTTGCTGCTTCTCGAATTGAAATAGATCTTACTTGTTGTAAATCAGGATAGATGTAATGATGTCCATCCTTTGAAATATGCGCTACCATTGTGTGAGAAAGCCCATTTATATCAACAACTTTAAAACGGTCTAAAAAAGATTTCTCATTTTTATGGGATTTCAATCTTTCAGGTAAATCAGTGTATTTAATCCTTTCACCATATTTAAGTAACTTATCAATCGCAATCCTGTATATTTCCAAATCTTGTGAGTTATGGGGTCTTGTAGTATGTTGTGAAACAAAATCAACTCCATTTCTGATTTCAAATTTTGAAAGATATTCGTTTATTGGGGCAGTATATTTAGAAATGGCTTTTTTATATCCAGGTTTAATTTTTTGTAAATCAAACAAAATATCTTTGACAGCATATTTATGTTTAATTATATCAAACACAGGATACTGGAAATCAAACTCTTTTTTCCAACCTATCAGAATAATTCTTCTTCTTTTTTGAAGTACTCCAAAATCCTCGCTTTTTAGAATTGTATAGTCAATCTTATAGCCAACTCTTTTGAAATGTGCTTTCATGTTTTTAAAATACCTTCCTTTGTCTGCTGAGATAAGTCCAAGTACATTTTCAAAAACAAAAGCGTTTGGAGAATACTTCTTTAAAAATTTAGCATATTCCTTATATAAATAATTTCGAGGATCATCTTTCATTCTGTTTTTATCTCGAGAACGACCAACAAGTGAGTATGCTTGACATGGTGGTCCGCCAATTATTAGGTCTACGGTTTTATTTCCTAATAGATTGTCTATTCTCTCAAAAATAATTTTGTTATTATCGCCTCCAATAGCTTTATTAATAACAGAATCTGATAATTCCTTATTTGAAAATTGTTTTACTAATTGTTTCCTAGTTAGTTTTTCAGCTAAGTAATCAAAATAAACATCAAGTCTATTTTCTAACTTTAATCTATGATATATTAACCTAGTTTCTAATGTGTCACATGCTTTTGCATCAATTTCAACATGGGCAATAGGGTTGTAACCTGCCCGAATAAAGCCTTCGGACAACCCCCCTCCACCTGAAAACAAATCGATATAATTCATACAAATCATGGTTTATCTAAACTTTCAAAAATAACAATAAATCCTTAAACGTCTGTATTCTTTTGTCAGTTTTTAATTCACATTCCCAAATGACTTTCACTTTCCATCCAAGTGATTCAAGTTCTTGCTCATTTACTATGTCTCGCTGTTTGGTTTTATTGATTTTATTAAGCCACCATTCTGTTTTTGTATTTGGAACAACATAATATTTACAATTTTCATGTCCATGCCAGAAACACCCATTAACAAAAATCACCGTTTTGTATTTTGGTAAAACTATATCTGGTTTTCCTGGTAATTTTGAATAGTTTAACCTAAAACGGAATCCATTTTTATGTAGGAATTGTCGAACAAGGATTTCAGGTTTTGTATTTTCACCTTTAATCCTTGACATGTTATAACTTCTGGTTTTCTTATCATGTACATCAGCCATAGTAAGCACCTCCGAGCGTTGGCAAAAATTGCACTCTTTTGCAAATTTTGGTGTGAGCTTTAGCATGTGCGATTTGCAAATGTGTGCAATGTGCGCTGGCTTCCCCAACTGTCCCGAAGGGCAGAAGCGGGTGGGCAAAAACTAATTTTTTCTTGCACCAACCTTCATTCAATGAGTCAATATTTTCTATCCGTTTTTTCAAATTTTATAATCAAGTTTTATTGTTCGTTTCGGTCTTTTACACTTGGCGGTAACGGTCCCGCGTTACCGATATCGTGCGGGTTTCCGCCTTGTTTCGTTATCCACCGTTGAACAACTTTACTAAGATAAAACTTTGTCAGCAAACCACCAAACACCCGCATGTACGGTGAACGCGTGTTATAGCGTGTAAACGACGAATTTCAATAACCTTCTGTAGTTGCATTAATTTTGTAAATATTTAATTGCAGTTTCAATTACATTGTCAATACCATTCTCGATATCACGTTTTGTATTAACAATCAAAGTGTCAGGAGCGATTCCAATGTCTTCAAGGGAACTGTCATTCCAATCATTAGTTTTTCTGATTGATAAACGATATTCCCAACCGTTTGGAAGTTTACCGATGTGAGTATCTGCGAAAACACCTGATGTCGTATTTCCAAATACTTTCACGGTAGGAATAGTTTTCATCATAAGTGTAAATAATTCAGCAGCACTTTGAGTGTTTTCATTTACTAATATTGCAATTGGTTGATTACAATATTTGCTTTCAGTTTTTGGTTTTATTTTCCAATAGTCAGGTTCCTGAAATGAATAAATACTATCAGGATTTCTTAATCTCGAAATTGCATAAATGCGTTTCTTGCTAGTAAAATTTTCAGCTAACTCTTTCACAGGCAATGAATATCCACCGATATTATCTCTAATGTCAATAATAAAACCATTTGCTTTTTGATATTTTTCTAAAAAGGAGCTTATTGATTTATGAACTTCATCTGATTTATTGCTCATTTCTGTCATGTGAAGATATGCGATTGAATCTTTTAGCCAGCCAGTCGTAAATACTTTTCGAATTCCAATAGGTGGCAAAAATGACTTTACTTTTAATGATTTTTCAAATTCAGTCAGATATTCATTTTCTATAAGTTTCAACGAAAAATCGTTAGTGGGAACTCTAAAGTCAAATGATAGTAAATCCAGATAATTCAATGAAGATAAACCGAAACCCGAAAAATATATTTCATTAAACCTATAGATGTAGCAATGCTTGTCATTCAGTTTGACAAGAATTTCTTGAAAAATATTAAAAAGCTCATCGTCTGTAGTTTTTTCTGTGACCTGTTCTGAATAATATTCATATTCGCTTTTCCAGTCAATTTGCTTAACATCAAAAAGCGCATAGTTTTCTTCAAAAACTTCAAAGAATGCTTCAAAATTTTCAACTGGATTTCCTTTTTCTCGATTTAAATAAAACCAAAAACCAACAATCAGAAGAATTATGAAAACAATTAAATATTTCAGATATCTTTTCATAGATGCAGCTTTCGGAGTTTATTCGCTATAACGTTTGACAATATGAAACGGTTGGGTTTTCGGGATGCGTCTTTATCCACCGAGGAAAAAGTTGATGCGAGAGCAAACGCTCGCAAACCACTGAACCCCAACTGTTTTATATTGTGTGTTGTAAGCCCGTGCTTTATTTTAATCGTTTCAATATTCGTTCTTTCATTTTATCTGTCAATATAAACTTTGACCATGTTACTAAAATAGCGTCATATCCAGTTTCTTCCTTTTCTTCTTTAGTCAATTCAACCAGTTCAACAGAAGGATTATCATATTCCCAATTTGTCTCAATCCAATCGCTTTTTGAAACTACTAATGTTGAATGCGTGAAAATTATTGATTTGTCTTTAAAATCGTATTTCTCAAATTCACTATTAAAATGTCGGTTTAAATACTCGCTCTCTTGAACATTTAATTTCTTTTCTTGATTTTTAAATGCATCAACAAAGTCGTTCGTGAATTTATAATCCAGTTTCAAATCAATATGGGTAGAATCAATTTGTGCGTTTTTTCTGCAATGAGATGTTTCTCCGTTTTTAGCAAACACAACGTAAGTCTTTCCAATCTCGAAAATCATTCCGCAATCTTGTCCACCCAGTCCTGTTTTAATTTCAATTGTGTCCGATTTAGAACCTTTCCATATCTTATCAACGGAGAATTTATAAATCATTTTTGAGTCAACCTGTTTTCTATTAATCGGAATTCCTTGAAATATTAAATCAGCAGAATCTATCTCATTTCTAAGATTCATTTGATAACATTTGCAAGAATATCCTTTTGTAAATCCTGTAAACAAAATCGTCAATATTATTAATGTTCTTTTCATATGGTTGAGTGTCATTCTAGCATGGCTTACAACGGTCCCGTGTTAAGTTTAGCGTGGGTTTCCGCCTTGTTTCATTGTCCCCCGTTGAACAACTTTACTAAGATAAAACTTAGTCAGCAAACTACCAAAACCCCGCGTTGAACTTGAACACGTGTTACTAACCGGGTGCAAAAAGAAAAAACCTGTCATTTTGGTAGTGTACCTTACTATGAAAGTTTAAAACAAATTTGTTTTGGGTGGATTTCCTAAAAGCCCGGAAGGGCTAACATGGGTTGAGATGCAAGCTCTTCCCGATTGCCAAATCGGGATGTGCTTGCTAGCGAGATGGCTAATACATCTGTTCTCTTATTTACTTGTTTCAAAAAGGTTTTCGTTTGGCTCTAATTAATTTTCATTGTTGTCATATATTTTTAGATCTGAAATAGATTCAATAAGCAGCATTAACGGGCGAGTTTATGTACCGTAAAGGATTGCGGAGTAGTTTCCTGACAATTAACACTAAAATTTGAGTGGGTTTCAATGCTTGATTACCATCTAAAACCCTTGTGGCATATAAATTTTGTTGGCGTTTCGTTGGTTTTTATTATACCGTTTTTGTTTTCATTTTAAATTTCAACAATTCAAAGTCGTCTAAAAATATTTCGAGATACTCCACCTTATCTATTGCCTTATTGGCTCTATAAATACTCCTTACAAGCTGTATGGCATCTCGCTTTATGTCTTGTCCCAGAGTATATTTGTACTCACGAGGAAAATCCTGTGTATATAAAAATACTTTCTGAACAAGTGTATATACATCTTTAAAAACCTGCAATTCGTAATATAATGCCATATTCAAAAAAAATCGACCGCTTCGCGGTTAAATGGTTAAATAGATAAATAGTTAAAAAGCCAGAACAGCACGTACATAGCCTGTGTAGAACTTATCGAAGTCGTTCTGGGCGCCATGGCCGAAGCTCTGCCCCCACGCGTTGTAGTTATTGTACTCGGTAGAACTCCAATAGTAGGCACTAGCAAAACCGCTGCCACTATTCGAAGTTGCAGTAGCATCAATAGTTGCCTTATTCTGGTACATCAGATTTAGTTCTGCTTTTGAGGGTAAGTACCAATCGCCATAAGTTTTGCCACCTTCAGTTATTTGTAATTCGTTGCAAATACGTGCCGCATAAGTACTGCCATCATCACCTATTGCAACTTGAGCTGCAATAATAATTGAAGTATTAGCTTCGCCTGCATATGGTCCATCTCCTTTGGCTTGCGTATTGCCGTAGGTGCCTGCATACCATCTTACTCCTGTGCTTTGATCTTCTTTGGCACATACAAGACCGTGTTGCCCCGTTTCGTCAACCCAAAATACAATACCGCCCTGGGCAAAGTCGCCTACGGAATAGGTAGTTGCCCCTCCGGCTGTAGCGCTAACCTCATAAGGGTCGGCATCTGTTCCTGTTCCTGTTACGGTTACATTAGTTCCTGCTGTTACTTTGGTTTCGGAGCCATCGGCGGCTGCGGGTGTATTAATAAGGTCTGCATAGTCTTTATCCCAAGCAGTATATACAGGGTCGGTTTCACTACTTAAAAATCCGCTTACATCGGGAATATCTGCTCTGATTTGTGATGCAGTGTCTTGTATGGCTTGCTCATTGGTTGCAATGCCGCTAATGTCTTGGTCGCCGGTATTTGTACCGCTTACCAAATCAAGTGCAGTCCTGTTGGCATGATAAATTCCGGTAGTGTCTTTGCCAGAGTTGTCTGCAATTGCATTTGCTTGTGTTGTTGTGATTGTTGTTGGCGGGTTGATTAAGTCAGCGTAATCTTTATCCCATGCTATAAATACAGGGTCGGTTTCGCTTGTTAAAAATCCACTTACATCAGGAATCTCACTGCGAACTTGTGCTGTTGAATCGCCCAATGCGGTTTTGGTTGCAAGTCCACTTAAATCTTGGTCGCCTGTGTTGGTTCCCGAAAGATTACCCAAATTGCTAATGTCAGTTGCTGTAATGTTGGCTGCCTCACTGCTTGTATAAGTTGGGTCGGTTTCAGATGTTAAAAATCCGCTTACATCTGGAATTTCACTACGTACCTGTGCTGTTGAATCACCCAATTCGGTTTTAGTTGCCAAGGTACTTAAATCCTGGTCGCCTGTGTTGGTTCCCGAAAGATTACCCAAATTAGTAATATCGCTTGCTGTAATGTTGGCTGCCTCACTGCTTGTATAGGTCGGGTCGGTTTCGGTAATTCCACCAATAACACTTTCCGCCGTTTTTGCATGTAAAGCATAAGGTACACTTAATAATTGGCTTGTGCCGGTAATGGTGTAAGTAGTCAGTGGAGGAACGACTGCCGTTTTTGTTTCAATAAAATAAGGTCCTACCGACCAATCTATTGCATTAAAACCTGCACCCCCACCAATTTCAATACTTACCAAACCATTGGCATTGGTCGTTGGTGTTTGGGTTTCGGTATAAACAACTGTTCCTGAAACAGAACCTTGACGGATATTTATTTCCATCCCAATTTGCGTGTTTGTTACCAAAGCATCGCTACTGTTTCTTATTACTGCTTGATAGCTCATTTTTTCAGGTGCCTGAGCGAACACACTTGCCGTTAATAATATCCCGATAGCTATCGGGACTAAAATTGTAAATAATTTTCTCATAATATTTAGTTTTTAATGATTTTAAAAGATTGAATTTTTCTGTTTTTTTGCATTACAATCATAAAATAGGTTGCGACAGGTAAGTCGCTCATATTAATTTGTGTTTGGTTAGATGTGATAACCTCACTGCTTAATAATTTACCTTGCATATCAAAAAGCTGATAGGTCAACTTTTCGTTATTGTAATCGTGTATTTGCAAAGTCAAATGATCGATCGTTGGGTTAGGAAAAACAGACAGTGAAATGTTTAATTCTGTTTCTTTTATACCAACTGTAGAGATTTCGTAGGCTTGTTGTACCCCCTGGCTTACCGTACCCGAAGTACCGGAATTAGTGGTGTAAACTACCTGTCCTAAACTGTAAGCAATGGTTCCTCTGCTGCCCGAAGCATTGCCGCCTGTGGCGTTAAAACTTTCCTGTGCTGTTGCTGTTGAAAAAGAAAAAGCAAAAGTTAAAAGTGTTGCCACGACAAAACTTTTTACTTGCCAAACATTGATAAGCCTAGCAGATCGCTTTCTACTTTTTACTTTGGTTTTGTGTTTCATTTAATCTTATTTTAGTTATCTGTTTGTTTTTCAGTCCGGATAGCTATCGGGATTCTGTTGTCAGTTTTTCTCCAATTAACGTTTAATTAACATTATAACCAATACAACACTAAAATACAGAATATTGGTATAATAAACAAGCTAATGGTTTTTAAATCTGAGTGTATGGACTATTGGCATTAAATTGTAGCATTTATACTGAATAATCCATTTACTTGTTATTAAACAATAATGGAAGGCAAAAATTTAGCTCTTCCCGTGAATACGGGATGTGCTAAATGTGCGCCGGAAATCACCAATGCAGCCGTCAGGCTGCAAAGCGCGTCGGCAACAAATTTGTTTTAACCTTCATTATTACTAAGCCAATCCTACTGTTTCTATAAAAACAAACCAATACCAAGAACATATTTTATTATTGTATCAACGTGGTAATTTATTGTCGGTTTGGTTTGAACTTTTCCGGTAGTAAAAATTTTTTGAATAAATAAAATGCAGTTTCTTTTAAATATACTTTGCAGCAACTGGTTTGTAACGGTCCCGTGTTAAGTTTAGCGCGGGTTTCCGCCGCGTTTCATTGTCCCCCGTTGAACAACTTTACTAAGATAAAACTTAGTCAGCAAACTACCAAAACCCCGCGTTGAACTTGAACACGTGTTACCGCCTGGTGTTCATTTATTTATGTCATTTTTTGTTCAATTTGCTACTACTTTTCTGTCTATCATGCGTTGGGACAGACACACTTATTGACAAGTTTTGGTCGTGCGGTTGGCTTTTTGAGCGACTTGGCAATGTGTGTGGCTGTGAAGCGTTTGCTATTTTATATCTTATAATCCTTCAACAATCATTTTCAATACTTTATATGCAGGTTCATAAACCGTGTTTGTGTCTCTATTTGGAATTATTTGTCCGTGGAAGAGAACATTTCTTAGGTTGTAAAGCATTTCAAGTACTCCTTTAAAAATTGTCGTTGGTTCGTTTATTAAATTATACTGTCCAACTCTAATACAGTTATTAGGGTCTGGTGAAAGTAGGTTTAACGGTTTGAAAGGATTTGCGTCATTAAACTTTTGTTCTAAAAATTGTCTCTGAATTCTTGAAAGTCTGCCAAAATCTCTGTCAGCCCTTAAATGTTGTAAATCATACTCGGTGTGATTGTAATTCAATAGATTCCGTCTTGCTGAATTTACAACTGTTGCAACTGTTCTCGTAATACCTGCACCTGTCAATGTAAGTTGCACGTAATAATTGATTCCGTTGTAAGCATCAGTTTGAGTAATACAAGTCCTATCCATTTCAATTACGAAACTTTCAAAATAGATTCTTTGCTCGTTGTTTTCAACTACTATGTTATTCAGGCAATAATGCAAATGAGCCAGATTTGAACGAAACTGTTCGCTTTCATCATTTGCTCCATTAAGCAAGCTCAAAAACCGGTTTCTTGCAGCGTTTGCATTAGACTTGATTTCATTTATTGCTTCTCTATCCGTCCTTAACCTTGGATAGTACGTTTTGTACCAAGCATTGAATGGAATCCAAGCTTTTACAAAGTGGGTGAAGTAGTCAATATCTGCTAACGACTTCCATTTATCTGCATTCTCTGTATAAGTACTTGGCATATTAGTTCGAATTTTTATTTATAAATTCAGTTGCAGATTTCTCGTCTTTCTCAATCGCAATTTCTACAGCTGTTTTGGCGACTTTTAAAAGGTGTTCAGATTGCCTTCTAAGTTCAAAGCAATCATTTATCTGTACTTTGATTTTATCTTGAGTTTGCAAATCAATTAATGGGATAGGTATTTGTTCTAATTCTGTTTTGCTAATGGCTGTAAGGATTGTGCCCGAACAACCTTTCTTCAATAGAGCCTGAATTGGCTCGGATTTAAATAGAACTAACAACGTTTCAGAATTAAGACTTTTACTGTTAACAACATAAAAACCTGTTGAGCATAAAGCATTGTTGTATTCAGGTGTAACCAATGCACAACTATCTAATGAGCCTTCAATAGATGAAACTACAACATCATTTGTAGCAACTTTTCGTCTTGCTCTCGTTGGTAATTCTTCACCCACAGCTATTGTGCAATCGGTAATCTCACCAGATTTTCCAATATTGGCTAATTCTATGTATTTGTATTCGGTTTTATCTTCAGGTGTGAAGTTTTTGTCCTTCAATATGCAAACGGTAGAAAATGATTCATGACCGTGTGGATATGAAGTTATTAAAGAAAAAAAATCTTCATATTTTAATTGGTAATACTCAGCATCCAAACGTCCTGAACTACCAAACGATTCTGAAAAGTTTTTGATGTTAACTGGTACTTGACTTGATTGAAAGTTTTTTAAAACGAGATTATCTAAAAGTAGGGTTTCAGCTTGTTCATATTTCGACTTTAAGTCTATTTTTAATTTCTCAATTTTATGAACAATTGTTTCAATGTAATTTTCAAGTGTATTAAATATTGGTACATAAATTCTTTCAACTTCCCGGCAATTCAAATTCACTTGTCCTGTTTGTCTTGATTGCCAATAAAGAAGATTTCTACCATATTTTGTATTAAGATAAATATTTAAATAGTCTGCATTAACAAGGTCTTTGTTAGGTCTTATTAAGGCAATATTTTGATTGATATTAGCAGGTAAAATCTCTTTTTGAATTATAGATGTTCTACCTACGATTTCAAAAGTGGCTCCAATGATTGTTGTGATTATATCACCAGCCATCAAAGTTGACCTTGCAATTTCTCTATTTCCTTCTTCTGTGAGTGTGTGTTCGAATTCTCCTGAAATCCTATTTTCTCTAAGGTTATCCGTCTTGATAAACTTAATATTGCCACCATAGAATCTATCAATTTTCATCGATGGTGTATGCCCTGTAATAATAGGTGATTTTAGTAATTCAGAAAGCTTTTTGTGCCTCTTATTCTTAATTCTCTTAATTGTTTCCCTATAAATCTTTTGATAGTGTTCTGAATCAAAACGAAATGTTTCGTCCTCTATTGAAAAAAGATTTGTGAAATTTATAATGTTGATTTCCAGCCCTTCCAACAAAGCCTTGTATCTGGCTTCATCGAAAGGGCTTAGAGCTTTCCCACAAATGAGAGTTTTTCTTTTTTAGCAAATTCTAAAAATGCCTCTGCAATACCGTCTTGTGTTTTGCCATCGTGATTATATAAGTCATGTTTTACAATTAGGTGGTCGTGGCTGTCTAAAACATATTCGTCAAGGTCTTTTGGTGTAGCTACATAATGCACCACACTTTCCTGTAGCTCCATTTCGCCTTGAACGGGGTTGGCAACTTCGGGCTTAATTTTAAATTTGTCGGGGAAATCTTTCTTGCGCAAATAAATTTTATCTCCGCTATTGTCCTTGCTTGATTCTTGCATGGTTGCAAAAAATATCGGGTAATCTTCTACTTTTGGGCAAAGTTTATTATTCCATTTTTGCACAAACAAAACACTTGTTTTAGTTCCTGTATGTGGTTTAAACACATTGCCATGCAAGCCAACAACGGCAAGAATACGGCAACGCTCAGCGATAAAATCACGAATGTTTTTATCGGATGAATTATTGAATCGACCTTGCGGCAAAACAATTGCCATACGTCCGCCGGGTTTTAAAAAATCAAGGTTTCGTTCAATAAAGAGAATGTCCCGCCCGACTTTGGTTTGATATTTTCCGTTTGGTTTTTTCCCTAACTCATATTTTGCTAAAATCCGACTTTCCTTAATATCACCAGCAAAAGGCGGATTTGCCATTAAAATATCAAAATTAAAGTCTTGATTATTGCTGTTTTGCCTTATTCTGCGGAGTTTTTTCCAACCATTGTTATAAATATCAATCCAGTCTTCATCGTTTGTTTTCTCATCCCAGCGTTCCCAATCCAAGGTGTTTAAGTGCAAAACATTAGATTGTCCGTCCCCAGCAATAAGATTTAATGTTCTTGCAACACGAACTGATTTTTCGTCAAAATCAATTGCAAAAACCTTGCTTTTTACATAATCTTCACAACGAGGTGGCTTTTGTTCAAGTGTAAACAAATGACTTTGGTCAAGACCTTCTTCTTCCATGATATGATTCCATACATGAAATATTGTGTGCATAGGAAACCCGCAACTTCCTGCTGCGGTATCAATCATAGTTTCATTCTCTTGCGGATTAAGCATTTTTACACACATATCAATTACAAAACGAGGAGTAAAGTACTGTCCTTTTTCTCCTTTACTTGTTTTGGTTCAAATGCATCATCTACTACATCCAAGTTTGAATTAAACAATTTAACATCTTGCAAGGATGAAACACAAACAGATAAATGCGAAGCGGTTAATTCAATTCTGGAATCATCCGAAAAAACGCCTTCCCATTTTGCTTTTGCCTGGTTAAAAAGCTTTTGGATTTTTTCTTTTAATTCTGATTCTGTATCACCGTAATTTCTAAATTCAAGATGTCGGGTTTTATTTCGCCCTGCTTCCATCTCGTCATAAAGTTTGGTGAAAATCAATTTGAAAAGTTCCTCAAAAACATCAACTCCGGCATTTGCCAAAACTTCGTCTTCCATTTCAAGAACCAAATCTTTTAATGATTTTCTTTCGGTACGAAGTTTATCTTTTTCAATTAGGTTTTCAATGGTCCACCGTTCGGATAATATGTCGGAAAGTTTTTCGCTTGCTTTTGGAATTGCAGGAATATCCTCAAAATAATTCGGGTCTTTTCGGTGATAGAATGAAACAGATTCACCGTTACTCCAAATTCCAATTGGTGCACCTGTTGCATTACAATACGATTTTAATTGTTCCTTTCCATCTTTTAATTTTGGCTTTTTTAATTCCACCATGATGTAAGGAGAAATAGTCTGCTTTTTATCGAAAATTACGATGTCAGCACGTTTCTTTTCTCTACCGAATGAAACAGCATATTCCAGTTCCATTCTTTCTGTGGGATACTCATAATAATCAATGAGGAGTTGAATGTATAATTGCCGAACGGCTTCTTCGGGTGTTAATTTTATCTCCTTTTTACGAACCAAACATTTCACATAAGGAGTGGCTTTCCCTCTAACATCCTTAACTATAATTCTGTTTTCAAGATTTTGAATCTCAACCATATTGAACTGTGTCAATTTATAGTTGGAGTCTTTTAGTATTTCAGCAATTCTCATATTGTTTTATCCTTATTTATTCATATTATTTAAACCCACAAATTTAACATTATCCGCGGGTGCGTAGGCAAAAAAACAGCTCTTTTGCAAGCTGAAGCATCGGCTTGTGTGTAGGAGCTTGCAAATGTGCTGTTTTGTGCGTGGGCTGTTCATTATTTAGCCTTTCATTTTCTGTTTTAGTAGCAAATTGTCTGTTCGTTTCGGTTTCTTACACTTGGCGGTAACGGTACGCTGTTAAAAATTGTGCGGGTTTTCGCCTTGTTTCAGTGTCACCCGTTAATAAAGTTTAAAAGTAGTAAAAAGCTTGTGAACTGCCAAACCCCCGCATTATTTTTGAACAGCTGTTATACACTGGCGGTTTTATTTTTAAATTCTTTTCTTCTAAATTTCATCAAGAAGCGAATAATGAAAATAATAGGAATCGCTTTCAATAGATGATTTAAAAATTCTAATTCATGTTTATTGTAATAAGAAATTACAAAACCTATAGCTAATATTAAAACATACGCACTAACAAGGAGCTGAAGTTCAATTATATCAGGTAGCTCTTGCTTCTCAATTTTGAACAGTTTTGAAAAAATTATAATGTAAACTATTAGAGAAACCAGTCTAACAGCTATGAATGCGCCAACAACTCCATAGTGAGTTGCCAGTCCAGTCATAATAGCTAATAGACCAGTCATTATTTCCAGTCTTATCAACCATTTAAAATAATTTTTCAGATGAATTTGATTATAGAAATTGACTACAATATTGTATAACAGTATTAACAAATTGATAAAAAGAAAATAAAAAGTTGCAAGAATTAAAATTTGTTTCAGATGGTAATAACTTATCAGTTCAAAACTAAAATATTCATAAAAGGATTTAATTAAAAAAAGTAGAATTAGGAAAATTCCGTTGTAAATTCCTATTCTAATTTTCCTTTCTGTAAGATTGTACATATAATTTTTTCTTAATTTGCTGTTTTGTGATTATAATTACTTCTTAGTCAAATTACTAAATTTCTCATTAAATTCCTTAAAAGCTTCAATTTTCAAATTTGAATTAGTAAATTTTGAAGACGTATGAATACAATTAAAATATACTTTGTTATTTCTCGGAATTATTGTGATTATTTGTCCAGGCACAATGTCTAAACCTTTCTTTACAACAACAAATCTATCACTTTCCAATTTAATTATTTTCCATTTCAATTCTTTAACCGCTTTTTCAATAAGCATAACATTATCAGATTGAGAAAAATTATTCAACAATGATTCAAACCTGAGATTCTTTTTCAAAACCAAATATCCAATCATTCCGATAATAAAACAAACAAGACTAATAAGAAATAAATATTTGATTTGTCCATGTGCTGGAATAAATAACAAAGAATAAATTCCGCCAATTAGAGTCAAAATTGCTGGAGTCCAAAAATAAACTGTCCACCAGTGGTTATTTCGGTGTGACCATGCCACCCGTTTCGGTCAAATAGTGCCACTTTAAAAAATCATGTAATTATAAAAAAAAATAATATTTATTCATGTTTTAAAATGCTTTTTCTTAAAGATTCTCCTTT
>Ga0209931_1000799_pt1 | contig 18191 bp, 13 predicted proteins | sample SalPonR1_B_D1_MG_FD_185697 | JGI IMG/M metagenome (GOLD analysis project Ga0209931, IMG submission 185697) | Salt pond soil microbial communities from South San Francisco under conditions of wetland restoration - Salt Pond MetaG R1_B_D1_MG... ...
GCAAATCAATACTTTATTGGCCCCAATAATGGGCTATTTTCACTCGTCTTTGAGGGAGCGTCTTTCCCAGTTTACGAAATTGGAAGCACGGATGAATTGGACCGTTGGCCGGGTAAAGTCATGACAGATGCAGCCATTCATATTGCCCGAAATTCATCTTTCAGAGGCTTTCCCAAATGTACCAATTTTGACGAACGTATTAACCTTCATCCTGTAGTAAGGGAGAAGACGATTCGTGGTACTGTGATTTATATTGACGAGTATGGAAATGTCATCACGAATATTACCCGAAAGCTCTATGAAAGCGTGCGAAATGGTCGTCAATTTGCATTGTATTTTAAGCGGTTCGACCCCATCACCTATGTCAGTCAGCACTATGCCGAAGAAGGCGTCGGGGACACCTTATGTCGATTCAATTCACTGGGATATCTGGAAATAGCGATTCACTTGGATCGTGCGACAGACTTACTGGACCTTAGGCTAAATGATACCGTACAAATCGAATTCTATTAATCTTATGTTACGAATAGTCAAAATGGTTTTCTCTCCGGGTGAAGAGGAGCAGTTTCTGGAATACTTCCACGCATCGGCGGCCGAAATCAGGGCTTTTCAGGGTTGTTTGTCGCTTGATTTACTTCGCGATAAAGATCATCCTAATATTTTTTTTACGTATAGCCAATGGGAGAAAGAAGAGGATCTTCAGGCCTATCGAAAAAGTGAGCTCTTTTCTTCAACCTGGGCCCGGGTAAAACCCCTTTTTAAATGCAGAGCGGAAGCCTGGAGTGTAGATTCTATATGGAATGAATAATAAAAGCTTATTTCATCACGATATTCTTCTCCGATCAGCTCGGGAATGGCTGGTATACTTCAGTCAACAGGAAAGCGGAAAACTATTTTGTTTAATAGATAAAAATGTGGAGCAGCTTTATCAGGTAAGTACCTGGTCCGATATCCCCTGTTTTATTCTGGAAGCCGATGAAAATGAAAAGTCTATCGAAACGGCGGTGAAGTGTTGGGAATCTATGTGTGCTAATCATGTTGACAGGCAAAGTCATATCATAGCTATCGGAGGCGGTATCACGACGGATATTGCCGGATTTGTGGCGTCCACTTATATGCGCGGAGTCTCACTTACTCATATTCCAACAACCTTGTTGGCTATGGTAGATGCATCTATTGGCGGAAAAACAGGACTCAATTTGCTTCACTGGAAAAATAGAATTGGCACTTTTTATTCAGCGGACCGGATTGTTATCGATCGGGAGTTTCTAGAATCTTTAGCTGATAGTGAATGGCGAAACGGTTGGGCTGAAGCAGTTAAACACGCACTCATTCATAGCGATGAGCTCACCGAGCAGATTTTGAATGCAAAAACTTTAGCCAATTCCAAAAAGATCTTAACTCTCCCCCTGTTGGAAAAATTGATGAAGGTCAAATTGAGTTGCGTAAGCGAAGATCCGTTTGATCACCATCTGAGGCAAAAGCTAAATGCAGGTCATACAGCCGGGCACGCTCTGGAGTCATTTTTTTTGAAAAAGGGGGTGATTATCGATCATGGTCTTGCTGTGGCAGCGGGCCTTTGGATGGAAACTGAAATAGCATTTCAGGAAGAAATGTTGAACATGAAGAAAAAGACCCTTTTACAGCACTACCTGATGGATTATTTCGACCTTCCGCAAATTACCGAAGATGAGGTTTATCTTATTTTTGATCGAATGAAGGGGGATAAAAAAAATCAAAATCAGCAAATTCACTTCTCTTTGATCAGGGATTGGGGGCATGTTTGTATAAATAGGACTCCAGATCATATGACGATAAAGGATGCGATACGTTCTTACTGCAATGCGATGGAAAACTCGTAACTTTGGTTTCTAAGGCATAAACCCTCTGAATGGCACAACGAAAAGAAAAGTCAAACCCACCTGGTCCCACTCGGCGCCAGCGATTCCAAAGCTGGATAAAAAAGATATGGATCTTTTATGCAATCTGCGTGGGAGCTGTAGGTTTGTTCTTGTACTTATATAGTTTTTCCGATCTTCCCGGATTTGAAGAGTTGGAAAACCCGGATATTGATTATGCAACAGAAGTGTATGACCAGTTTGGTAGGGATATTGGTCGATATTACGTACAAAACCGGGTAGCCGTTCCATTTGACAGCCTTAATCCATACTTGGTTCAAGCGCTTATATCAACTGAGGACACCCGATATTACGAACACTCCGGTATTGATGGGAGATCCCTGCTGCGTGTTTTATTTAAAACGATCATCCTCCAGCAAGGGAGCTCTGGCGGCGGAAGTACGATTACACAGCAATTGGCTAAGCAACTATACTCTCAGCGGGACTTTTCGGGTTTAGGAAAAATAGGGAAAGCCCTTCGCCTAATCAATTACAAATTAAAAGAGTGGTACACCGCCACCCGCCTGGAACGACGGTATACAAAAGAGGAGATCCTGGCCATGTATATTAATGAGTACGACTTTATTTATGGAGCCTATGGTGTTGATGCAGCAGCCCGGACATACTTCGGGAAAGAGCAGAGCGAATTAACCATCGATGAAGCGGCTACACTTGTCGGAATGCTAAAGAACTCCGTCTTGTACAATCCCGTAAAATTTCCTGAAAACTGCGTAAACAGACGCAATGTGGTTTTGGCTCAAATGGAAAAGAAAAAACACTTAACCGAAGAAGAAAAGGATTCTCTTCAACAGCTCACGATCGATCTATCAAATTTTGAACGCTCTTCTCATATTAGCGGGTCTGCAACTTATTTTAGAGCCTCTCTAGCAGAATGGCTAAAGGATATGATTCGCGATAGGGAACTCAAAAACGCGAATGGACAACTATACAATATTTATCGGGATGGATTGAAGATATACACCACCTTAAATTTAGATTTTCAGAAGCTCCTTGAGAAATCTGTTCAACAACATATGTCCCAATTGCAAGAAAAGTTCTTCAGTCATTGGTCGGGTAAGGACATCTGGTCTTATCGATATGATAATATATCGGCAGATATCAAACAATCTGCACTGGAAAGTCAAATAAAGGGTACAGAACGATATCGAGCTCTATTTGCAAAAGAGTTTACCAAGCATGCGGTTCGAGTAAAAGAAGAATTTGGTTTTGACCTTCGGGACTATGATATTTCCCGAATGCTCAATGCGGATGAGGATTCCAATTACCTTAACCGGATTCTGGCGCAAGGATATATTGCGGAATCTAAACTCAATGCCTATCAAAGTTTGATGGCATCCGATTTTTGGGCAACGCTGAAAGAGGATTGGAAAAATTTTGAAGCTGAAGTAGATCGCCAGTTTTCTGAAAAACGGCAGATGAAAGTCTTTGCCTACAATTCAGCCGGCGAGAAAGATACGATCATGAGTCCTTTAGATTCGCTTAAGTACCACCGAATGATTCTTCAGGTGGGTTCGGTAGCTATGGATCCCAAAACCGGCGCAGTTCGGGCCTGGGTTGGAGGGTCTGGACATAAATACTTCAAGTATGATCACGTGCTGTCCGATCGTCAGGTGGGATCTACATTTAAACCTTTTGTCTACGCTACAGCTATTTCGTATCAGGGCTTTTCCCCCTGTTTCCCAATTACAGATGTTCAGTATACCATAAAACCCGGGGAAGGGAATTTTAATTTAATTAAGTCGTGGTCACCAAAAAATGCAACAGATGAATATACTCGGAGCCCAATGACGCTCTACGAAGCTTTACGACAATCTAAAAATACCGCCACGGTCTATTTACTCAAACAATTGGGAGATGTGAAGCCTATATTAGGTTTGATTAATAATATGGGGATTGATAGTTCAGCCACCTTGCCCAACGGCAGAAAAAAGATACCGAGACAGCCCTCTATTGGATTGGGTGCAGCCGACCTGAATGTGCTCGAAATGGCTGGGGCTTATGGGACTTTTGCTAATGAAGGTACTTATAACACACCTTTTTTTGTTTCTCGAATTGAGGATAGAAATGGTAAAGTCATTTACCAAAACGTCTCAAGTAGTAATGTAGCCCTCAATGCGGATGTCAACTATGTCATGGTCGAATTGCTGCGAAAGGCCGGGTATATGGCCAGGGTTAAGGGAAACCTCAAATCCGATGTGGGTGGTAAAACAGGAACGACGCAGGACCAAACAGACGCTTGGTTTATGGGGATCAGTCCCGATCTCGTGCTCGGAACATGGGTAGGAGGGGAAGACCGATGGATTCGATTTCGAAGCATTTCATTGGGACAGGGATCGACCATGGCAAGGCCCATTTTTTCTGACTTTTTTAGCCGGCTGGAGAGTCGGGAAGAGTCTCTAGTGAATTACAGCTCCAGCCATACCTTTCAGGAACCTGAGAATCTCACTATTGAAACCGTTTGCGATCGGTATGGAACAAATGAGGAGGAGGAAAGTGATAAACCTGAACGCAAAATTCCTATTTTTGGACAATAATAAGCATCTAAAATGATGATGAATAACCGCCTGAGAGTCTCTTTCATGGTTTCCGTTTTTATGCCTCTGGCTGCCGCTCTCACCTTTTTCTCGTCCTGTGAGCCAAAGGTGGAATCCAATGCGAGCCAGCCTTTGAAGATCGACTTTTCAGATACAACATTCATTTCATTGTGGTATGCTGAGGTTCGAAAGGATTCGGCCATGCTGAGATCGTATCTGGAAGCCGCAGACCCCATGCGGCAGTACGCTGCACTTATGGCCATGTCCACCACACCCTCTCATCACTGGAGTCCTGAACTTATCGAATTACTAAATGCACCCCAAAAACAAATTCGGACCCGTGCTGCTTTTACATTGGGACAGAGCGGCGATGCTTCCGTCCTATCAGAGCTAAAAAATGCTTTCAACAACAAGGATTCCCTCATGCAAGACCAGCATTTCAATGCAACGGTACTGGAAGCGGTGGGTAAATTGGGCGGACCCAGGGAAGCCATCGAACTGATTTCCACAAAAAGCTATTCGCCGAGAGATTCTATTTTGAACCTGGGGCGACTTCGGGCCTTGTATCAAATTGCACTTCATGGGCATGAATTGAAGGAAGTTCAGTACTTTGTAATGGATGTATTGGGGCAGGCACTGCAGCCCATGAGCATCCGCTACCTGGCGGCAGATTACCTTGCTCGGTTTTCCTCAGAGCCTTTTGATAGTTTGCAGTTCAGTGTCATTCGTGCTTTTGAACGGGCGGAAGATATACAGTTCAAACGGCAACTCGCGCGCTTACTTCCCCATTGTTCGGCCACAAAGGCCAATTCCCTATTGGTTTCCACTCTGGCAGACCGGGAGGCGGATGAAACCCTTAGACTGCTTTGCGGCAAAGCCTTAATGAATACACGCCCCTCACAAGGAGTTGGCTTTTTTCGATCTCTGCTTGAGGATGATGCACCAGCTGTAAGTCAATGGGCTGCGCATTACTTCTTACGCTACGGTAATCCGAATGATGCCGTAGATTATGGTGAGTGGGCCAAAAAGCGATCCTTGCCTGAGGCTACCCGATTCATTTTGATGGCAGCAGCAATGGAGCATCTACCATTCTATTATGAATTGTCGAAAAACAATATCGCTAAGGAACTACTTGCTTTTTGGCCACGCGAAATGTCGCGTTCCGAGCGGAAAGTCCTGATCGCGCAATTAGCTCGCTCAAAAATCTTCTTTGACGAACTCATTCAATTTTTCCAAAAATCAAATAATGAGATCGTTCGGACCGATATACTCCTGGGCCTACAGCAAGAATATTGCAATAAACAGGAGGGGTGTTCCTTTTCAAGAACTCAGTTGAAGCTTTTGATGCCTGCGCTGCGTGATGCATTGCAACAAGAAACCGGCAGTCAGACGATAGGTGCAGAAATAGCTTCGACATTAGGAGCATCCGTACCCCCAAGCTGGAGTTCCGATTCCTCTTTTTTGCTGACGGTTTATGAATCTATGGAATTGCCCCGCCAGCTCGAAGCCGCAAAAGCGATGGAAAACCTGATGGATACCCTCAGTTTAGCTTATGATAAACGCTCGATAGCAGCCCCAGTCGAACCCCGCAGCCGAATTTGGCAGCGCATAACCGATAGCACCCGATTGGTCCTCGAGTTGTCCCAAGGCAAAGTTGAAATCGATTTTTTACCAAAAGAAGCGCCTTTAACCGTTGCGCAAATTATAGCTGAAGTCGAAAGTGGGTATTATGAAGGAAAATCATGGCATCGGGTCGTTCCAAATTTTGTGGTGCAAACGGGCTGCCCAACCGGGCACGGTTACGATAGCGGAGACTATCTCCTCCCAACTGAAACCAGCCCATATGCTCATTACCATGAAGCAGGAGCCTGTGGAATGGCGAGCATTGGCCCACATACTGAATCCACGCAGTGGTTTATAACCTTGCGCGCCACTCCTCACCTCGATGGTAAATACACCAAATGGGGACAAATTACATCCGGAGAAGAACTACTCTGGAAAATTCAGCCCGAAGATCAAATCCGCTCGATATATATTGAAAATCTATCGATATGACAAAAAAGACAGCATTACATCGTATTCATCTCCAATCCGGGGCTAAAATGGCCGATTTTGCCGGCTTCGACATGCCCATTGTTTATTCCTCCATAAAAGCAGAGCATAAAGCCGTCCGCGAGCGAGTAGGCCTATTTGATGTATCCCATATGGGTACTTTTATCATTCAAGGGCCAGAAGCAGAAAAATGGCTAAATCATATCACGACCAACGATGTGAGCAAGCTCGAACCGGGTAAGGCTCAGTATACTTGTATGCCCACAGCTTCAGCGGGAATCGTCGATGATTTATTGATTTACCAATTGCCGGATGTCAATGGAGAGAACCAATATATGGCGGTTGTAAATGCCTCCAATATTGAAAAAGACTGGAATTGGATGATGGAGCATAAACATGCTTGCGATGCCACAGCTAAAAACACTTCCGACAGCACCGCCTTATTGGCTCTTCAAGGGCCCAAAGCCGCCGCCGTTCTTAACGAATTGACCGATATAGAGGTAGAAGACATTCCGTTTTATCAATTCTCTCAGGGTAGAGTAGGGGCAGCAGCCGACGTGATTATTTCAGCAACCGGCTACACCGGATCGGGAGGGTTTGAGCTGTATTTACCCGCCGACCAGGCAGAAGAGGTGTGGCAGAGTCTGATCGAAAAGGGACAGAAGTACGAAATTTTGCCCTGCGGCCTGGGCGCCCGAGATACCCTTCGACTCGAAATGGGCTTTTGCCTGTATGGCAATGATATTGACGACACCACCTCTCCACTAGCCGCCGGCCTCGGATGGATCACCAAACTCAAGTCCAAAGGTGCTTTTGTTGGACGCTCCATCATAGAGCGCCAAAAAGAAGAAGGGCTGGAACAGCGCTTAGTCGGGTTTACCGTTCAGGGTCGCCGAGTGCCTCGCAAGGATTACCCCATTTTAGATGCAGACGGCGCCCCCATAGGTCGCGTGACCTCAGGTTCAATGTCGCCCACGCTCGGTATACCGATAGGTCTGGGTTATATTGAGAAGCCGCACGACAAAGTCGGAACCGACATTCAAATTGACCTGGGAAAAAAGCAATTGCCCGCAAAGGTCGTCAAGCGTCCCTTTGTCAAAGTCTAAAAAGGAGCTGCTCCTTTGTAAACTATTTCACTCTCATGCCATTATAACGACTGAAACTGGATAGTTATGGATTTTAAATCAGGACGCGAAAAATTTCTGGAATCGTGGAGTTCCATGGCTTCCCAGTGGGGGATCTCTAAATCCATGTCTTTGGTTCATGCCAGTCTCTTGATTAGTCCTGATCCACTATGTGCCGATGTCCTTATGGATCAAATCAAGCTGTCCAGAGGTAGCATCAATACCAATTTACGGGCACTGATGGATTGGGGATTGGTTCATAAAAAATACTTGCCCGGGGAACGCAGAGACCATTATTATGCCGAAAAAGACATGTGGACCATATTTCGTCAGATTCTAATTAATCGAAAGCAAAAAGAGCTTAAGCCCCTCTTAGACACGCTACAGACCTTCAGCGATCTGGATGACGATAGCCCTGAAGCCACGGAATTCACTAAAGTCGTACGCGATTTGCGCGACATAACTTACAAGACCGATATCGTCCTCGATAATATTGCCAAATCAGATGAAAACTGGTTTGAAAGTCCTTTCTTCCAGATGTTAAAATAATTTCTTTTTCTTTTTTGGGCGTGCCCCCGTCCGGAGGCCGGGGTCGCTACGATCCGGGGCTCGTTATTCACTCGGCTCCAGGCCGCTCGATAGATTTAAAACCTGATCGTTCCACCCAAATAAAGTCCCATTTTATCAATTTTTAGCTCATCGGGATAAAGAAGAGCGGCACTGGATCTTCGGTCCACCTGCGGTGGTCCTCACTTCGGCCTGCCGAAGGCGGACAGCATATTTCTCAATCCATCTGTTCTTGCTTTCTGATCGTTTTGGAAAAGAAAAAAAAGCATTGAATCCTCGGTCCGCCTCAGGCGGCCCCCTCCTCATCGCTCACGCTTTCGTTAACGGCTTTGTGATCAATTCATTTTTCAGACAGATACATTCATTAATTGTCTCTATTATGGTATGCCTTCCGCATTCTACTTATATAATGACACTAGCGCTGAAGGCGCATTAAAGAAAAAAACAGGTCACAAGTCATCATAAAAACTAGCGGTTTAGAGCATAGAACCTGACGCGTGTATCATTTTAGTGAAGATGTTAGGCCTTGTCTCTACCTTCACCAATAATAATTCCCAAACCCAGAACTCCAAAAAACCTCGCTCTTTCAAGAATCCCGATAGAAACCCGCATTATCCAAGTGCCGTAAAATAATGCTAATATGTAATATTCATTTTCGAAATCCATAGCAGTGAGGTCAGCACAGCCTCGAAAGCCAAATCTGAATCCGGCATGACTTTACTCTTTTCGTACCCTTATATGTTAGAATAGCATTAATAATTCAGAAAAAAAGTGCTATTTGTTTTGTGAATGAGTAAAAAAGCGTATATTTAATTAATTCAATAACCTTAATTAAATGTTATGCCAATCAAAAGCCAATCAAAAGCCAATCAAAAGCCAATCAAAAGCCAATCAAAATAAAAGATTTTGGATTAAATAGTTTAAGATATGGGCTATTTGTTCTTTTATTTATTTTTTCAAATAATATTCACGGTCAAATTATAAATGGGACTTTTGAGGATATTAAAAATGCACCTTACGTTATTTCAATCCAAAATAGTTCTTTAGATGGTCATTTTTGCACGGGTGTTATTTTAAGTTGTGATAAAATAATAACATCAGCACATTGTTTCGATAGATGGGAAGGGTCGAGTCAATTGTTTAGATTAAGAGCAGGATCAACAGATCAAGCTGATGGATTTGATGGGCAGGAAAGGGTGTTTACTATACATCCATCAATTGCTGGTGAAAATGATGTTGTTTTTCATCCAGACTATTCTACAGTTGACGATCTGATTGGTGATTTAGCTATCATAACCTTAGAAAATCCCTTGGAATTTAATTCTAATGTACAACCAATTGAGTACGTCCGGCCTGAAAATTTTAATAGAGATGATTTGGAAATCGGTACCGAAATCTTTTACGCGGGATGGGGAGCTACAGATTTCTCTTTACCCCCTACTGCCTCAGATCTTTTACAATCTGCCACAAGTAATATTATTTTAAATGGATTTGCTTCATTACTATTAGATGGTGATGAATGTGGGGAAGATAATGACCCAAATAGGTTTGTGAATACAATAAATGAAAATAACATATGTGTTAGGGACCCAGTCACTATGGCTCAAGGGAAATCTGGCGATAGTGGGGGACCCGGTGTTTTAATTGAGGATTTTGATTTTCTTAATCCTCTTTTAATTGGAATTATGGCTGGTGGAAGTTGCACTGAAGGTGGAGTATCTATTTTTATGGACGTTTTTGAATATTCTGATTGGATAGATGACCAGTTACTTGATTCAGACTGCTGTGATCAAGGCAATCTTGCTGACATTAGAATTGATGATGACACCGAATGGGATGGAAACGATATAGAGGTTGGATATTTAAGGGTAGATGAAGATGTTACCTTAACCATAAAAAATTCTACTTTAGAGTTCAATAGCCCTGGTGGTTGGATATACTTAGATGAAGGGGCTACACTAATCTTAGATAACAGCCATCTTAGAACCAACATGGGGTGTGATGATGGAAATGATTGGCGAGGAATTGTTTGCCAAGAGAATAATATTGTAAGTTTAACTAATAGTAGTATAAGTAATGCCAGAACTGGTATCGAGACAAAAACTAAGCCAGGGACGGCACAAATCAATTTAGATGATTCGCAAGTTTCAAACTGTGAAACGGGAATTCTATTTCGACAGAACCAATTTACATCATCGAATCCGGTAAGCAAATTCTACAATAACTCCCGATTCATCGATTGTGGTACGGGATTGGACTTGAGGGGCGTGAAAAACCTTGAGCTTGAAAATGTCACCTTTATAAATAATGGTGAAGGCTTAACGGCTGTTGATGCTTTCGTTGATTTTGGTGATGGGATTATTTTTACGCATGATAATAATTTGCCCCCATCTCCTACACGAGGTCTATATTTGGGAGGCACATTTCCTCTTTCATCTACCTATGAAATCGGTTCTATGGACTATGATCCCTATATTTTTGAGGGTTACAGTGACGCAATTGTTTTAGCTGGAGCTACACATCCTCAGGGTGTCTCCATTATGAACTGTGATGTAAAAGCTGATAGAGGTATAATAAATTATGGTACGAATAAATATATAATTCAAAATAACGAATTTGAGAATGACTTGACGATGGCTTCAAGCTATTGTTATGCAGAGTTTTCTAAATTTCAGTGCAACATTTCAGAGCATAATGATGTAGGCTTACATTACATATATGATAATTCTCAAAGTACATTTTTAGAAAACGAGTTTATTTCGTCCGGAACTGATGTTGAAGTAATTGAGGGGCGTATCGCCGACGTGGGAACTCAGTCAGAGTCAGCGGCTAATTGTTTTGATGTTAATTCAAATGATATCTTGGTTTCGAACCAATCGGCTACATCTCCCTTGTTTAGGTATTTTTATTTTGATGGATTAGGATCTATGCCTTGTAATAGACCAAATGATCAGAATGAGTTTAGATTGAATGAGGCCTTTAACAAAGGAAATTACTGCACGGACGGTATTGGAATATTTGGACTTATTGATCCCGATGATGATGGCGAAACTGGAGTTTCAGATTGGGTATGGCCAACTCATGTCTCACCTATGGAGTATATTTCTGAAGTTCAATCCGCCTTAAATAATTTAAATTCGATATTAAACACTAGTGTATCGGCATCAAGTACTCAATTAGATCCTCTGTATCAAGATAGTATTAGTGGCCAAAGTCAGGAACTAGAAATTTTATCCCAATGGTTAAATTATGGGATATTGAGATCGATTTCTACAGATAGTTTTAGTTGCGTTGAAACCTTTTTAGATAGTATGCAGTCCTGGCATTGGCAAAAAATAAATATAGGTTATGCTTTTACCAAAAATGACCTTAGTAAAGCCAATCAACTATTACAGGCTATTCCATTAAACTATCCGGATCAAATTGCCTTTAAAGAAACCGAGTTGATTAACTTGAAGCGCATGAAATTAGAGCAAGGATTAGATACCGTGCCCATTACTGAAAGTGAACTTGGCGTTCTTTATAATCACGCCACGGCGTATTTGCCTTCGAGTGGTTATGCAGCAAGCCTCTATTATTACCTAACCGGAAATAGAGTAGAACTTTCCTTCAATGTGGGCGAGTCTCAGCCCAATCAAGAATTGCTGCTTGCATCTGAAGAAAATGTGAATGAACCTAAACTGGTGCAGATATTTCCTAATCCTGTAGATGACAGATTATTTATTGCTCCACTTTCAAAAATACCAGAAGAAGTTCAAATCGTTGATGCTCTGGGCAAGATGTTCTTAGAAGTGCGGAACTCAAATAAAATTGATGTGTCAAGTTTACATCCGGGCGTCTTTTTTGTCATTATCAAGAAGGATGGGTCTACAATTACAGATAAAATTATAAAGAAATAATCAAATGATTATCAGATGGTTAGTTGCATTAATAAGTTTGTCGGCAGGAGTGGCGTTTACAACCATAAATGGACAAAATTTTTCAGTTATACTTAATGAGGGGGATACTTTGAGTTCCAACATTGCAGAGATATTGCAAAGTGGAGAGACTTTAGAATTTCCCACTATCAGTATTGATCAAAATTCCAGATTATTTAAGTATGATCGTCAAACTGGAAAGCTTGGAAAAATGACCTACTATGGATATCATATTTTCAAAAAGACGAAGATAGATAGCTTCCGTTATATAACATTTGGTAGAGATCATTCAGATTCTTCTGCTCAAGGTGTTATATCTTTGCGCTTATACACGAATACTGATAGCCTGTTGAAAGAGGTTTTTATTCAGAATGCAGATTATGAGTCAACCTGGCCTTTTGATGTAGAACGAATCGGGAATCGACTAATGGTAAGTTACCTTTTAGATGATAATATTCGACACGTTCAAAAGGACAGAGATATTGGCTTTAAAATATTTGATTTGCAGCTGAATCTTCTAAAGCAAGATATTTTAAATGATCATATAGAAGCCTCCTATGTATGGAACATGACAACAACGACAGAGTCACATCTTATCATGTCTATTGGCACTCATTTTTACAATCGATTTGGCGACTATGCCCAGGTTATCAAATTAGATTCACTTGGGAATGAGGTGTGGCGTTGGAACGGGCAAACAGACTTATTGCATGGCGCCGTCAATGTGAGGTCAGCTCAGCTTTCTAATGGTAATATTGTCATCGGATATAGGAGACAAACAATAGAAGTAAAAGATTCTACTGTTTTCTATGGATATGCTACTGAAGTGAATTCATTAGTTTTTTTAAATAGCGAAGGAGACTCTATTGGTGAAAAGCATCTGTATTTTCCACAAGGAGAGAATCGTATACTATCGGGTCTGCATGAAGGAGAAGGAAACTACTTTTTTACATGTGGGACTGCCATGAAGCGGGATAAAGATGGCTTTTATCGACGCTATGGAAGTGTTAGCAAATACAATCTTCAAGGGGATACAATATGGACCCGTCATTTTCTTCATCCCAGTATTGGAGGAGGCAATAACGATACGGATGTATTACGTATTTTGGAATTAGAAAATGGAGACATTGCCGGAGTGGGCTGGGTAGATAACCTGGAAGTCTTACAAATTTTTCACAATTGGGCGTTTAGTTTGGATGCTGACGGTTGCTTTAATGATAATTGTATGGATGACCTATTTGTCAGTACAGACTTTCCTATCCATAGCCCTGAAATTGATGTGTCTATCTATCCCAATCCCGGTCATGGAGCTCAGCTGCATTACAAAACAGCTGAGCAAGTGAGGCGTGTTGCTATCTATGATCAGCAAGGACGACTACTACGAGATATAGTGCAGCCCGATTTTAATCAAATTCGTATTGCGAGTTTACTTGAGGGGATCTATTACATCCAGTTTATAACTAACGATGGTGATAAAATAACAAAGAAATTCATCAAGTCCAATAGGTAGAGCTTTGATAAAACTTACCATAAAATAAGTCTCAACCTCAACCCTGTAGAACACACGCTACACTATTCCACAGGGTAAACCTGAGCGACTTTCGATTTTCTCCTTTTTCCCTTAACCTTCCTCGCCCGACGAAGCTCCAAAGGAGCGAAGGCTGTCCGCCTCGCTCCGGTATCTGTTACTCGAAAAACGTTTTATTGACTAACAGATTCCGCATCGGTGTGCGGAATGAGGAAAATGTTGTAGGTGTAGGGTATATCAAGATATAGTTCGAAGTAGGCGAGACACATGGCATTGGCCCAGAAAGAGCGGCAACCGCATATGCTTTCTAAGATGCCGCTGCTATGCGGCTAATAAACATGCTATGTCGTTGGGATAGACATGAAGTAAAAGCGCCAGGGCATAAAAAAAGTACAAACGTATGCAAGCAAGGTATTTACAGAATTTCTCGCTTTCTTTGTTAGAAACATGCCAACATAGAGTAGAAAGGCTACTTGTCCGAAGGGATAATCGAATAAATTGACGCGTATGCCTGAAGGGGTTCAATATCATATCGACCTGGATGTCAACCAACCACTTATTTTAATAATGAGTTGCAATTCAGGCCTTTCAGGGATGGAATTCGCTTTGGATCATAACTCGGATTACGAATGATAATTGGATTTCCCTTCACCAAATAAATGAAAAATATCCTCATCCCGGGCACCGACCCGAGATCCTTGACTTTAGGCAACGGTAATTGACCAACAGATTCCGCATCAAGTGCCTTAAATCTCCAAAAAATTGCCATGCCACTCCTCAAAAATTTGGGGAGTGGGGGAAATGGCAGGCGGAATGAGGGTGTAATTGTTTGCATGCTTGTTTAATAAAGATGTCGCCCCGCTGGGGCTTTTTTATGGCTCCTTATGATATTGGATTGCCATAATAATAATATCACCCATTCTGGGTTCGGATTTGTTTTTAATATCAAACTCTATACATAGGCCACCCCTCCGCGATCCAGTGCAGATTCAATGGAAGAATGTAGCCCCATTTTCTAGACTTAATAAATCATGTAAAATCTATGAATTATTTGGATGAAGTTGAAAGGTACATCCGGCAGCAGTTCAACAATCTTGGCCCCAGGCGACAGCTCTGAGTGGATCTTCAAATTTCTTTCTCGCGAAGTCGCCAAGGCGCAAAGAAAGAATGCCTATTGCCTCGGTCCATCGACTTTTGACCTCGGACCTTTTCACCGCGAAGTCGCGAAGGGCGCAGAGAATGTCTCTTACCTTGGACTTTTGACCTTCCATTCCTTTAACCTTGGATCACTTTAACCTTTAACCTTGTCAACTTTAACCTTGTTTCCCCGCGCAAGCGCTGTGTAGTGGGTAGCCGCTGAGGCGGCTAGTCCGGCCACCGGACGGACCGAGAGAGGCGGCCGGAGTCCGCCGGCTGGCGGACAGAGGCCGGGGTGCCGAACGAGCCCCGAAACATAGCGACTCGCCCCGCCAGACGGCGGGCGAGGGCGCCCAAAAGACCGCAACCATCTTCTACGAAATGTGAAATATAGGGGATGGGTAGGGCTTATTTCGGGTTTGGATAATTCGATCAGAGCATGTATTTTCGGAGGCAAATCTACGTGTATGCACATTCGCCCTTTTGCAGCTATTATTCCCAATGAAAAGCTGATTAGCTCCCCGGATTCATTCTTTGATAATGTGAAGTATAACTATACGAAATACGTTCGCAATGGGTTTTTTCGGAAGACGGAGCAAAAGGGGTTTTACGTATATCAGATTAAGAGGCATGGTCGACGCCATTTGGGGCTGTTAGTGACGATCGATATTGAGGACTACATTCAGGGTAAAATAAAGGTGCACGAGAACACGCTGGCCGCCAAGGAGCAGAAAACAACGGATCTCATCATGGAGCGGGAGGCAATGATCAAGCCGGTGCTGCTGGGCTATCCGGGCATGAAAGAAATAGAGGACCTGCTTTGGGAAATTAAGCAGCGGGAGAGTTCTTTTTACAAATTTGCACTCGAAGGAGGCGACCTCAAACACAAACTGTACCGAGTGACCGATGAACAGGATATTCAAAGACTTCAGGAGCTGTTTGGACAATTAGAAGCGCTCTATATCGCGGATGGTCACCATCGAACGTCAACTTCTGCTAACCTCTATGAAATGAAAGCAGAGGAGCAAGAGGGGTTCGATTTGCGATGGCTGCATGCGGGTATTTTTGCTTTTGAACATCTGGAAATCAATGATTACAACCGGGTGGTCAAGGCGTTGGAAACGATGGATACGGCGGAGTTTATCGTCCGCTTGTCTCAATTTTTTGAGATGGATGTGCTGCCGGGCGAGGCTAAGCCCACAGAGAAATATACGATCCACATGTATCTCCATGAGAAATGGTATCGCTTGCGTTGGCGCGAACCCTATTTGAAATCGGATGAAGAATCGCCGGTACTATTGGATGCGGCCTTGTTTGATCGCTATGTGCTGGGGGAGATCATCGGCATTGAAGATGTACGTAATGATGACCGGGTCTCTTATGTGGAGGGCCCCAAAGGCCTGGAAGGGGTCATGAAAAAGAGCCGGAAGTCGGAGGAGCGCGTGGGCTTTTGCCTACCGGCTGTATCGACGGAGGAATTTATTGCCGTTTCTGATGCCAGGAAAACCTTGCCTCCTAAAAGCACCTGGTTTGAGCCTCGGTTGAAAAATGGATTTGTCGTTCAGGGCTTGACAGATTTTCGGCCGGAGTAATAGTGAACCGCCTTCGCTGCTTCGCAGCTTCGGCGGTCGTAAAAAGCCATTAGCCATTAGCCAAAAGCCAAAAGCCAAAAGCCAAAAGCCAAAAGCTAATAGCCACTAGCCAAAAGCCAAAAGCCAATAGCTACTCTTCTTCTTCCTCCGACCGCATTTCAATTTCAAAACTATTATAGCCCTCGCCGGCGTAGAGGTGAATTTCGTGCCGATTGGCCATCTCAAGTAAGGCCAAAAAAGTGACGATGGCATGAATTCGATTTTCGCAAACTTCAAATAAGGTGTCGAAGTCAGCTCGGCCCTTAACATTTAGCACCGTCTGAATCCGCTGTCTTTGGTCCTTGATGGTGTACTGATAGCTGAGAACCGTGTGTACGCGTTTTATTTTCTTGTATTTCCACTCTTCCATGAGTCGATCAAAGGCCTTCATTAAGCGATACAGACTGAGCGACTCCAGCTCGGCATCCTCCAGCGCCGATTCGGCCATAGATTCGAGCTCCTTTTGGGTGTTTCCACGTTCGATTTGTTTCCGGCGCTCTTGCTCTTTGAACTTAAAGGCCTCCAGGGTCGCTTTGTACTTTTTGTATTCCAGTAGCCGTTGTACGAGTTCTTCGCGCGGGTCGATTTCTTCACCACTTTCATTGAGTTCGCGGCGGGGGAGGAGCATTTTGGCTTTGATGCGCATCAAAGAGGCAGCCACCCAGATAAATTCGCTGGCGAGATCTACATTGAGTGCTTCCATTTGCTGAATATAACTGAGAAAATCATCCGTGATTTTGGCAATAGGTATATCATAGATATCCAGTTCATCCCGCTGGATGAAAAAAAGCAGAAGGTCGAAGGGCCCTTCAAATTGGTCGAGCTGAATGCGGTAAGTCATAATAAGGCTCAAATTTACGAAGTATTCGGACTTTTCTTATCTTCCTAATATGAAAAGACAAGGCACCTTATATCTGTTACCCATGCCACTCGGTGATCATTGGGAGGGCGTTCTGTCCGGTAAAGCTCTGGAGCTCTTGAAGTCTCTGGATTTTTTCGTCACAGAATATCCCCGGACGGCACGCCGGTTTATTACCCAGTTTCGGGATGTCCATCCACTAACTTTTGAGGAGCTCAATAAACGAACGCAACCGACGGCCATAAAACCGTGGATCGATAAATTGGCAGAAGGACGGGATATAGGTTATCTGTCCGAGGCCGGTATGCCCTGCATTGCCGACCCGGGTCGACGGCTGGTGACGGCCGCTCATGCAAAAGGTATCCATGTGGTACCCGTTCCCGGCTCTTCTGCGATTTTATTAGCTTTGGTAGCGTCGGGACTGAATGGGCAGGCCTTTACTTTTCACGGGTACCTGTCCCCCAAGAAGTCCGGGCGGGAACAAGAGCTTCGCGACCTGGCGCAAACAGCAAAACGCACGGGACAGACGCAGATTTTTATGGAAACGCCGTATCGAAATGAGCCGTTGCTGGAGAGCGCGCTTAAGGTTCTGCCTTCCCAATGTCGGTTGACCATTGCCGCCCAATTGACTCAGCCCGATGAATACGTCCGCACACGTACAGTCGGGCAGTGGCAGAAAGAAAAGCGCAAGAATTTGCATAAGGTTCCTGCGGTTTTTTGTTTGGGGTATAGATAAGAATAGTCAGCGATAATGCCACCGCTATGCGGCTCATAATAATGCCACGCCCTTCAGGTTTCAGACTCGTTAGGGTTGTTGTTTTCTAAAATATATTGCCGCCGCTTCGAGGTTTATTAGACATTAAAAAAAAGTCCATGCAGGGGCAAAACATCTTTCGCTTCTCACTCTCGGATGAATTTCCAAA
>Ga0209931_1000801_pt1 | contig 18160 bp, 16 predicted proteins | sample SalPonR1_B_D1_MG_FD_185697 | JGI IMG/M metagenome (GOLD analysis project Ga0209931, IMG submission 185697) | Salt pond soil microbial communities from South San Francisco under conditions of wetland restoration - Salt Pond MetaG R1_B_D1_MG... ...
TTAACAGGTTTTAATGATTAATTTTTGTGATAAGTTGAGAATTTTATACCTAAAAGTTATGCTTAGTTTTTTATTTGAAATGAAAGTTGAAATAAAAAAGTATTAAAACGACAAAATAAAAATGAAACCGTTCACTCCCGGTACTACATAAAACCCAATATTTAAAATTACACAAACATATAAGGGCTAGGCGGAAACTCGGTGTCCTCTGTGTCCCTGTGGTGATCTTAATCAAATATAAATAAGACCATACTAAAACATTACAACACCCGCCGCGCAAGCTTAAAAGCATCAAACCAATACTGCTCCTGCAAACTTGTAATAATCACCCCTCGACTCGTTGTTGAATGGATAAATTGAATGCCATGTCCATTAGATTTTACCACCAAACCCACATGGTTGATGTCACCAAATAGTTTTTTAGAGGTTTTAAAAAACAGCAGATCACCAACACGAACGTGTTTTAATTTTATCTTCCTGCCGTACTTCGACAATTCTTTAGTGGTTCTGGGCAGTAATTTCTTATGATGTAAAAACGACTGATAAATTAGTCCCGAGCAATCCATACCTTGTCGGGTTTTTCCGCCGTAACGGTAAGGTGTGTTTATGTAATTCTTAGCATAATCAGCAATTTGACGAGCCTTCGTAGATGTGGTCACCGCCCGTTTAGATCCTCCGCAGGAGACTAAAACTGAGAGTAGAGAAAAAGCTAAAATTATTCGTAAAGACGTAAGCTTGGTTGACATAACAAGAATTATGCTTTTAAAAATAAATATAATTTTTCAATCCATAATAAACTTTGAGTTTTAAACCTAATTATACCTTGAAGAAGCAATGCATAATCCTGATAAAATACTGAATAACAGCATTTTCATTAGATTTAAAAAGCAGAATACGTATTCTATTGCATAAACCGGGTTAAATGCCTGTCCGGAGGTATTATTATTTTCAATGCTAATGACGATTGACGGCTTTTGTCCTTTCCAAATCTTTCAGGTACAGAGATTTTACAAATTAAGAGAGGCTTAGAAGTTGAAAACTTCGAACAGCTCAGGCTTAAATGCCCTGGATCCCAGCCGATTAGGCAATGGCTAAGGAATCTTTCCCCCTTTGGGCCGTCGAGGCAGGGCTTTGGACTTTTCCTCTACCGCTTCAACGTAATATTCCCGGAATACAATTGCCCGTTTACACTCAGCCTGTACCAATAATCCTGAGAAGGAAGAACACGACCCTGATACGTACCGTCCCAGACAAAAGGCGCTTGTTGAGCAGTAACGATCAATTTCCCGTAACGATCAAAAATTGAAATCCTAAATTCTTCAAAGAATTGATCGGCAGGTATCCTAAAAAAATCATTGAAACCATCCCCATTTGGCGTGAAATACTGGGGAATAACCAGATGTGGAAAAGAAATGACACGTGTATCACAAGCATTACTATTTATGCTGATAGTGTACAATCCTCCTGAAGCGTTTTCAAAAATAGGCGAACTTTGAAAATTAACTCCATCAATAGAAAACTGAAAATCTCCTGAATTTTCCAGTTGAATTACGATATCTCCATTTACACTTTCAATATTTTGAACCACAGCTTCTTCAAAAAATGAAACTTCAAAGGTTTTAGTTGAAATGCACCCATTTATGGTTTCTCTTTCAACCGTGTAAGTTCCGACATCTTCAACTGTAATTTGAGAGGTTGTTTCATCAGTTGACCATAAATACGTCACTTCTACATCGTTGACCTCAGCATCTAAAGTGACCGAATCTCCTTCACAAATTTCAATAGTCTCGGTTTCGTCAACCGTATTTTCTTGAATGACAAATTCAATTGGGGTTCTTTCATCTGCTGTACAATCGCCTTCTACTGTTGTGCTTTGGGCATAATACGTGTCGGCGGTCTCTGGTTCAAACGTAAAACTATCTTCCAAAAGTAAATTACCATTCACCGGCGCATCATACCAATCGACAGTTATAGCAGAATTATTTTGGACTTCTAAAACCCCTTGTTCACCTACACAAATATCAACATCACCAAGACTTATTGCTGGAATAGATTCTATAATTTCCAATTCAAACACATTTGAAATACTGTTGCATAAATTGTTGTTGACGTTAATCAAGTCCTCTGCCACTAAAACTCTATAAAAACGATAGTTTTGAATGTTATCAATCACAATAGTTTCTGAGGTTTCTCCGGGGAGGTTTTCCCAATTCACATTATCTGTACTTCCCTGCCATTGAAAAAAATGCTGCTCATAAACTGAAAAATCTGGAGCTGCAGATAGTGTAATGTTTTCTGGTGCAGAGTTTTCGCAAACACTCAATTCTGAATCTTCGTCGTCATCAAAAATTTGAGTGAGGTCTCCACAGGATCTAAAAACAATGTCGTCAATAGCCAAATCGTTACCACAACCGCCATCTCCATTATTCAGCATTTTTAAAATGACAGAAGTTTGTCCGGGAAGTGTTTCAAAAGTTAAACCATACTGTTCCCAGCTAGGTGGCGTAGGAGTACCTTGAATATCTCCGGTATCGCCCTGTGCTAAAAGTGTTGTATCTGTTTCGTCCCAGATTTGAAATCTTACATTTACAGGTATTCCCGTACCAGGACAAAAATTCGTTGACGTATTATAAAGGTTAACCAGATAAGCTGAAAATTCATAGGGATTGTTTTCGCATAAACCGTCAATGGGAATTTGAAAAAATAATCCGGCATCAAAACTGGCATTGACAATCAGAGCTCTGCCATTGCTGTTACCGGTATTGTCTGGCATATTATGAAAACCCGCTAATTGTCCCAAGTCTGATGAAATGGTATATTGTCCGTCTTCGGGGCCTTGATTGACATAAGTATAGGTCGTAATACTCGGCCCTAAAGCCGGCCCGTTGGTAGTACCCTGACCAAAATCCTCTTCAAAAATCGCTTCACCGGTATTGCCGGGGCAAAAGCCAAGCTGTGCAAGTGTACCATAACTTGTTAAAAAACAAATCATTAAAAATAAATTAAAGCATATTTTCATGGGAATCGTATAAACTGCAAACTTAACAATTATAAAGGGCATTTAAAAACCAAACCGTAAAATGAAAATCCTGAAGATATGATAGTGTAAAACATTGTCTTTATTTACATTTGCAAAAATTTTTAATCATTTAAATTATGTCTGGACAAAGAACATTCACAATGTTAAAACCCGATGCGGTTGAAAAAGGATATACTGGTGCTATACTTAATCAAATTACTGAAGCCGGTTTCAGAATCGTTGCAATGAAGCTGACCCAAATGACAGAAACAGATGCCAAAACATTCTATGCCGTGCATAAAGAGCGTCCGTTTTACAGCGAACTGGTAAAATATATGACCAGAGGCCCAATCGTCGCAGCTATTCTTGAAAAAGATAATGCAGTTGAAGACTTTAGAGCTTTAATTGGTGCTACCAACCCGGAAGATGCCGCTGAAGGCACCATCAGAAAAAAATACGCTGCTTCCATCAGTGAAAACGCCGTTCACGGAAGCGATAGCGACGAGAATGCAACTATCGAAGGTGCATTTCACTTCTCCGGAAGAGAAATGTTCTAGGTATAGAACGTTTTATTAATAGCAGAAGCCATCTCATAATCCTATTTTGAGGTGGCTTTTTAATTTAAGGTTTTTATAATTCCTTGTACAACAAACTAACAATGATTAGTTTTGAATCATTAAACGAAATCGATTTCGAAAAATCTATCACATGGAAGAAGCATACGTCAAGCATGACATAAAAAACCAAATCGCTACCATCGAATTTTTTCACCCTAAAAGCAATGCCTTACCGGGGCGTATCTTAGCAAAATTGGCTCAAACCATAACTGAAATAGGGGAAAATGAAGACGTTTTGGTCATCATTTTAAAATCCGGGGGTGATCGCGCATTTTGTGGTGGCGCCAGTTTTAATGAACTCGTCGCTATTGAAGATGAAGCGACCGGAAAACAGTTTTTTAGTGGCTTTGCCAACGTCATTAATGCAATGCGTAAATGCCCAAAATTTATCATTGGTCGCGTACATGGTAAAACTGTTGGCGGTGGTGTTGGTGTCGCCTCAGCGATGGATTACTGTCTAGCGACTCAATATGCCGCTATCAAACTCAGTGAACTCAATGTCGGTATCGGCCCTTTTGTTGTCGGGCCGGCTGTTGAGCGTAAAATGGGCATCAGCGCCATGTCTCAAATCGCCATTGATGCCAATACCTTTTTTAGTCCGGAATGGGCCAAGCAAAAAGGCCTCTACGCCGATGTCTTCGACACTGTTGAAGAACTCGACGAAGCTATTGATGCATTAGCCCAACAACTCTGCACCTACAACCCCAAAGCCGTCAAGCACATGAAACACATGTTCTGGCGTGGCACAGAAGATTGGGACGAATTGTTGATGGAACGGGCTGAGATCAGTGGTAGATTGGTTTTGAGTACGTTTACGAAGGAGAAGCTGGATTCATATAAGTAAGTAGAGGATAGTTGGTAGAGGGTAGTCCCTGAATGGTCGCTGACCATATTCAAATTGATATAACATTCTGTTTATTAGTATTTTAAGAGGTTTGTTATATGAAAGTTTACAGTTAGTAGTGGTTAGAGGGTAGTCCCTGAATGGTCGCTGACCATATTCAAATTGATATAACATTCTGTTTATTAGTATTTTAAGAGGTTTGTTATATGAAAGTCAGTAGAGAGAAAAATTAACAGCATGTAGAATGAAAATAGTAAATATTTAAATGCTTAAAAAAATGGAAAGTAAATATCATTTTAGTTTTGAAGACCTTATTCTTTACCAAAAAGCTATGGAATTTGGCGAGATTGTACACAATCAACTTAAACATTTTCCAAAAATTGAAGATTACAGGCTTTCATCACAATTCGCTCGTGCGGCTGACTCTATTGCTTTTAACATTGCGGAAGGCTCTGGAAGTTCTGATGCTCGTTTTTTAAATTATTTAGGTATTTCCAGAGATAGTTCGAGAGAATGCGTTTCTGCAACCACAAAAGCATTTAAAAGAAAGTATATTACATTCGAAGAATATGAAATAAATAGAGGGCTACTTGTTGAAATTAATAAGATGTTATCATCTTTAATGAAACATTTAGAAAACAAGAATAATTGAAAAGTTTAATTTAAATCCCAATGTCTACCCTCTACCCTCTACTCACTACCGACTCTAAATAATTTAAAATGGCAATTTATTCCTTTAACAAATTCATTCCCATCATCCACCCATCAAGCTTCATCCACCCGCTTGCTGCTGTAACAGGCAACGTCATTATAGGTAAAAATTGTTATATTGGACCTGGAGCGGCCATACGAGGAGACTGGGGTGAAATTATTCTGGAAGATGGCGTAAATGTGCAGGAAAATTGTACGGTTCACATGTTCCCTGGCAAAAGTATACGTTTAACTGAAAGTGCACACGTAGGCCACGGGGCTATAATTCACGGGGCAAATTTAGGGAAGAATTGCATGGTAGGCATGAATGCAGTCATAATGGATGATGCTGAAGTAGGAGAAGAATCAATTATTGGCGCGATGACTTTCATCAAAGCTGAAACTGTAATTCCACCGAGAAGCTTGGTGGTTGGTAATCCGGGAAAAATCATAAAACAAGTCTCTGATGAGATGATCGCCTGGAAAACTGCCGGCACAAAACTATATCAGCAGTTGCCAAAAGATTGTCATGAAAGTCTTGAAGAAGTTGAACCCTTACGAGAAATCCCAAAAAACCGACCAAAACAGGAAGATTTTTATAAAACTTTGAATGAATTTATGGAGGATAATGATTAAAGGATATTAATTGGTAAATAGCAATAAGATTAAAGAAGAAAAAAGAGATAAGAAAAAAGAGATAAGAAATAAGAGATAAGACAAATAAATAATGCCTTGCGCCTTTGCGCCTTTGCGTGAAACAAAAAAACAATGAGTAACCAAAATAAAACTGAAACTATAGTAGAATTTAAACTCCCCAAAATGGGCGAAAGCATTACCGAGGGCACTATCCTCAATTGGTTAGTAAACGAAGGCGATGCATTCGAGGAAGGTGATATCCTTGTAGAGGTCGGCACCGACAAAGTAGATAATGAAGTTCCGGCTCCATTTTCGGGTATTTTGGTAGAAAAGAAATATGAAGCCAAAGATGTTGTTAAAATAGGTGAAGGAATTGCCGTTTTAAGAAAAGCCTCTCCCCAAACCCCTCTCCGAAGGAAAGGGGAACGAAGAGTTTCTCCCACAGAAGCCTCTCCCCCTCGGGGAGACGGGAGAGGGGCTTTTGACGAAAGAGGGGAAGTTTCCCCCCAACGGGGGGACGTAAGGGGGGCTTTTTTCTACTCCCCCTTAGTCGAAAATATCGCCAGAGATTATCACATCAGCTATGAAGAATTGGCCAGAATACCGGCATCTGGAGCAAATGACAGGTTGAGAAAATCTGATATTTTCAAGTATATCGAAGACGGCAGGCCGGCACAGTTTACTCAACCTGCTCCAACACCATCACAAGGCTTTCAGGTTCCTGATTTAAAGTTTGATAAAGGCACTGGCAAGAGGATTGAAATGGATCGTATGCGCCAAATGATTGCCGACCATATGGTCTATTCTAAACATGTTTCACCACACGTCACTGCTTATGTGGAAGCCGATATGACCAACATGGTCAACTGGCGAAATGAACATAAAACTGAATTTCAGGAACGCACCGGCGAGAAATTGAGCTTTACGCCCCTTTTTATTCAAGCCGTTACCAAAGCCATTCAGGATTTTCCAAAAATTAACTCGTCTATGGATGAGAATCATATCATTGTAAAAGACGACATCAATATTGGTATGGCTACTGCATTACCCAGCGGTAACTTAATTGTGCCTGTCATCAAAAATAGTGACAAAAAAGATTTAGAGCAACTGGTAAAAGTAGTTAATAGCCTGGCAGCAAAAGCAAGAGAGAATAAACTCTCCAGCGACGATACCAAAGACAGCACATTCACCATTTCCAATGTGGGGACTTTCGGAAGTTTAATGGGTACGCCAATCATCAATCAGCCGGAGGCGGCGATTTTGGCTACTGGCATCATTAAAAAAAGAGCTGAAGTCATAGAAAAAGAAGATGGAGATTCAATTGAAATTCGATCAATGATGTATTTGTCTTTATCCTTTGACCATAGAATTGTAGATGGATTTTTAGCGGGAAGTTTTTTAAGACGCATTGCGGATTATTTGGAGGATTATTAAAATCTCTCGCAAAGGCGCTAAGTCGCAAAGTAAATTGATTATGACTGAAAATGAAATATCTAAATTGATAGTTAATACAGCCTATGAAGTACATGTAGAATTAGGTCCTGGTTTATTAGAGTCTGTTTATGAAGAAATCATGTTTTACGAATTAAAGTCGAAAAGATTATTTGTAGAAAGACAAAAACCTATACCTTTAATTTGGAAAAATAATAAAATGCCAATTGGATTTAGAGCAGACCTAATTGTTAATGAAAAAGTTTTAATTGAATTAAAGTCAGTTGAAATTATTGCACCTGTACACAAAAAACAAGTTTTGACCTATTTAAAATTAACTGATATAAAGTTAGGTTTGTTGATAAACTTCAATGAAAATCTAATCAAAAATGGTATAACCAGAATTGTAAATAATTTATAAAGTAAAATCACTTAGAGCCTTTGCGCCTTTGCGAGAAAAATATTAAAATGAACAAACAAACTATACTAAAAGCCTTCAAAAACCTGGTCACCGCCAAGTCGATGGCAGAACTATACGAAGATAACTTCAAAGTCGTCTCCAAATACGTGCACGCCACTTCACGAGGCCATGAAGTCATCCAGACCGCTGTGGGCATGCAACTCCAACCACAGGATTACGTCTACCCCTACTACAGAGACGACGCCATGTTACTGTCCATTGGAATGCAACCAAAAGATTTGATGCTGCAACTCCTAGCCAAAAAAGACGATCCGTTTTCAGGAGGACGCACCTATTATTCCCACCCGAGTTTAAGAGACGAAGACAAGCCCAAAATCCCTCACCAAAGTTCAGCAACAGGTATGCAGGCCATTCCAGCTACCGGTGCGGCATTAGGCATAAGATATTTGGAAGATGTAAGTTCGAAAGCCCTTTCCTTTGGAGAGGGTTTGGGAGAGGCCGTTCCCCCTTCGGGGGTTAGGGGGCCTGGTTCCGGCTTAGTAGTCTGCTCACTGGGCGATGCCTCGGTTACCGAAGGCGAAGTTTCTGAAGCCTTTCAAATGGCTGCCTTAAAGCAACTACCCATCATTTATTTAATTCAGGATAACGAATGGGATATTTCTGCCAATGCCGAAGAAACCAGAGCACAAAATGCTTTTGAATACATTAAAGGTTTTCATGGCATAGAAGCGGTTAGTATTGACGGTACTGACTTTGAAGAATCCTACTCAACTTTAGAAAAAGTCATTGAAACGGTAAGAACTGAACAACGTCCATTCTTAGTTCATGCCAAATGTCCGCTGCTGAACCATCATACCTCTGGGGTTCGTATGGAATTTTATAGAGACGACCTAGAAGAGTCTCGATTAAGAGACCCTTATCCAAAGTTTGTAGAGTTAATGAAAACTAATGGGTTTTCAGAAAAAGACATAGACGAGATAGAAAACCAAATCAGAGATAAAGTCAAGTCAGATTATGAGGAAGCTTTAGCAGCCGAAGATCCCAAAACTGAAGATTTGTTTACCCACGATTTTGCACCGACGCCAATCACAGAAGAAAAAGGTGACCGCTCGCCCGAAGGTGCTGAAAAAGTCGTGATGGTCGATTGTGCTTTATTTGCTATTGAAGAGCTCATGGAGGAGCATCCGGAGTGTTTGCTATATGGTCAGGATGTTGGAGGTCGATTAGGTGGTGTATTTCGTGAAGCGGCCACTTTAGCGCAGAAGTTTGGTGATCATAGGGTGTTCAATACACCAATTCAGGAAGCATTTATTGTCGGGTCTACTGCTGGCATGTCTGCAGTTGGTTTAAAACCTATTGTTGAGGTGCAGTTCGCCGATTACATCTGGCCGGGACTGAACCAACTGTTCACAGAAGTCAGCCGGAGTTGTTATTTATCTGAGGGTAAATGGCCGGTCTCGATGATTCTACGTGTACCGATTGGTGCCTACGGAAGTGGTGGCCCTTACCATTCGTCTTCCGTAGAAAGCGTAGTCACCAACATCCGTGGATTAAAAATCGCTTACCCAAGTAATGGTGCTGATCTGAAAGGCTTGATGAAAGCGGCTTATCATGACCCTAATCCCGTGGTCATTTTTGAACATAAAGGCTTGTATTGGAGCAAAGTACCGGGAACCAAAGGCGCTACAAGTGTTGAGCCAGACAAAGATTATGTTTTACCTTTTGGTAAAGCCTGGGGTTTACAGGAAATTTGGCCACAAGATGATGAGGAAACTTTGAGTATCATCACTTACGGTATGGGCGTGCATTGGGCGATAAGTGCTTCTGAACAATTGGGCTTAAAAGACCAAATTGAAATCATCGATTTAAGAACTTTATACCCGCTTGACGAAGACACCATTTTTAAATCAGTCAAAAAATGTAAAAAATGTTTAGTCGTAACTGAAGAACCTTCAGATAACAGTTTTGCCCGAGCCTTAAGCGGAAAAATTCAAGAAGAATGTTTTCAATACCTGGATGCACCAGTAATGACCATTGGTTCAGAAAATATGCCAGCGATTCCGTTAAATTCAACTTTAGAAGAAACCATGATTCCGAGTACGGAGAAAGTGAAACTGAAGATTGAGGAGTTGATTAATTGGTAATTATTTATACTACATAATTATATAATGGCTTTCTTCAATTTCCTTAAAAACTTTTTAATTTTAAGAGACAATGCTATTTTATTAGCTTTTGGAGCCTTTAAGCCAACTTTATTATAGCTTTTACTATGTTTTTTTAAAAGTGTTTTATAATCATTTTCAGTAAAAGTACTGCTATCATAAAAGTACCAACCGGAAGGTTTGAAAGAAGAATCCATTTTCAAAGATCTTAGAGTGTGATTAAATATTTTACTTTCCGGCTGTGGATCATCTAAAAGATATTTTAATCTTTGATATTCACTTTCGAGTAGCTCTTCTTTTTTATTTGTAGACTTAAATTCTAAATTATTACCAATATAGGACTTAATATAATGTGTGAAACTTGACGCCGGCTGACTTACGTCAAATTTAGCTCCTCTAGCAACTATATCGCCTACTATTTTCATACCCTTAATTGTTGCACCACCTACAGTTGCAGCATTAAAGCTAAACTCATTAGCTTGATCTTTAAAATATGTCAATCGAGCACCGTCAAAATTACAAGCATGCAGTATAGAACCTTGAAAATCTGCTTCATTGATGTTTGAACACATAAAACTTGTGCGTTGGATTCTTGATGCTGTAAAATGAGAAAAAGTAAAAAAACAACACTCCAGAATGGACTTATAAATTTTTGAACCTGTGAAATCAGTATTGATTATTTGCGAGTAGGTATAATCCGTTCTTATTATATTGCAATTAACAAAAAATGTTTTTCTGAAGCTGGAATTCTGTATTTCAACATTTGTAAATGAACAGTTCGAAAAGTTCAGATCATCATAATTACCTCCATAAAGTTTTGAATTTTTCAATTCACCAGAAAGCTCGTCATATAATTTATTATCCTTAGAAAATATAACTTTGATAGCTGTAATAACTTCAATTCTTGGTTTATTTCTAAACCTTTCTTCAATTGATAAACTTTCCCAAGGACTTAAATTTTGTGTTTTATTATTTATAAAAGCGATAAGAATATTAAATACCTGACTTCGATATTCTTTATTATCATTTGCTATGTTATCTAAAGAATAAATACCTCCTAAACAGGTATTTACATTCTCATTTTCTAACATTGTAATTGCATCCTTAAATCTTTCCGCTATATTTCCCTTTTCAACTAACTTATTATTGTTGTTCATAGAATCAACAATCTTTAGAGATTGATAAGCACCTAGAATGATAATGACACCACCGCATGTTTGAAGAATAATTTTCAAAAACTCGCCTTTAGCATTGACACTTTTATTTCCAGCAAAGAAATATTCTGATAGCTCTTCTATAAATACAGAAGCTATAATAATAACTGTTATAATCAATATTAATCCAATTGAATATACAATTCCTGCTTTTTTATTCATAAAGTTTGTATTTAAGAGTCCCAAAATTAGTATTTATTAACAAAATTATTCAACGAAGTACTTTTTGTATCTTTAAAAAATATTTCATTATCAGAAATAATAACAAACCATTATTCAAATACTAAAAAGATAATAGCTAATGTTGTAAAATTATTGATTATTCAAACTTAAATTATGGATCCTCAGCTCTACGAAAATTTCTTAATTGAATTTCTAAAAAACATCCCCATCAGAAACGGGAATACAGAATCCAAAGTAAAAGAATTCAATGAAAAAATGAGAGTATTCATTTTAAATTACACTAGATATAGTAAATCCCTTCTCCAATTATTTAATTCAACAGAAAATGAAAAAGAAAAGTTATTTAATAAAAGTATGAAAATATTAAATAACAAAAGGAGTAGACATATACCAAAGGTTGTTAGTGATAAAGTATTAAAAAGACATTTTTTTGAATGCGCATGGTGTGGTGTTCCATTATTTGAAAAACACCACGTAAGATATTATGAATATGGAGGGTTACATGAAGAAGAGAATTTAATATTACTTTGTCCTAACGACCATACGATGGCTCATGATCAATATATAAGTAAAGATGAATTAAAATATAGAAAAATTACCCATAAGAAGTCTGATAGATTAAATGGTGTATTTAAAACAACTGCCGAAAGTACAAAAGTTACATTTGGTAAAGGCTTTTGTGAAAATGCAAAGAACATAATTACAGTAAAAGGAGAACCAAGATTAAGAATCTACAATGAAAATGATAATGTATTAATTGATGCCAAGTTTTATAACAAAGACAATCAATTGATTTTTTGGATGGCTAGGAATATTTTCTGGAGTATTACAGATGTTAAGATATCAAACCCTGAAATAGACTTTTTGGAATTAAATAGTCAAGATGATAATTTCTATCTCAAAATATTCAGACAAGAAAAAGGATATTTAAAAGTAATGATGAAAACATACATCAATGGCACATATATTACAATTGATGAAGATTATGTTAATATGGTAAATAGTAATTTTGACGGGAATCTAGTTTTGAGAGCTAGTCACATTCATACTTATATTGCACTATGATTTAAAAAGGCTTGTATTAAAATGTCAATACAAAAACCCAAATAACCAAAGTGGTATTTTGTTTTGAAAGCCATAAACAATATCATCTGCAGCTATATAAGCATTTTCAGTATTTTTTATTTGATATTGCGTTTTATCCTTGCCACCTATTTCAAATGTATAAGTATTATCGACTAAGAAATCTGCTTTTTCAGCATAATTCAATTGATGTTTGTAACTGAATTGATTTACAAAAAAAGTTTCTCTAAGGTTTCCCTTGTTGACTTGGTCATTGACCAACAAAAACATTAAGTTGGTATTTTCAAGAAACAGTTTATCCGGCTTTTGCAATTGACTTATCCCTGTATTAGGCTTATGAAGATGATGCGTTAAAGCAGCTTTATAGAGGTAGTTTAAATAACTGAGAAGGGTTTGCCTGTTCAAACCAATCTTATCACTAAGTTTACTCACATTAGGTTTAAAGGGCACAGACTTGGCAATAATGGCAAGGAGTTGCTTCAATTTTGGAATATAGGCCACATCGATTTGTCGCAATTGGGAAAGTTCTATATCTAAAATCATATTTACTACTTCTCCGAGCTTAATATGGTATAACTTTGGACTTTCTCTGTAAAATGGATAGTATCCTGACTTTAAATAAGGTTCAAAGTATTTGAAAACTTTTATTTTGGAATTTATATGTTCTACAATAACTTGATGATTGCTGATAATTTCATTTAAGGTATAGGATTTAAAATCGATACTGCTTTCAATGCAAAGGTATTCGCGAAACGACAGCCCTTGCATGGTATAAACGATGGCTCTTCTGCTTAGATCTGCGCGTGCATTTAATATTTCCAATAAGGATGACCCTGTAAAAACAACTTTTAAGTTTGGAAAATCATCATAGATATTCTTAAGCTCTTGTGACCAATTAGGGTACTTATGCAATTCGTCCAGAAAAAGATACTGACCTCCTTTTTTAACAAATTCGTCTGCAAGTTCATAAATACTTAAATTATTAAACCAATATGTGTCCAAACTTACATAAAGTGTATCTGCAAGCTGCGACTTTAAATGTATTTTTATGTACTGAAGTAACAACGTAGTTTTACCTGTCCCCCGTGCACCTTTTATGCCAATTAATCTTGACTCCCAATCTATATCCTTTAGTATAGATCTGGTAAATTCCAATGAAGTTAAATTCAACTTTTGTAAAAATATTTCTCTTAGTTTTTCCATTTTGTACATCAGAATATACAAATATATAAAATTATTGTTTGCTGTAACAAACAAAATATGATATTATTGAATACTCTGTCGTGCAATTTTGAATTTAATATAGATTATTTATTAAAAAAATCTGATTATTACCGAAGAACCTTCAGATAACAGTTTTGCCCGAGCCTTAATTAGGAAAATTCAGGAAGTTTGTTTTCAATACCTGGATGCACCGGTCATGACCATTGGTTCTGAAAATATGCCGGCTATTCCGTTAAATTCAACTTTAGAGGAAACTATGATTCCAAGTACGGAGAAGGTGAAGGTGAAGATTGAGGAGTTATTGACATATTGAGATAGTACATTAAATTGATGATTTTATGTTATCCCTATTTGAAAATAAATTTTGTAAATTTGGATATGCCAGAAATTAGTAGGTTTTATGGGATAATTATTAGGATGTATTTCAATGATCACAATCCACCTCATTTTCATGCAGAATATCAAGGTGAACAGGCTGAGTATAATATCAAAACACTTGAGATAATTGTTGGCAATATTTCAAATAGAGCAAATGCCCTAATTTTAGAATGGGCATCTTTACATAGAGAAGAATTATTAAGTAATTGGGAAAAAGCAAAAATCCCGGCTAAAATTGATAAAATTAAACCACTACAATAAAATAACATGAATAGAATTGTTGAATTTAAAATAATTAAAGACTACATGGTTTGGATAAAATTTGAAGATGGCTTTAATGCTGAATTAAATTTTAAGCCTTTTATTGGCAAAGGTTTCACTAAAGAACTTCTCGAAGAAAACAAATTCAAAACTTTAAGTCTTGAAGAAGGCGGCGGGTTAACATTTTGTAATGGATTTGACTTTTGTCCTAACTATTTAAGATTGTTGGTTGATAAAAGAGAAAACGTTCAAATTGCACAACATTAAATTCTAAATTAGAGTAAACCGTGATTCCGAGTAGGTAAAAAGAAGAATTAAAGATTGAGGAGATTTTGAGGTATTAAGATTCTATAAATAGATGTCTTGTTCACTGAATGAAAATTCTAAACCATTAAGAAGTTAATGACCATTAAAACTTCAATTTTGCGACTTAACTGCCCTACATTTCAAAGTAGGCAGATTTGCGAAAAAACTCAACAGAATCATAATTAAGCTACAAAAGAAATCACCTTTCTTTACTTTTGTTTACAAACAAAAAACATGCTCAAAAACACTCTCGCTCATTCATCAAGTCCATACCTCCTTCAACACAAAGACAATCCTGTACATTGGCAGGAATGGAGCGATGAAGTGCTACAGATGGCCAAAGACCAAAATAAATGTTTATTAATAAGTGTCGGCTATTCTGCCTGCCACTGGTGTCATGTGATGGCGCACGAGTCTTTTGAAGATGAGCAGGTGGCTGATATCATGAACAAACATTTCATCAACATTAAGATCGATCGTGAGGAGCGCCCGGATATCGATCAGGTGTATATGGATGCCGCTCAAATTCTTACCGGTCGAGGCGGATGGCCACTCAATGCCTTTGCCTTACCCGACGGCAAACCCTTCTACGCCGGAACTTACTTTCCCAAAGACAACTGGATAAAGGTGTTGAAAAATATTGCTGAAGCCTACGAAACTCAGCCTAAAACCCTTGAAAATACAGCGCAACGGCTCACCGATGGCATCAACAGTATGGACGATTTTGACGAAAGCGATGAGGCAAAAGACTTTACAGAAAACGAATGGCGATCTTCTTATCAAAGCTGGTATAAACACATCGATTTTGATGAGGGCGGGATCGACAAGGCGCCCAAATTTCCTATGCCATGTGTTTGGCAAAGTTTATTGGATTATTACATGATTTCTCAGGATACAAAAGCGCTGGAGGCGGTAGAGGTAACCCTGGATAAAATGTATCAAGGTGGAATTTACGATTGGCTTGAAGGTGGCTTTGCCAGATACAGCGTAGACGGACTATGGTTCGCACCTCATTTTGAAAAAATGCTCTATGATAATGCACAGCTAATCAGCCTTTATGCTGATGCGTTCAAAGTCACCCAAAAGAAAGACTATTTACACTGTATAAAGGATACTATTGCCTTCATGAATACCCATCTTAAACACGACAGCCTGGGCTACTATTCCGCTTTGGATGCAGATTCTGAAGGTGTGGAAGGGCTGTATTACACCTGGACCCTAAATGAACTCTCTCAATGTCTAAACGAAGAAGAATTAGCAATTGCTAAAGTTTATTTTAATCTGAAATCTGTCGGTAACTGGGAAAATCAAAGAAACATTTTGGCAGTCAACCATAGTATTGAAGAACTGGCAAAAACATTGGACATCAGTACAGGTAAAATCCAAACCCATCTTGAAAACATCAAATCTAAGCTCAGAACTGTACGCCAAAATAGAGTGATGCCCGGTTTAGACGACAAACTTATTACCGCCCATAATGCCATGATGGTGAAGGCCCTAGTAAAAACCTATCAGGCAACAGGAGAAGCCGACTATAAACAAATGGCTTTGGACCTGATGCAAAGTCTGATTAACAATGCCATGACAGATAATAACCGCTTAAATCGTTTAATCAACAAAGACCATCCACAGGGATTTTTGGATGATTATGCCTTTATGATTGAAGCGTTAATGTATAGTTACGAAATTAGTTTTAAAGTGTCCTATCTGCATTTGGCAGAAAACTTAATTCAGTATTGCCTAAAAGATTTTATTAAAAAGGACAACCCCCTGTTTTATTACACCTCAAAAGACAGTCAACTCATTGTCAGAAAAACAGAATTCAGCGATAATGTCATACCGTCTTCCAATGCGGTTATGGCTGTCAACCTGTGGAAGCTCTGTCATTTTTTAAGCAACTCCGCCTACAGCGAAAGAGCAAAAAAGATGCTTCAAACGGTTAAGCCCCTATATTCCAAATACAGCCTGTATTTTTCAACCTGGCATCAATTAGAGCTCAGTATGTTGAAGGGGCAAATTGAAGTAGCCGTCACCGGTCCTGAATCTTTGGCGTATGCAAAAGAATTACAGAAAACATATACTCCATTTACAATCTTTTGCGGTGGCCAGGAAGAAAACCTGCGTCAACTCCAGGAAAAAGTGACATCTGAAGTGACTCAAATATTCATTTGCCAAAATCAAACCTGTTCAAGACCATTTACAAATGTTAAAGAAAGTCTTCAAATGTTAAAGTCAAAGTTTTCCTAAACAATTCTTACCGAATCTTCTTCAATCCTTAAAGCCCTAAAACATTAAGACTATCGGCAATTGAATATTATAAACAACTGATAGACAGTGGTTTAAATAACACCTTAATAATCAGTTAACTTAGGGTAATGTTGAAAACTTGTTGAAAACCTACATCGTTATCGGTAAAAAAAGCCTCTTTAATTTTAGATATTTGTTAGTGCTAAAAACAAAAAATTTAACATTAAAACCAATATAATTATGTCGCAGGTAGAGCCCATTTTGCAGGAAAACAAGGATAGATTTGTCATATTTCCCATACAACACCATGATATTTGGGAGTGGTATAAAAAATGTGAAGCCAGTTTTTGGACGGCTGAAGAAATTGATTTACACCAGGATCTAACCGATTGGCAAACCAAGCTAAGTGCGGACGAACAATACTTCATCAAACATATTTTAGCATTTTTTGCCGCATCTGATGGAATAGTAAATGAAAATTTAGCTGAAAACTTTGTGAACGAAGTGCAGTATTCGGAAGCTAAATTCTTCTATGGTTTTCAAATTATGATGGAAAATATCCATTCTGAAACTTATTCTCTCCTGATTGATACATATGTCAAAGATGATAAGGAAAAAGGTACTTTATTTAATGCAATAGAGAATTTTCCGGCTATTAAAAAGAAAGCAGACTGGGCGTTGAAATGGATTGAAAGCCCAAGTTTTGCTGAAAGGCTTATTGCTTTTGCAGCGGTTGAAGGCATATTCTTCAGTGGTGCCTTTTGTTCAATCTTTTGGTTAAAAAAACGTGGTTTAATGCCGGGCCTAACGTTTTCAAATGAATTAATTTCCAGAGATGAAGGCGTACATTGTGATTTTGCGGTGCACTTACACAATGAACACGTCGTCAACAAAGTACCTAAAGAACGCATCAGGGAGATATTAGTGGACGCTTTAAATATAGAAAGAGAGTTTATTACAGAATCTTTGCCTGTCAGCTTAATTGGCATGAACGCCAAACTGATGACGCAATACCTCGAGTTCGTGACCGATCGTTTGCTGGTGGAACTTGAATGCGAAAAAGAATATAACGTCTCGAATCCATTCGACTTTATGGATATGATCAACCTTCAGGGTAAAACCAATTTCTTTGAAAAACGAGTTGGCGAATACCAAAAAGCAGGCGTGATGTCTAAAGATAAAGAAAAAGATAACAAAATAAGCTTTGACGAGGAGTTCTAGACAGTAAATACTGTTTTAGATCCTATTGCCACTTTGGTTACTATTGTGGTTTGTTGTTTTCACAAAACCACAGCATTCGTGTTGTAAATATCCGAATAATTAATTTTATGTAACAGAAGAGACTGTAGCAAAAAAAAAAAAAAAAAAAAAAAAAAAAATAAAAAAAAAAATAAAAAAAACAAAAAAAAAAACAAAAAAAAAAAAAAAAAAAAAAAAAAAAAAA
>Ga0209931_1000806_pt1 | contig 18080 bp, 6 predicted proteins | sample SalPonR1_B_D1_MG_FD_185697 | JGI IMG/M metagenome (GOLD analysis project Ga0209931, IMG submission 185697) | Salt pond soil microbial communities from South San Francisco under conditions of wetland restoration - Salt Pond MetaG R1_B_D1_MG... ...
TCACGGTAAACACCCTTACTCTCAACTAACGGTTCTCGTCAAAATAAGCCCGTTCGGGACTTTAACCCTATAGATAATGAACATGCATAGCAAACAAACAAAAAACCCCACCAAAAGGTGAGGTTTTTATACGTATTCAATGTTAACTTTAGTCCACAATCAATTTGGTGGTAAAACTCTGCCCATCCTGAGTCAGTTTAACCAAATACATTCCGCTTGAAAGGTGTTCTGCATTTACCTTTATTTCCTGTGCTTCTACCTCTAGGCTTTGGTTGTACAACTGTTGACCTAGTAAGCTGGAAATTTCAACATTCACCTCACCCGAAAGGTTTGGAGTGTTTATACTGAAAACTCCATTTTGTGTAGGATTAGGGTACAGATTAAAATTACGTCCAAAAGCATTGTCATTTGTGCTTAAGGTCGTCTGGTTAAAGACCAGGCTGAAACGATCGCTGGCAAGGCTTTCCGGAATATTGGCATCTACCGTAAAGGGATAAACAACATTGCCTGTAAGTGTGGTTTGTGTGCCGAGATAAGCATCCACGAGGACAATAGCGATGTCTTCCGGTTTGTTTTCTATGTCATAGGTCAGGCTGTAGTCTGTTGCTGTATAGTTGGCGATATACAAGTTAACGGTATGCCCATCGCTTGGCAGATTTTGATAATCTATAGATTTTAAGCCCTCATTCATCACTGCATAATTTTCATCGGGATTGGTCATCTTAGAGCCATCTTCTAAACTCCCCGGGGTGGTAAAATCGCTTGAAAATCTTAGCCCAAGTGCATCCCTTTCGGTATAACCCCCTTCCAAATCTGAGGTAAGGTACAATCTGGAATTGATGTAAAACAGTGAAGAAGTATTAAAAACCGTTACTTCATTTTGTCCCGTGGCCTTATTACTTTCATTAAATGTTAAAGACGGCGATGTCGATAGGTTGTTTTGTACAAAAAATGACATCCCCGGGGCGATATATTTACTTGCATCAGAACTGGTTGGATTTGGCGCTGTAATTGCATTGTTAGAGACATCTACTGTTACATAGCCTCCTCTAGCGTTGGCCCCACCTATACTGGCATCCCAGATATAGATTAAATTAGATAAATTTGACCGCGTGGCCAAACTGTAATCCACAACCGCCTGATAAGGATTGGCCACTAAACTATAATCCGTAAAGCCGCCAGTACTCAACACAGGTGAGCTGGGACCGGTAAATAACTCACCGGTAGCCCTTAAAGTGGTTTCTGTAGCCGGGTCAGAATTATTGGTTAAATCTATGCTTCGGTCTCCTCTTACCATGGTCAGGTAAGGCGTTTCTGCATTGAGTTTTGTGGCGTTGGTGTTAAGTATTGGATCCCAGCCTTGAGAAGTGTTATTAAAAGTAAACATAGAAGGGTTGTTAGAACCACTTTGGTCAAAGCCAAGACTAGCAGCTCCTCCGGTAATTTGTGTCCCGAGACCATCTGGTGTTGCAGGCATTGAACCGCTTTCCTGCCAATTTTCATAGATAAAATCTGTGGTGGTGACCGGAGATGCCAGTAGCCTGAAGGCCCGTTTGGCGGGAATGTAGCGTTCTACGCTTACCTCTCCGGAACCGGATATCGTACCAGTAAATTCATCCAGTTGGGCAGAACTTGGGGCTGAACCATTCAAGTCGCTTTTAAACAGGATTGTACCATCGTTAGTGATATCGCCATCTAAACTTAAAACAGCAGAAGTACCCAATTCTAAAGTGGCACCAGAACTTACACTAAGGGTTTTGCCTTCAATTACACCATCTAACACAGCAGTACCTGCTAAAACTTCAATATTGTCTGCAATGGTAGAAGGCGGTGTTCCTGTCACCGGATTTGTATTCCAACCAATTGTATCATCAGTATAGGTATAAGTTGAAGAGGTTTGCGTACCACAAACACTTATATTGTCTAATGCAATATCTTCGTTACCTGCATCTAATTGGAACTCAATACGAATATCCATACTGGTTCCGGTAGATGCAATGCTTTCGGTAAAGGTCTGGAAGGTGTCTGTGATTTCTGTGCCGTCACCAACGCCATTGAAATCTGTATCGATTAAAGGTCTGCCATTGCTTCCAGAAGATAATTCGCTTTCAACCCAGAGAAGATTTTGTTCAGTTCCACCATCGATGGTGTAATATATTCTCATGTAATCTGGAGCGTCCCAATCTTGATTAGAACCATCATCATCCTCAGCCAAATCTATGCTGAATTCTAAATTAGTTAAGGTGGAAATATCTATATTGTCTACAGTTAATTCAACTGGTAACGAAGGAGATGAGGTGATATCATCTATATCTTGGGCTGCAAAAAAACTACCATCAGTACCAGTAAAAGTAGCACTAATATTTGTACCATTAGTCTGTGTAAAATAATTACCACTACCATCAGATTGTTCTGTAATAGAAGTGGTGTAACCACTTCCTTGTGTTTCAAAATCAATTTCTACCCCACAGGCAGTAGCACTTCCAGAAGCTAACACGTTAACATCAACATCTTCAAAACCATCAGAACCGCCATTCATGTCAAATGTAAAACCAACAATTAGGTCATTTACACCGGTAACATCAACAGCCGTTGGTCCAACCGCTAAGGATCCAGTACCGGTAATGGCTGATCCTAAATTAACTTGAGAGCCACCATCTAAGGTATACCACCATTGAAATTCTTCACTACCGGCATTAAAGCCACCACCAGTTGTATTTCCAAAGGTCTCAATATTTACAGAAGTTTCACCGGAGACGTCAATGGCAAAGGTTTCAAAATTGGCCTCGCCGCCCCAGTCTTCACTTTCTATAAGACCGTCAACTGAATTTGATCTAAAGAAATTTGTGCTACCATCTGATCCAGGAGTAGTGTCATAAAAAATACGGTAGTTTGTTCCACAGCTTTCCCCACTAGAACCCGGAAGATTACTACTCGAGTGTTCTAGGTTGGTCGCACCGCTTACGCCATTAAATGGAAAGGTGGTAGAACTTCCGGCACAGGAGGCGGCTGTTACATCAAAACTTAAGCTAGTGTCATCGGTTAATCCAGTTGCAGACGCTGTAAGTACATTACCTGATGCCACTGCATCAAATATTAGATTATTAAATGTTGTGATACCTCCTACGGCATTTGCACTTGAAGTTGCTGAAGCGTCGAAAGTTGTTGTACCTGAAGTGATAGCAAAAGAGACACTTCCTGTAAAATCCAGATCAAGGTTCACATTTCCATCTACCGCCTGTACTGAAGGTGAAGGACTCATAACTAATGATTCCTGGACATCAGAAACATCCTGATCAAAAATTAAAGCTGAAGCTGTAACTTCGATTCTATTTTCATCACCGGTTGTTGAAGTAACTGCACCTCCTGCATCACTTGCTCCAAACGAAGAACCACCAATATCGGCGGTTGCTGCTGATATGCTAAATTCCAATTGTTCATTATCTGTAACACTAGAAGAAAATGTGGCATATATATCAAATGTTTTTGTATTATCATCAGCAGCCGAAATACCACTTCCTGAATTGATGGACGTAAAACTTATTGTAGCTGCTGCAGTAGTTACTTCGGCAACGTTAGTAGATCCGTCAAAAATAGCAATCGCAGCCAGATTATCAAAATTTGTTATATCGAGATCGAGATCGGTGAGTATAGTACTAGCTGCATCTGCATCAGCTGTTGCACCGCCATCGCGGATTTCAAACTCAGCAACCTTAAGAGCATTGGTTGTAGTTAAACTGCTTGCAGCAGAGAATGCTGTATAATCTATATTGTCTGTAGGATCAAAACTAGTCACAATTATATCTGATGCGCTGCTTTTAGCAAGATCAATTTCGAAATCATCAATTAATGCGCCCTCTTCTTGATTGCTAAGATCAGATAAAAACACAAAGCGTACTTGCACATCAGCATCATTGGCGCTACCAGGGATATTAGCAATAGCTTGAGTAAATCCCGTCGCTGAGGTGCCATCCCACCAATTGTCAGTAGTATTGTTATACCAATTAGATAATCCTGTCGTTAATTTTGTCCATGAAGCTCCTCCATCTAAAGAATACTCAAAGAAAAGCCCATCCCAATCGGCTTCAGAATTTACCCAATACTGGAAAGAAACCTCAAGGTCTGAAGCGTTGGAAGAATTGTCAAATATCGGACTCGTTAATACAGCTTCTGTATCTGAAAGATAATTATTATCTAAATCAGTGCCATAAGCATTAGAGCCTGAATTAGGAGCATTTAAAGTCGTTCCACTTGGTGCACCACGTTCCCATTCTGTAGCAGTATTTGAAGATGGTAGCCAGTCATTAGTTGCTGTTTCAAAATCATCTGTGTATGGGAATGTATTTACAATTGGTGGATTAGTGGTAGAGTTACTATCTGTGCCAATAGAATAATCTGTGCCATCCCATGAATAAGCTCTGTAATAATATGTTGTGTTAGCCGTTAAGCCCATATGATTAAAGGTAACAGGACCAGAAACTGAACTGGCATTTATTAAGACTTCTCCACCGGCAAAAGTACTTCCAGCAGTTGGAGGCGTCCCAGAAGGCGTTGTAAAAGTATTGTCCGTGTCAAAAATAATGATAACATCGTCACCTGCTGCATTATCATCGTATTCTAAGTCTATTTCCGAGTCAGATATTGTAGTGGATGTAAAGGTTGAAGGGTTGTCTGGGCCAGCTGCTACAGGCGCAACACCAAATCCTGTTAAAATACTAGGGTCAGACTCTACAGTTTCAAATCTAGTACTTGGATCTGAAAACCCTGTGGTGGTGCCTGTGGTAACTGAACTTAATAAACCAATATTGCTATCTCGAGTTGAAACCCCACCTCCAGTCCATGCGCTTCCAGGATCATTACCAATTGTTCCAAAAACATCAGTTGTCGTACCACCGTACACGACTTCTAAAGCATCGTCACCATTAAAACTAAATGAATCATTTACAAAAGTGACACTTGGATAATTGTTGCTCATCCAAGCAGACAAATCACTTCCACCAATAACCAAGACTTCACCATCAGCTAGTGTTCCTGAACTAATTGTTGCCTCTGTCGTAGCTGAACTGCTTCCATTTGCATATCTTTCAATGACCAAGTTATTAGTGGAAAAATCTAATGTGGCTCCAGTATTGTTCCAAATTTCAATACCCTTTGGAGTTGTACCGCTATCAGTATCAACATATTGGCTAATAATTTGCCCAAAACTCAACCCCGTGCCTAAAAAAGCCAGGAGTCCAAGTAAAATAAATTTTGTGTAAAGTGTTTTCATAAATCGTATCAATTAGATATGAAATTCAAAAGTATACAATAAAATAAAACATAATACAAACTCACTTTATTTAATTGTTAAGTAATCATACCATTTATTAACGCAAATGATTTCGAAACATGTGATTCTTCCAAGACCGCATTAATCTTAATTAACATTTAGTCTTAACCACCGGATACTTTGTGTACACCAACCTCTAAAATTCATACCTAAATTGTCTATGAGTCCATGAATGGTCGCTGACCATATTCCAATTGATATAACTTTTTGTTTATTAGTGTTTTAAGCAGTTTGTTATAGGAAAGCTATTAGCTATTAGCTATTAGCCTTTAGCCTTTAGCCTTTAGCCTTTAGCTTTTAGCTTTTAGCCTTTAGGTGTTAGCTGTTAAAGGTTAAAATATAAGAAGTTGAAATGGGATTAAATAGTTGGTAGTGGATAGTCCCTGAATGGTCGCTGACCATATTCCAATTGATATAACATGTTGTTTATTAGTGCTTTAAGCAGTTTGCTACAGGAAAGCTATTAGCTATTAGCCTTTAGCCTTTAGCCTTTAGCTTTTAGCTTTTAGCTTAGCTGTTAAAGGTTAAAATATAAGAAGTTGAAACGGTATTAAATAGTTGGTAGTGGATAGTCCCTGAATGGTCGCTGACCATATTCTAATTGATATAATATGGTGTTTGTTAAAACCAAACCTCTGCTTTACAATTACATTACAAAAATAAAAAAAATGTCAAAATTGAACTAAATGTCCTAAAATTTGGTGGGGTATAACCACATCTTTCTCAAAATCAAGCTAGTGTACCAAAAATAAAGGCTTGTTTTGGTGTGTAATATTTTGTGTGGTTGCAATTCAAGTGAGCAAGCGTTTGTATCTACCCGTTTTTACATAAAATCATACCCTTTATGGCCTCAGCCTCAATCCTAAAGCGCTATTTAATGTATTATTCCAGCCTGATTTTAAAACTTTGCTTATGCGTTGGCGTATCCAGCTTTAGCAAGTATATACCCGAAGTTAAACCGCTGAGGTCAAATGAGGTTGTAGATTTTAAATTTAATAGGTGTTGACTTAAAACTTGCCGTCCCAAGACATCAAAACAGGACATTTGGGCTTGGTTGCCCACATGCGCATCAGAAACCCTAATGTGAATCACATCGCGGGTGGGGTTAGGATATACGCTAAAGCGACCTGGCTCCGGCGAGGAGGTTGTACTTAAGGTCTGCGGATTAAAGACCAACACAAAGCGTTCTGCATCTGTACTTTCGGGAATGTTTGGGTCAACTGTAAAGTTGTAGGCATTAGCACCACTATTGATGTCTACCGCCTGTTGCAGATAATGATCATAGAGCTGGACTTGGGTGTTATTATCAAGTGAAGAATTTAACTTTAAAGTGTATGGATTGGTTTGGTAATTGCCGAGATACAAGGGGATGGTATCGTTAGCATCGGGCAGCTTTCTTTTGTCAATACTGATGTACGAATCATCATTTACAATGGCTAGGGCTTCATCGTAATTCCAGAACTTTGCAGCATCTTCAAATGTCTTAGCATTGTTATAATTGGAACCGAATTGTAATCTTGCAGCATCTAATAATAGACTGTTTTGAGAATTATATAATTCTATTTCAATTTTGGAAGTATTGCTGGTGCTAAAAACTGTTGTTTGGGCCTCTGAATTATCGATATCATCCCTTTGAAATTCAACGGTTTGAGAAGGTCCAGCATTAACCTGTACAAAGACTGCCTGAAACGGTTGTAAATATTGGTTAGCTTGTGAAGAACTAGGCAGACCATCAATGTCCTCAGGATTATCAGGATCACTTAAATCTACTACAGCATAAGCTCCTTTATCTGTAAGTGTTGGATCCCAAACCCATAAGTAATTTGGGCTTATTCCTGTTGTAGCCACATCGGCTAAAACATCAATCATATCGACTTGTGCTTGATAGGGGTTACCAACCAAAACAAATTCATTCGGATCCATTGCATCATAAGGCGCACTAAAGTTATAAGTAAAATCAGTTAAATCAAGTAATCCTGTAGTTCTTATGGTTGCCGGATGAGTGCCTTCATCAGTATTAGAGGTCAGGGTTGAAGATCGGTCACCTCTTACCATGAGAGCAAAGGCGTCTTCAACATCCAACGTATTTTCGACAGTTCCCGTAGTAGCAGGATCATCAATAGTGCTTGTTACGGGCGACCATTGTTGGTTAATTTCATCCCAAGTAAAAAGTGAATTGTTACCTGTTTCAGTCATATCAAAACCTTCGGCGCTTACCTGCCCAACAGGCCCTTGAGCACCTGTAATATGAGTGCCAAACTCATTTGGGATAAAATTGCCTGTCATAGCACCTTCTTGCCAATTGGCGTGAATGGATGTTGTAGTTGTAACTGAAGGACTGATGTATCTGAAAGAGCGTTGAAATCCAGTTAATGGAAAATGCCTATGTATGATGACATCTCCTGTTATTGTTCCATTAAATGTGCCGTCAAAAGCGGGTCGTATAACTGCTGTTCTATTTTCATCGCTAAGGAACACGAGATGGCCATTGGATTCTAATACTCCTTCTTCCAAAGTGATGCTTTCTTTTAAATACAAATTATTGGAAAGGCCAACAGTTGACCCTGCGTCTTTTTCCAGGAAAATATTCCCTATGACATTGGTAACACCATCATTCGAGTCATCGAAAACAAGGTTCCCCATACTACCACTTCCTTTTAAAGTTAATGTTGAAGTATCTGAACCTTTAAGGGCTGAATTTCCATTAAAAGTGATTTGAGAAGCCGTTCCAGGTTCTCCTAAAATTAGATTAAAGCCGTTTATATTGAGTATTCCTTCATTGCTAAGCGTCAGAGGGTCAAGAGTTTTGTTAATTTCTGTGTCTTGGTTAAGAAAAACTTCACCTGATGGTTTATCCACCCTGACAACGTCCATAAAATAAGCACCACCTGATGCATCACCAATTAATTGTTGGTCATTTGAACCTTCGAAAAAAATAGCTCTGTTATTGTAGTTTATAGTACCACTGTCAGTAAAATCACCTTCTACTACAAGGTCACCTCCTGGTAAGTCTGAAAGAATGATTGTACCCTCATTAATAAAATTGCCACCGACAATAAGTGGATGTTCCATATCATCACTACCAGGACCTGAACCTACATCCATGTAAATAGAGCCACCGGGTTCTATTGTAAGATTACCGTTCATAACGGCAGGATTACCAGGGTTCTCAGAACCTAAGTTTAAATTAGAGTTTCTAATTATTACATTCTCAGGGTCTCCTTGAGGTCCTGCTGTATTACTCCATTCCGAACGTCTATTGTAATCGCTATTGCTTGCATATGTTAAAGTCGAACCATTTTCATAAATTGGTGATCCTACATCTACAAAACTCGAAGATGTGATCGCTAACTCACCTGAAACGTGCGACTGAGTACCAAAATCAACGCCTATATCTCCGCCAACATTTTGTAACTCTACATCATTAAAATCTCTTCGCTCTGTACCGATAACATCTGCTGCACCCCAAAAAACTACAATCCCTTGATCAAAATCAAATGTACCGTTATTCTCTATACTGCCATTTATACTAATAACTAATCTTGGATAACCAACATTTATATCCGTTAGACTTCCACCTGAATTAACTAAAATTGTATTTGCTCGATATTCTGATGTAACATTAAAGTTAACATCATGATTTATTATTATATCAGCTCCTAATGTAGGTAAAACCGAACCAACCCATGTTGCTGGGTCGTCCCAATCGCCATCATTTGCAGTAGTATATTGCGCATTCATATAAAAAAAACTTCCAAAACACAAAAACAATAATATGATGGATTTATAAAGTTGCATTTTATAAGAATTCATTCATTTCAAATATAGGAACACAACTTTAATTATCAACGTTTGGCATGCCGCGCAAACGTTTTCGTGTTGATAAGTTCTTTATTTAGAAGGTGTTTTAAGCTAAAGAGTTAAGCCTACTATAAAGAATCAATGGCCTGTGATTACTAAAAACACTAATTATTTTTAAAATGGAATGACAATAAAAATTTGACTATGTTTATGATGGTTGTTTTATATTATATTTCCATATATCCACAAGGGTCAACTATCTTTAAACTTCTGATGCTAATGAAAGGGTACAGGTCATGCTAATATAAATAGCTGTCAATATAACTACTGCTTAAGATGTTTTGAAAAAGTGTAATTCCTTCAAAAACGAAAATGAAAACCTTTTAAAGAATTCACTACATTATACAAGATTGAGGGATGTTGTATTCTTTGAAAAGCTTTATTCTACAATCAATTTAAAACTAAACGACTGATTGTCTTGAGTTAACTTTAGGACATAAACCCCGGCTGAAAACTCGTCAGTATTAATGTTTACCTGTCCCGCTTCAACCGATAGGTTTTGAACAAAAACTTGCTGCCCAAGAACATTGGTAATTTCAACATTCACCTCACCGCTTAAATTAGGTGTTTTGATACTACAATAGCCGTGTGTGGGATTTGGATATAAACTGAAATTTTTACCGAAGGGGCTTTCAGCTGTGCCCAAAGACGAATTGTCTAAGACCAGACTGAACCTGTCTTCAGCTTTACTTTCCGGAATATTTGCATCTACATTAAAGCTTATGGTGTTTTCGGTTTCAGTAAGTTGAGTTAGTGTTCCCGTATAATTATCCATAAGAAAGGCCTCAAAATTGGCTTGAATATTTTCAGTGCTTACAACAAATGTATAGCTGTCTGTGGTATAGCCTGTTATTGAAAGTGCTAAAGTTTCAGGACTTGATGGTAGGGCTCTTTGCTCAATACTAAGGCGTTGGTTATCTTGTATTCGGGCCAGATTTTCATCGGGTCCCTGCAGTTTATCGGCATCAAACGCATCGATGGTATTACTCGCATTTTCATTAAATTTAATAAGCAGGCCGTCACTTTCTCTTGCTCCGAAGTTATAAGCAGGGCCAGTATAAAGCATCATTTTAATAAACGGGCAACTAGGAACTTCTGAAAACACAGCAGTTGCACCACCGGAAATGTCGTTGTCGTCTTCATTAAAGGTGAGACTGGCTGGGCCGTCTGCACTGGTCTGGACAAAAAAGGATTGCCCCGGCTGGATATACTGATTGGCCGGCGACGAGGTATTATTAACAACCGGGGTTGATGTTAAATCTACTACAGCATAATTCCCTCTAGTACCCAAATTAGGGTCCCAAACCCAATATGTACTGGAATTAATATTTGTAAAATCTAGATTGAGAATATTTACAATGGCCTGGTAGGGATTACCAGCCAGGTTAAAAAAGTGAGCTTTTTCATTGAGCCCATATTCTGGTGTTAAGCCATTATTTGAAGAGCTAAATGTTCTCGATCCGGTGTGCAGTTCTCCGGTTGCCCTTAGGCTTGTATTGGTGGGCGTCGCAGAATTACTGGTGACATTTATCCCGCGGTCTCCTCTAACAAACGTAAGGTAAGACTCACCGGCTTTTAAGGGTTTAGTGTGCGTATTAGGTAAAGCTGTCCAGGCATCATTCTGTGTTTCTCCGGTTTGGTCTGCCAAAAAAGTATTATCAAAAGTAAACATTGAAGGGTTACCCGATGGCGTTGCATCAAATCCATTGTCACCTATGGTTGAACCTGAAATATGAGTCCCGAAACCAGGCTTAGGATTTTTATTATCGGCAGGGAAGTTGGTACCGGTATTGTTTACGCCTTCCTGCCAGTTGGCTTGGATAGGCTCCGTAGAGTTTACAGCAGAAGTCAAAAGCCTGTAGGCTCTTCTTTCTGTAGGTAAACCGGCAGGAATAAAACGTTCTACCGTAACCTCTCCTGTGCCCGCTAGCGTTCCGGTAAATTGGTCAAACTGCGCCGTTCCGGAATCATCACTTTTAAAATAAATTGAACCTCGGTTTGAAATATTACCGTTCACTTGAAGAAGGGCTGTGGGTTCTAAAAGGAGTTGAGCATCATCATCAACCCGTAAGGTGTTTTGTACAGTCAATGATTGGTTAGGCTGTGTTGTAAGGCTTGATGGGTTTTCAATCTGAACGGTAGCTGCATCAAAATTGATATCCAGAATCAAGTCATTTTTGATCACCAAATCTGAACCGTTTGGCGGAACAACTCCACCAATCCAGGCATTAGGATTGCTGAAATGTGTTGAATTTCCTGAAGTAGTGTACCCCAAAACAGGTGATAAGTCGTAAGTGTGTACCTGAGGCTGAACAGTAATAATATTACCTATAAATTCATTTGATAAATAAAAGTGTATCCCATCATTAGTCGTTACCCCTTCAATTTGATGAAAAAGTAAATTCAGTCCAATTTTTCTTTTATTGCCACTAAAAAAATCATTGCCGGTAAAATCATACAATACATATAAAAATGGATTCAGCCCTGAAGAATATCCCGAAAGTGCAATAAATTGTTCATTTCTGAGGTAAGTTGCACCCGTAATCAACCCATTAACATTATAACTGCCTTCATTTACTGCAGAATAAGTGCCCGGCGTTTTTGGTAAGGAATACACCGTAGTTTCCTCACTTATCCATTCTTTGGTAAACAAATAAATATTAGAATCTGTGACAATAAAGGCCTCACAATCAAAGTCGGTATGGTTTCCGCCCTGCGAGCTAAAATCTGTTTGGTCTTCATAGGAAAAATTGATCACATCAACTGCCGGTGTTCCCTGAACGATTGAAGTTTTGGTTATTCTATAAATTTTAAGGTCTGTACGATTGCCGTTGGCATTATTCCCAAAATCACCGATGTAAACGTAGGTGTCATCCTGAGAAATGTCTTCCCAATCGACATTTGTAATTCCTGTTATGTTTTGGGTCGTGAATGATGTAAAATCTGAAAGGCCTAAATTGTATAAAGCCGAAGGGTTACCTCCATCAAGATGCGTCCAAATTTCATTATTCCAAAAGATCAAACCGGAAGTTTCTTTTAGTGTAGCGTCTAACTGTGTTGAATTGGCAGGCGAAATACTTGCAGGGTCATAAGTACACGATCCATCGTTACTCACCGCGTGGATGTCATAATTATTGGCTAAAGGGTCGGTGCAGCCATGTTGTGAATAAGCTTTTGGGATGATAAACAATAAAAGGCATGACATGGCTAAAGGCTTGAACCAGAATAACAGAACCGTTAAAAAACAATGTTTTATAGCCATGAAGAAATAAATAGTAGTTTTATAAAAATAGATAAAAAATGACAAGCTTAACCTGTTAAATCTTAAAAATTGTAAGATATCTATATTTTAAGAATCAAAGCCAAAAGTTAGAGAGAACTTAGATGAACTGTTATTAAACTAGAAAATCAATTGATGATGTCCTTACTGAAGTTTTCAGTTTTCTGCTCTCCGAACTTCACAAATACCGAGACTTCATAACAGAACCAGAGTGCGAAGTTGCAAACTTCGCACAGCTCACAGCTAAAAAACTAATTCAGCTTATACGACAAATTAAGTGTATTGATATCCTTCAATAATTCTGAAGTAATGTCTACTTGTTTACTTTTGCTATGGGTGTTGAGTTTTATTTCGTTGTCTTTGTCGTAAAGTACAACATCAATAATTTTACTGCCTTGATGTGTTTTGCAAAGGTGGTCTAGACCTTCAATAATCTTATCGTCTATGGTTTTAACATTTAAAAGTAATTTGAGCTTTTTAGAAAAACTGGGGATCACATCCTGTAACTGTTTAAAGGATAAATACTGAATTCGAATTCGGCCCGGCTGTCCGGTTTCCCGATTGATGTATTGGGTAGGTTTTACCTTAAGGTGAACAAAATGATCAGGAATTAAATAATGACGGTGTTTGAGGTAATCTTCCCCAAAAATCCAGAATTCGTGACTGTCTTTATAATCTTCCACAATAAATGTGGCAAAACCTTTTCCATTTTTGCTTACCCTGTGGTTAACATCGGTAATCACTCCGGCAATTTTCAACTCTTTATTGATGTAGTCCTCCAAATGGGTAAAAGCACTTAGATTGGTATTGCAGTAATGTTTAATCTCCAGCTTAAAATCATCCAGAGGATGCGCAGACAGGAATAGGCCTACAACCTCTTTTTCAGCTTTTAAAGTTTTCATATTGTGCCAGGGTTCGCAGGGTGGAATAACGGGTTCAGGAATTTGCACTTCACTGGAATCGCCAAATAAACTCACTTGGGCAGAGTTTTTGTTTTCCTGGTAACGAGCGGCGTATTTTATAATTTTTTCTATAAAAGTTTGCGCAGAATCTTCAGTTTTGTGAAAGAATTGTGCACGGTGAACATCGCCGAGATTATCAAAAGCACCGGCATAAGCCAGGCTTTCAAAGGCTTTTTTATTGGCTGCTCGTAAATCAATGCGCTTGGCCAAATCGAAAATAGAGGTGTAGTCCCCGTCTTCTTTCCTGTTATCTACTATGGTTTTTACGGCATTTCGACCCACACCTTTTATGGCACCCATACCAAAGCGAATCGCATTATCTTTATTGACAGAAAACTTGTAAAAAGATTCGTTAACATCCGGACCTAAAACTTCAATGCCTGTACGGCGGCATTCTTCCATAAAAAAGCTCACCTTTTTGATGTCATTCATGTTATTAGAAAGTACAGCCGCCATATATTCAGCTGGGTAGTGAGCTTTGAGGTAAGCGGTCTGGTAGGCTACATAGGCATAACAGGTAGAATGCGATTTGTTGAATGCATAACTCGCAAAAGCTTCCCAGTCTTTCCAGATTTTTTCGAGAATGTCTTTATCAAAGCCTTTTTCAGCAGCTTGGTTTATAAATTTGGGTTTGAGTTTGGCTAGAACATCTTTCAGTTTTTTACCCATGGCTTTCCGAAGTACATCAGCTTCACCTTTACTGAAATCAGCAAGTTTCTGAGACAAAAGCATAACCTGCTCTTGATATACCGTGATTCCATAGGTCTCCTCAAGGTACTCTTTCATCTCCGGCAAATCATAAGTGATGTCTTCTTCACCGTGTTTACGCTTGATAAAACTGGGAATATATTCCATTGGTCCCGGCCGGTACAGAGCGTTCATAGCGATGAGGTCTTCAAATACTGTAGGTTTTAAATCCTTCATGTGTTTTTGCATCCCCGGCGATTCATATTGAAAAATACCTATGGTTTCTCCTCGCTGAAACAGTTCATACGTCTTTTCATCATCGAGAGGAAACTGCTCTGGATCCAGATCAATATTGTGTTTGGCTTTTACAATTTTGACGGTGTCTTTTATAAGTGTAAGGGTTTTCAGTCCCAGAAAATCCATTTTCAGCAAGCCTGCAGATTCTACCACATTATTGTCGAATTGGGTAAGGTAGAGGTCCGAATCTTTGGCCGTAGCGACGGGGACAAATTTGGTAATATCGTCTGGCGTGATAATTACGCCACAGGCATGAATACCGGTATTTCTGACCGAACCTTCAATAATTCTGGCTTGATTTATGGTTTGAGCTTCGTCATCGTTGGCTTCACTTAATCGAATTAATTCAAAAATTTTATCGATATCTTCAGACCTGAATTTGGCTTTGAGTTCTTTTTCATCTTTGCCAAAAATCTTGGAGAGTTTGGTCATATCGGGCACCAGCTTTGCGATTTTGTCGGCTTCGTAGAGGGGCAGATCCAGAACTCTGGCGGTATCTCGGATGGCAGACTTGGCGGCCATTGTGCCATAGGTAATTATCTGAGCCACCTGATTTTCACCGTATTTTTCAATGACATAATCCATGACTTTGCTTCGGCCTTCATCGTCAAAATCGATATCAATGTCCGGCATACTCACACGCTCCGGATTCAGAAAACGCTCAAAAAGTAAATCGTATTTTATAGGATCAATATTGGTGATTTTTAAACAATAGGCCACTGCACTTCCGGCAGCAGAACCACGTCCGGGTCCAACTGAAACGCCCATTTGTCGTGCTTCACGAATCAGGTCTTCAACAATGAGGAAATAGCCGGGATATCCGGTATTGGCAATCACCGATAATTCAAAATCCAGACGCTCTTTGATTTCGTCGGTTATTTCGCCGTACCTTTCTTCTGCACCTTTGTAGGTAATGTGTTTAAGATAGGCATTTTCACCCCGTTTCCCCCCATCGTTTTTATCTTCAGCATGTTTGAACTCTTCAGGGATTTCAAAGGCTGGCAATAAGACTTCTCTGGCCAGGTCGTAAAACTCTATTTTATCGGCAATACGTTTGGTATTGAGAATGGCCTGAGGATAATCTTTAAAGAGGGCTTTCATGTCCTGAGCAGACTTGAAATAGTATTCATCGTTTGGCAATCCATACCTGTATCCCCGACCACGTCCAATGGGTGTGGACTGCTTTTCGCCATCTTTTACACAGAGCAAAACATCATGTGCATTGGCATCTTCCTGATGTTGATAATAAACGTTGTTACTGGCTACGAGTTCTACACTGTGTTCTTGTGCTAATTTTATCAGGCTTTGGTTGGCGCGGTCTTCATCTTCCTGATGGTGTCGATTCAATTCAATATAAAAATCATCTTTAAATTGCGCTTTCCACCAGAGTACAGCTTCCTCGGCTTGTTTTTCGCCTACGTTTAGTAATTTGGACGCAATTTCACCGTACATACTTCCGGACAACACAATAACATCTTCTTTGTAGGCTTCCACGATTTGTTTATCTATGCGAGGCACGTAATAAAACCCTTTGGTATAGGCAATAGAAGACATTTTGGCCAGGTTGTGGTAGCCGTTTTTATTTTTGGCCAACAACACCATTTGATAGCCGTGGTCTTTGTGACTTTTGTCTAAATGGTCATTACACACAAAAAATTCACAACCAATAATGGGTTTTACAGCTTTGTGTTCTTCACCTTTAGGCAAAGATTTTTTAAAGGCCTTAGCTTCATTGACAAAATGAAAAGCTCCCATCATATTGGCATGATCGGTCAGTGCAACGGCAGGCATATCTTCTTCAGCAGCAGCATTGATGAGGTCTTGAACAGACATTGTTGATTGCAGTATAGAAAACTGACTATGGTTGTGTAAATGCACAAAAGGCTGCTCTGCCAGGTGTTCTAAATTTTCTTTAAGCTCTTCCCGGCTGGGTTTATCTTCATCGTTTGGCGCAGTTTTTTTAGCCATGGCTTTTGAGGCCTTTTTTAAATTAACATGCTTAAGACCAATGAGCTGCACGGGGTCTGGATTTTTCTCCTTAAACTTTTCAATATAACCGGCTTCTGCATCCAATTGCTCTTTAGAGTAGTGAGCTTTCCTTAATAATTCAAAAAAACAGCGTGTGGTCGCTTCAACATCTGCTGTGGCGTTGTGAGCTTCTTTAAAAGGCGCTTTGAATAGAAATTGATGCAATTCTGTAAGGGTAGGCAACTTAAAACTGCCACCACGTCCACCGGGAATTTGACATAATTTTGCGGTATTTTCGGTACAGGTATCAAGAACCGGATAATCAGACAATGGACTTTCGTTATAGGCCCTGTAGAATTCAGCTCCCATGATATTGACATCAAAGTCTATATTTTGACCAACAACAAATTTGGCTTTTTGTAATGCCTCTTTAAAGGCCTCTAATACTTCTAAAACAGGTTTCCCTTTTTCTTCTGCCAGAGCTGTAGATATACCGTGAATTTGCTCAGAATCGTAGGGGATATCAAACCCATCGGGATAAATGAGATAATCTTGATGCTCAATGAGATTTCCCCATTTATCGTGCAATTGCCATGCAATTTGAATGGCTCTGGGCCAATTGTCAGTATCTGAAATTGGGGCATTGTAGCGTTTAGGAAGTCCGGTGGTCTCGGTGTCGAAAATGATATACATATGATGCGCTTGTTTGTGGTAAATTTAAAGATTAGGGATTTAAAACTTAAAAATAAACACCTAAAGTTATTAACGGGATGTTAGTAAAATTATAATTAGAATACTTAAGCTTTTTTAAAATAATACAAGTTATGTGTAAAAAAGCCAACTTGTACATGAATTGGAACAAATTATCAAATAGATATATTTTAGCCGTATTTTTTTTTAATTTCATATAAATTATTACTATTTTTGAGAAACCTTAAAAATTTATATTATGAAAAAATTTATTTTGATTTTTGCAATTGCTTTAGTTGGTTTTACAGTTAAGGCTCAGGAGTTTAACTTAGGCTTAAGTGCAGCATTACCTTCTGGTGATGCCGGTGATTTTTACACCTTTAGTTTGGTTTTGGATGCTGAATATTTATATGAAATTTCAGAACAATTCAAAGTAGGTGGAACTACGGGTTACATTTACAGTTTTGGTGATGAAATTGGAGGAACTGTGGAAGGGTTTGATGTGTCTGCTGAGGTTGATGATAGTGGTTTTATCCCTCTTGCGGCTTCAGGGCGCTTTATGGCTTCAGAAGACTTAACTTTCGGAGCTGACGTAGGTTACGCTATTGGCGTGCAACCGAGTGATGTTGAAAGCGGTTTTTACTATGCCTTGAAAGCGCTTTATGGTGTAAGTGAAAATCTAGATATCGTTGCTGCTTACAGAGCAATATCTGTCGATAATGGTATCGGAGGTAACGTAAACTTAGGCTACATATCTTTGGGTGTTATGCTCGGTCTGTAATTTTAACTTAAATTATGATTAGAGCATAATTTGCCCTTAAGATTGGGGCTAAATTTTATTTATTGACCTAGGCACATAATTAATATTTTATATCTCAGTGTTCTCAGTGCCTCTGTGGTGATATTTCATCAACTTTATAGACGAAAATTTTTTTTTAGGCAAAAAAACGGTTTTATTTAGACATAATATATTGATTATTAAATAAGTAATTAATTTAAAATATAT
>Ga0209931_1000807_pt1 | contig 18053 bp, 10 predicted proteins | sample SalPonR1_B_D1_MG_FD_185697 | JGI IMG/M metagenome (GOLD analysis project Ga0209931, IMG submission 185697) | Salt pond soil microbial communities from South San Francisco under conditions of wetland restoration - Salt Pond MetaG R1_B_D1_MG... ...
TTGTAACCTTCATGATTAAATACTGCGCCTTTTCCGGCATTGAACAAGGGCGAGTCTTCAAGGATATTAATGGTTCTTTGTACAGCTTCCATGGCTGTGCCACCATCGTTTAGAATCTCGTGTCCTTTAGAAACCGCTTCATCTAATTTTGCTCTGTATTCTGCCTCTTTTTCGGGGCTGATATTTTTGCGATAAATGTTTCCGGCGCCGCCATGAATGACAATGGCAATGGGATTTTCGACTTCAGTATTTTGAGTTGTCGACTTATCATCAGCCTTCTCATCAGGTTGAGTATTACAGGCAAACAGACAAAAAACAATGAGCAATGGTAACAGAAATACTTTATTCATAATGTTTTATTTTATTGGTAAAAGATGTGTTTTTAAAATTACAACCTAATATTCAAACTCAATTATAGTTTCTGTAATTATTTAAATTTAGTTCTATTCCTATAGTTGTGTTCAACAATAAACCGAATCACTCCAAAACATGCTCTAAATTATTCAGGATTTCATCGGTAATCTGGCTTTCAATAATGCTATCAGACAGGTTTTTTTTGGTTTGTTGAAGTTGATTGATTTTTTCTTCAATGGTTTGTTTGGATATAAAGCGTACCACGTTTACGTTTTGGGTCTGACCAATGCGATGTGCCCTGCCAATAGCCTGCAATTCCGCAAAAGGATTCCACCAGGGGTCAAGAATTATGACGTAGGATGCTTGGGTCAGATTTAAACCTGTACCACCGGCTTTTAGTGAAATAAAAAATAGCAGACTATCTGCGTTAGCTTCAAATTCTTCTACTTCCTTTTCCCGGTCCTTAACTTTGGTTTTGCCTGTTAGTAAATTGTAAGCTATGCCCTGCGCATTGCACCAATCGGTGTAAATTTTGAGATGCGAGGTAAACGAACTAAAAATCAAGGTTTTCTGTTTAGCCCGAATCAAGGTTTCCAGGTAGGCAGAAACACTCTCAAACTTGCCGGATTTGGCATTATGGTTTTTAAGCTTGGGGTGATTAGCCAGCTGCCTTAAGGTCATCAAGGCATTGAGTACAGATAATTTGTAGTTTTGCTTTTGTGGATTCTCTGATTTCAACTTTTGCTCTAACAAGTGGTTTCTGACTTTAGACTTTTCTTTGTCGTATAGTTTGGCTTGTTCATTGGCCAATGCCACATAATAGATTTGTTCAGACAATTCGGGCAGGTCTTTGGCCACCTCATCTTTGGTTCGCCGCAGCAAATAAGGCTTGATAAGCGATTTCAATTCTTTTACTTTAATGTCGTCATTATCTTTTTCTATTGGTTTTTTAAAATGTTCGTTGAAAAAACCATACTTGCCAAGTAAATTGGGATTAATAAATTGCATCTGGCTCCATAAATCGCTCAGCGAATTTTCCATAGGCGTCCCGCTTAAAGACACTTTATGTTTGGCCTCTATGCTGTTGATGGCTTTAAATATTTTAGAATTCCTGTTTTTGATTTGTTGACTTTCATCAATAATGATAAAATTGAAAGACTGGCTTTTAAGGAAATCAATATCCCTGAGCAAGGTGCCATAAGACGTGAAAACGACATCAGCTTTAGGTACATCCTTTTGTAATTGTAACCGGTTTTGCCCCACATAGCTTAAGGTAGAAAAATGCGGGCAGAATTTTTGAGTTTCGTTTTGCCAGTTGAAAGTTAATGAACTTGGTGCAACAATCAGTGCTTTTAGTGTCTTAGGGTACTCCTCCAAAGCACTGAACAAATCTAAAGGAACTGTTGATTCGTCGGTTGAAAAATCGCTTTCAAAACAGGTATAAACAAAATCAAGATAAGCTAAAGTCTGCAGGGTTTTACCCAAACCCATATCATCCGCCAGGCAGGAACCCAATCCCATTTGATGATTCCTGACTAACCAGTTTACCCCGGTTTTTTGATAGTCTCTAAGCTTTGCATGAAGATGACCTGTGGTTTGGTAAGGCTGAATATCTTTTTGTATATTCTGTTCAGTAGTTACTCCCGCATCTTCTAAAATTGTAAATTGATTTTTACGAATCTTAATGCGGTCTTTTTCCTTTTGGCCTAAATCAATTAAGGGTTTATACCGGCTAAACCAATCTTCTGGAATGATAAATTGACTGCCATCGGGTAATTCAAATAAACGCTCACCTGATTTTATATGTGAAGCAAGCGATGCAAACGGGAATTGATAAGAACCAACCTTGATCATCATTTCAACATCAAACCAATCCTTTTTTTCACTAAAGTTTGTTGAAATTGTAGAGATGTTTTTATTAATTGTAAACCGATGCATCTGCAAGTCTATGTGTATGGATTTTGTTTTGAGTTCGTCTTTTAGCGCTATCAGCTTTGAAATATTATGGTAAATATCAATGTTTTTGATGTCTGGGTTGAAGCTTGCTAAATTAGAATCTAAAAATTGAAGCCCTAAGTTTTTTAAAATAGCCATGAATTTTTCTTCTTCTTCGGGATTCCGAACGGTTTCGTAAACAGAAAATTCATCTATACCATCGTGGTCTAATTTAATGTATTTTTGGTTTTGGTCAAGAATAGAAAAGCTATGGTTTTTATACTGAAAAAACAGCTCTAGATGGTAAACCGAGCTAAAGATCGTTGTGGTAGGTTTTATTGTACAGGACAAACAGCTATTGTAGGTCATCACTTCAAAACCTTCAGCCTGAATAGGTGCTTTTTTGATGACTTTTTTAATGAATTTGTTAAAGTACATCACAGTGCTTCGTTTGGGAATGCTGATGCTCTCTTTGTTTAAAAAAGGCTTGAGTTTGTTGGCATTGATGTATTTTAACGAAAAGATGGTTTTATCGTGCAAAACAAAAGACGGCTGGTCAAGCAGAATTTTTAGGTTTTCCTGAAATGGCAATAATTCTTTGTCGTGCTGAAGTAAACTTAAGCGGTATTCCATCCCGTCTTGCTTTTTATTGAAATAGAACTTAGGAACCAAAGCATGATCAGCAAAAAAAACCTGATAATTTTCAAACCTTTGTTTCTTTTCTAAATTGATGGAAAGCGGGGTTTTGGTCTCGGAAATAATTTTAGAAAAGTTTTCTAACAGATTATCTATATATTGAGGAATCACTTTTTTAAACCCATCTTCTTTTAATAGGTCATTTAAAGGTTTTGGTTTTTTGAGTCTGTCATTGTATTTCTTGTAGAGGGCATGCGGGCTTAACCTGTCACATAAGTCTAATAATTTATTAGTCGTATCGTCACATTCAATCTTGTAGGACGCTAAAGTTTTTGGGTTGGCAAATTTCGCTACATAGCCGAGACTGTCTCCGTTTTTTTCAACAATAAGCGCTTTGGGGAGATAGGTGTTTAGATCCGGTTCGAAGGATAAATCAAATGCAAGAATATGACTTTTGTTCATAAATGATATCGACTAAAAATCTGCGTTGAAATTAAAAAGTTTTTCGGATTAAGGGAGAATATTGAGTACTGTTTTTTTGCGATAATTAGATTTGAAAACCAATATAGGATCATAAGGCAAAGAATTGCAAACTTTGTATCGCTGGAATTTTTTGGCGATTAACTTTTAAAGGCTAAAGACAATAAATATCAGTTTGCCTGTATTTTTGCGATTGCAATCGCAAAATAACATGTATATTTGCGATTGCAATCTAAAAAGTCATGATAAATAGAATTCTTGAAAATAAAATAAAGCAAAACCTCCAAAGAAAAAAAATCATACATATTCCGGGGCCAAGACAAGCCGGGAAAACCACGCTATTACATGCCATTACCAATATTTTATCAGAACCTATTTTATGGCTTAACGGAGATGAAGCAGACGTCAGAAGTATGTTTGGTGAGCCAACATCAACTAAATTAAGAAGAATTATTGGGGGTCATAAGACACTAATTATAGATGAAGCGCAAAGAATTCAAAACATAGGTATTATTTTAAAATTGATTAAGGATAACATAGATGATTTGGATGTGATAGTTTCCGGGTCATCAGCCTTTGAATTGGCATCAGAAATTAACGAACCTTTGACCGGTAGAAAAATAGACCTATTTTTATATCCTATTTCATTTGAAGAAATGAAGAACCATACTTCATTTATAGAGGAAAAGCGATTATTAGAAAACAGACTTATTTATGGGAATTATCCGGAAGTAATTACAAGTGTAGGTAATGAAAAAAATATCCTGAGAAGTTTAACTGATGCTTATTTGTATAAGGATATTTTCACACTGGAGTATTTAAAGAGGCCGGCTTTAGTAGAAAAATTACTGCAGGCCCTTGCATTACAGTTGGGCAACGAAGTATCCTATAACAAGTTATCAAAAATAGTTGGAGCTGATAATCAAACTGTTGAGCTATATATAAACTATTTAGAACAAGCTTATGTGGTTTTTAAGTTGAGTTCTTTTAGCAGAAACCATAGAAATGAAATAAAAAAAGGAAAAAAAATATATTTCTACGATAACGGCATCAGAAATGGTATTATAAAAAACTTTACTGCTTTATCTCTAAGGGAAGACAAGGGAGCTTTATGGGAAAATTACCTTATAGCTGAACGAGCAAAACGTAACCACTATAATGATGAATGGCTAAATTCTTATTTCTGGAGAACAACCAGCCAATCTGAAATTGACTATATTGAAGAAAAGGATGGAAAACTTTCTGCTTTTGAATTTAAATGGAATACAAAAAAAACTCCAAAACTACCCAAAGCCTTCATGCAAGCATATCCTAAGTCAAGCTTTAATGTGATAAACCCTGACAACTATACTGATTTTATTTTGACTGATAATTAAATGTCATAATAATTTAAAAGGTCTAATCAATTTATCATCCAATTACGATATTGATGATAAATGTCTGCATTTTCAATATTATGTGCTCTGTGCTATTTTTTAAGATTTAAAATTTGCTTATGAAAGAGATGGGTGCGATGTTACAAACTTTGCACAGCTGAGATTTATGGTAGTGAGTGGATTATTGTTTGAATGGTTAAAAAAAGTGGCTATTAAAAACAAAGTCAAAGGTGTAGATATCATTCACAGAGTAAAACGCTTTTTCTATAAATATGTTAGCGTATGTGCCAAAATTGTAAAACATGCCAGGCAACAAACCATAGTCATCTTTAATGAGACGGGGTATAAATTCCTGCATACTTAGGTTAATCGTTTTATGGGTTTATGAAATTCCTCATTGATTTGGGTAAGGTATATTGTATCACTAACTGTTAATATTTTAACATAAAATAGCCTTTTTAAACAAAAGTCAGGCACTTAAGGTGTAAAAAAAGTGTTGATATTGGTAAAATTATGGTGTGCGATTATTAGGTTAAGGGAGAATATTGAGTACTGTTTTTTTAGCGATAATTAAACTTGAAAACCAATATAGGATCATAAGGCAGAGAATTGCAAACTTTGTATCGCTGGAATTTTTTGGCGATTAACTTTTAAAGGCTAAAGACAATAAATATCAGTTTGCCTGTATTTTTGCGATTACAATCGCAAAATAACATGTATATTTGCGATTAGGATCCTGAACCCTTAAAACCCTGAATTAAAACGTATTCAATCTTTTAACAATAATCAAAATCCGAAAGTTCTTTAAATATTGTAATTTAAACCAAAAATTGATAAATGAAATATTTTTACGCGTTAGTGATATCTGCATTGTTGACATTTTCTGCGCAATCTCAGCAAATGCCGATTGACTTTTCAAGCAATTCTGATACATTTAATGTTTGGGGTGGTGCAACATTTAGCATTTTGCCTTCACCAACAGACGCCGGTAATCCTACCGGTGAATTTTTCAGATCAAATAACCCGGATGAACACGGTCATTTTATAGACTTAAGTCAGCCCATAGATTTGGATACTGAAGATGAAATCACATTACGATTTTATGCTTTTGATTCGAATTCGCATACCGTTCATGTCAAACTTGAGCAAGGCACAAACCCTGATGTTGAACTCCAACAGACGGTTACCTCACCTAATGCCTGGACTGATATGAGCTTTGATTTTGGTACAGTTTCCGGTTCAGGGCAGTACAGCCGTTTGGTCATAAGAATAGATGATGGAAGTACAACGCCCGGTGCTTTTAGAATAGATGATATCAATGATGGTTCTGAAGCCGGTGATGAAAATGCCCTTGATGTCATTTACACCGATTTGGTCTGGTCTGATGAATTTGACGGCAATTCACTAGATACATCTAAGTGGTATCACCAAACCTTTGGCCCTAATGGCGGACAGTGGTTTAACAATGAAGTTCAACATTACACTGATGATCCTGCCAATTCTTTTGTTAGCAATGGAAACCTGCATATTGTGGCCAAAAAAGAAACACTAACTCAAGATGGTGTAACTTTAGATTATACTTCTGCGCGTTTAAATTCTAAATTTGCATTTACTTACGGCAGAGTAGATGTAAGGGCGAAGCTTCCGGAAGGCAACGGCACCTGGCCGGCCATTTGGACCCTTGGTAAAAACATTACAGAAACCGGTGCTTATTGGGAAACACAAGGCTTTGGCACCACGCCATGGCCGGCCTGTGGAGAGATAGATATTATGGAACACGGGCTTCACGCCACTAATGAAATCAGTTGGGCTTTGCACACGCCTTCAAGTTCAGGAAATACGGTGAATACAGATAAATTAATGTTACCGGATGTAGCCAACAATTATCATGTCTATTCTATGAATTGGTCGCCTAATCAGATCACGTTTTTGGTAGATGGTGTAGGCTATTATACCTATAATCCGGCTGTAAAAGACAACAATACCTGGCCATTTGATTTAGACCAGTATTTAATTTTAAATGTGGCCATGGGTGGTTTTGCCGGAGCAATCGACACAGGGTTTACTGAAAGTAGTATGGTTGTAGATTATGTTCGTGTGTATCAAAATGTGTTAAGCACAACAGATAATGTCAATGAGGAGTTCAAAATATATCCCAACCCGAGTTCAGATGTTATCAATATAAAAGCTAATCAAAATGTAAAACAAGTTTTACTTTACGATATTCGGGGAAGGGAAGTATATTCATCTTCTGAAAATACTGAAAATTTAAAGGTCATTCAATTAAATAAAGGAGTTTATTTTCTTAAAATAGATGCTGAAAACGGTTTTACAACAAAGAAAGTGATTGTAGAATAAAGATAAAAAGTCTTTTGACTAATTACTTGAAATAATATCTGAAGCTAAAAAACTTATTGGCTTAGGCACTTTACTAATAAAAACACTTTATTCAACATATTCTTATATCATATTAATAATCAATAAAATACTGTCAGGTCGAGTGTTTTTTGTTTACTGGTAAGGAAACAAAAAATGTATCGAGACCAACTCATGATGGTTCTCGATACATTTTTGCATATTTCTATCGTCATATGCAAAAACACTCGAACTGACGTAAGTTTCACTATAACAGTTAAGTATATTAGAGATTATACTTAAATATTAGTTGATACTTAAGTGCCTAAGTCAAAAAACTTATTGGCTTAGGCACTTGCTTACTTTTAGTATTAATTCATTTGCTCTGCGAACTTGACGTCTTTGCGGTTATTTATCCCACCGCAGAGAAGCAGTGATCACAAAGATTTATGGTTTTAACGCAAATAAACATATAAAGCATTGAAAATCATACTTTTAAAAGTATTAGCTAAATAACTAAGTCGAAAAACTTAAATCCGGGAATATTTTTGATGTGATTATGGCGTCAGGTTTTTCAATACAAAGGTGTTCCTTGTATATTCCATTTTCCATTGAAAAAATTTGAATGGTTTGTAATTCAGGGTGAACCAACCAATATTCTTTGACTACATTTTCTTCATACAAATTGAATTTCTCGTTGTAATCTTTCTTGGCTGTCCTGTTTGATAATATTTCTACAATCAAGTCAGGTGCACCTATACAACCGGCTTCATCTAATTTATTGTCATCACAAATTATGTATATATCGGGTTAGACAACAGTATCAATTTCTTGATTTCCAACTCCTCTATTCTTTATTAATCTTACATCAAATGGCGCATAAAACAATTGGCACCCATCAGAATCAAAATATTTTCCAAGGCTTAAAAATAACTCTCGAGATACTAATTGATGTTTTAATTTTAGCGCAGGACTCCTGCCTAAAGGACGGCGAGGCAGGCATTTTATATAACCATCCTTTAATAAGCTCAACTCGTTCATTTAATTGCCAGGTAAGATAGTCGGCATAAGTATATTGCTTATTAAAATCCAGTTGATTTATATCGGTAATAGATGACGCCATCAGAAAACGATTTACATCAAAATTAATGTTTTTTTCAATAAAAAAGTTTTAATCCTCTCTCAATAAAAGATACAATTGGTTAAAAAATCATTGCTGAAAGTATAACTCCGGCTTATCATCATTATTCAAGACTAAAACAGCGCTTCTGCCGGCGATATTAAACGTTTTCAATCGCCTTACATCTCCACTGGCAATAAACCCACTTTCTTCACTTGAAAGCAACTCAAAATCATTGCTTTCTGAATTCCATACCATCACATGGCCATTTGAAGCATCATACACTGTAAATTCGGCATCGGTATCAAATTGATTACCAGCTAAAAGAATGTGATTCTGTCCATTGATTTCGAGTGAAGTGATGGCTCTACCAATCGAGTTTTGAGTAAAATGCGGTAAGACTATTTTATCGAATTCAGTGTTGCCTTTGTTCAATAAAACCACATGCCTTAATTCGTTCACTTCTAAAGTTTGATAAAAAGGGGTGTTAATGGTGTTCTCCCAACTTGCATTAGCATATTCTTCATAAGAATTGAACTCTTTTCTGATTTTTGGCAGTTGTAACGCCACCCGTTTATAACCTAAAATGGGTTTGTAGTCGCCTTTGGTATTGGGCTGAAACAACAGGTAATCAGTAGTTGAATTCTCATCAAGATCGCCGACAAGCATTTTTAAGGGCTGTTCCGGGCTGGCTTTATAAATATTGTTTAAGCCGCGATTACCCAATAAAATGTCTTTCATGCCATCGTTATTGATATCCATGATGTGGATACTTTCCCACAGGCCTTTCAAATGTTGAAAGCTGAAGTTTTCACTCACTTCTTTAAACCCATTGTCAAATTGGAAAACTCGTGGCGCCATCCACTCGCCCGTGAGGATTAATTCTGCCTGACCATCATTATTGAAATCGTCATAAACGGCATCGGTCAACATGCCAAGACGTGCTTCGGGTAACCAATCCTCAGTTTTATTGATAAAGCCATTTGCTGTTTTCTTAAAAACCAAAGACATCGGGGCAGTTGGATAGTCTTTAGGTTGATTTCTGGCTGCAACAAAAACATCATCTAGCCCATCTTTATCAAAGTCAGCTATAAGAATTTTTGAGGTACTCACCGCAACATCAGGGAAGTCGGTTCTTTCAAACGTCTGCGTCGATGGCTTGTAGAGGTAAAGCCTTAAGGGGTAATGCGTTTTGGTGAGTTTAAGTTCATTAGAACCACTGCCAATAAGGACATCTGCAAACCCATCCTGATTGGCATCCAAAGTGGCGAGAGCTGTATCTTCAAAGGCTTTGTCGTTTTCAAAATCCAGAATTTCAACAAGTTTGAAACGGCCTAGGGTTGTTTGCCTATAGACTTGAGTGGCCTGGTCTTTTCCACCGGAAATGATGACGTCTTCAAGACCATCTTTATCAACATCAAGAGCTAAAGCATCCGGACCTAAATCGCTGTAACTCCTATCTATCAAGCGTTCATAATTAAATTCTGAATAATTGCTGTTTTCCCGATGCCGTTCAAAAGGAACTTCAATAGCTTGAAATAGAGTAGAGTTTGTTTGTTCGTGATTAGAAACAGCTGTGATTTCAGACTTTTTAACCTCTAAAATTTGATTGATTTCGGGAGATTTCAAAGTTTGAAAACTACCGTCCGGCCAGTAAATTTCAAGACGATCAACTTTTGCTTTACCCAGACCAAAATGTAGTCTGTGTTGAGTTGATGAGAGATAACCCCGTTGTGGATTATAAATTTCAGTGAGCACTTTATTGTCGCTGGTGTAGCATTTTACCTTGGTGTTATGGATAATGTTATTATCGTCTTTTAATTTAAGACTTAAATAGTGATGTTCATTGCCGTACATTAGGTTTTTTAGAATATGCGCTTCACCATTAATGTTATTGACCACCAAATCCAGCAAGCCATCATTATTTAAATCGGCGTATGCCGCTCCATTAGAAAATTCGGTTTGGGCTTGCCATTGATCGGAAACATCAGAAAATTTTAACTGGCCTTCATTTTTAAAAAAGAAGTTTTGTGTTGGTTCCGATGGAATTTGGTTCAGCCAATCCAGTAAAGTAATTTGTCCTTTTCGGTATTTCGCCTGCAAATCATTGATTTCAAAATCCATATAATCCAGGTTAGTGATGTTTCTGTAGTAACCATTGGTGATATGAATATCCTTAAAAGCATCATTATCAAAATCAGCCATCAGCGCACTCCAACTCCAATCGGTATTGGCAATACCGTCCATAAAGGCAATGTCTAAAAAAGGCGCGGGCTGCTGGTTGATTTGCAAGACATTCCGGGACAACTGCGAGCCCAACCCAAAGCGCTGCATGTCTTTAAATTTCTTGACGTTGGTGAGGTGATTGAGCTGATGTCGCCTTTCCGGCACCGAAGCCAGCATGTCCAGCACCATCAAATCCGGTTTGTCGTCGTTATTCAAATCGGCATAATCTGAACCCATCGACGAAAAGCTGGTATGCTTAAAATACTGGTCTAATTCGTCTTTAAACTGATGGTTCCCCTGGTTGATCCACAGGCGGTCGGGTTTGATATAATCATTCGCCACATAAATATCCGGCAGGTCATCGTCGTTAAAATCGGCAACGACCGCACTAAGGCCATAGGCATCATCAAGTATACCTGCGGATTCTGAAGCGTCTTGATATTTTCCATCTTTCAAGACATAATACCGGTCTGAAATATAGCTGTAATCGGCTAATTCCTTAGGACTAAAACTGCCGTCTTCGTTTTGTTTCACTTGAATATTGTTGGCATTGTTCATGTCTTTGGGATGGTTCAACACATAAACCTCGTAAGTATTGTCCCTATCTGCATCTAAAAAGTAAGCCTGCACCGAATACCCGGCGTCAGCAAGGCCGTATGCTTCAGCTTTTTCAGTAAAGGTGTTATCGCCATTATTTATATAGAGTAGGTTTTTTCGGTTTTCGATTTCCTGCACCACAGAGCGGCAAACGTAAATATCGAGGAGGCCGTCTTTGTTGATGTCTATCATATTGACCCCGGTTTTAAATCCACCGTTTGCGGTCAACCCGGCTTGACTGGTGATGTCTTCAAACACAAAGTCCCCTTTATTCAGGTAGAGCTTATCAGAGACAGTGTTACCGGTAAAGTACAAATCCACTAATCCATCGTTGTTGATGTCTCCAACAGCGACACCACCGCCATTGTAGAGGTACTGGTAATACAGGAAATTAAAAGATTCGTTTTCTTCGATGATGTTGGCGAATTTGATTTTAGTGTGTTCTGATGGGAGTTTTTCGAAACCTTTTTGTGGAGGTTCCTGCGTTTTGTCATCAGTTTTTTGGTCGTTACAAGACAGGATAGTAACACACCAAAATATTAAAAAAAGTATGTATGGTATTCGGTTCATTTTAACTCGATAAATCGGTTTAAAGATAGGAAGTTTGTTTTATAAAATTGAAGTTTAAACCTTTGCATTTGTAGGAATACATTTAAAACAATAAGTCTAATCTTTGCGTCTTGGCGTCATTGCGTGAAATAAAAAATTCTTCTCTATATTTACCCCATGAATCTCATTGATGTTTTTATAGGAGTTATCCTTCTTTTAGGGTTTTACAGCGGTTTTAGAAAAGGGCTCATCGTAGAGCTCACCTCGCTTTTGGGTTTAATTCTTGGAGTTTTTGGTGCGTATTATATTTCAAAACACCACGGGTTATTCATCGGTCAGTGGTTAGAATGGGATGATGAATACCTTAGAATTACAACTTTTCTTCTGAGTTTTATTCTTATTATCATTATGGTTTCTCTCATCGGCAAACTCATCACAAAACTGATGGATATCGTGGCGTTGGGAACAATCAATCAAATACTTGGTGGATTGTTTGGGTTCCTCAAATTTGCGTTGTTGATCAGCATATTGCTTTTACTTTTCAATATTATCAATACTGAAGTAAAATTAGTTCAGCAGAAAACACTTGATGAGTCTTTTACCTATCCTATTCTCAACGGCCTTTCTGAAACCGTTTGGTATAAAATGGTAGAAATGGGCCAGGAACATAAAGACGCGATCGATCAATTACCGGATTTGAGCGAATAACTTATAGCTCTTTATTATAAGACTTCTTAATCAACTCGGCCTTAGAATTAATTTCGAGTGTACTGTAAATGTTTTTGATGTGGCTCCGCACAGTATCCAAAGAAATAAACAAATCATCGGCTATCATTTTATAACTTTTACCATTAACGATACCGTTTACGATTTCTAGTTGTCGTTTTGTAAGGGACTTACTTTTTTTAGGCGCGTAATAATCAGCGATTTTTCTGGCGATGGCTGGCGACATATAAGAACCGCCTTCTACAACCACCTCGACCGCTTCTTTTATTTTTGTCAACGAGGCTCTTTTGGACACGTAGGAACAAGCCCCGGCAGATAAAGCTTTAAAAATCATATCGGTTTCTTCAAAAGTGGTGAGGATAATGACATCTAGATTCGGTTTCAATAATTTGACTTCCGGTAGCACTTCTAAACCTGTTTTACCCGGCAGTTGAATGTCGAGGAGTAAAATGAATTGAGTTTCACTATTCTGCTTTAACCAACTTAAAAAATCTTCTGTACTCCCAAAGGTGTTTAAAACCTGTACAGATTCCAGACATCCAAAAAACGAGACCAAACTGTCAAGGACCACTGGGTCGTCTTCTACGATGATAATGTGATTTTTATCTTGCAATGACATAATATTAAAGACGACTAAATTAAGAAAATAAAGCTTAGAGGAGTATCACATCAAAATGTGAAATTTTTAGGCTACATTGGGTATAGAAATAAAAATTCCAAAGCCGTTTTCTACATCAAATTTTAAATCGGCATTGATGTTTTGAGCCCGCATTTTCATATTGGCCAATCCTTGTCCGGTCATGTGCTTTTTAACTTTTAAATGCCCATCGTCTTTAATGTTAAACTGGCAAGTGCCTTTGTTGTTGTTAAATTCAATGAAAACATGTTTGGCATTAGAATGCTTAATAACGTTATTGATGGCTTCTTTATAAATCAAATACAAGTTTCTACGACAGTTGAAGTTTATCTTTTTCTGAAGATTTATATCATCTACATTAATATGATAAGAAAAACCTGCCGGCTGTAATTGCTCTTCAGCCAGCTCGTGCATTCGCTCTAACAAATTCCCCAGTGTATCTTTTCGGCTATCGATACTCCACACCAAGTCTCGCATATGCGAGATGGTCTTTCTGCTCGTATCTGTTATTTTATGAAGTTTACTCCTGTCCTTTTCATTGGTCGCTTGCATTTCCAACATTTCGGTTTGCATGGCCAGACCGGTCAACATAGAGCCAACGTCATCATGTAAGTCACTGGAAATTTTAGTACGCAAACGCTCCACTGCCAGGGCTTGTTGTAAACGGTACTGAAAAACAATATAGATTATACCCACAATAAAAAGTATCACAAGACCTATAAACCACCAGGTTTTATAAAAAATAGGGTTGACAATAATCGGAATGCTCAACCCGGCTTTACTTTCATTGCCATTGATATCTTCGGCTTTGACTTTTAATTGATATTCTCCTGCCGGCAATTGATTATACCGAATGCTGTGGGATTGACCTTGGTTAAACCATTTATCTTCAAAGCCTTCCATTTTGGTGTAATAGGTGTATTGGTTTTGGTTAAAATAATCCGGGATAGACCAATCTACTTTGAGATTGATATCATACGGTGACAATACAACTGGATTTTCATCTAATTTGGTGCGCTGAATAATCGTGTCTTTCTGTTGATTAAAAACTTCAAGTTGGGTAAAATTTAAAGCCGGCAGCTCTCGTTTTTGTATAAGGTTTTCAGCTGAAAATTCGGTGATGCCATTTAAACCGCCAAAGTAAAATTGACCATCTTTAGACTTATAAGACGAAGTATAATTAAATTCATTATCTGAAATCCCTTCTTTTTCGAAGTTATTTTGAATATCAAGCGTTTTGAGATGAATTCGGGCTAAGCCGTGATATGTCCCGGCAATAATTTCATTAGCATTGACAGGCAATATTGACACAACACTATCGTCACAGAGTCCTTTTTGTGCATTTATGACTTGAATACTATTTTGTTTCAAATCTAATACATTGATTCCGCCACCAAAAGTTCCTACAAAGAGTTGATCATTGAATTCCAAAAGGGATAACACAGAATTTTTACTCAATGAAGGCGTTGTGTTGATGTTGTATTGGGCTTCAATTTTACCACTAAGGTTTAACTTAAGGAGTCCACGGCTTTGCGTCCCTACCCATATGACGTTCGGATTAATTTTACTTTGGATAAAGGTTTTTAAGATATAATCATTTTCAGGTTTTGTTTTAAAAACCGGGGCAAACGCTTTGGTTTTCGGGTCTACTTTAATGAGTTGAGAAAGGCTATAACCCATGAGCAGTGAGCCGTCTTCCAATTTTATAACGGGATTAGGTTTGGTCTCATTTAAATACGGGCTAAATGCTTCGTGTAGATTTAATTCATTAGTGCTTAAATCAATTTCAATCAAGTAATTGGTCACTGTAAACGCTTTATTGTTTATTGTATCTGACACAAAAAACCGGGCATCTTTCAACTTCTCAAAAGCACCACGTATAGGCATTTTTTTCGCTTCACCGGCAGGATTGATTCTGTAAAGCTGATTTTCAGTTTCACACATGGCAGCAATATCACCATTTTTTAAACCAAAAATATCCCTAAAACTCAGCCCCCAACCCTGTTGATTGTTGTGGAGAATAGTTTCAAAATTTTGAGCTTGTAGTTTTACTTTAAGTAGACCATTATCCGTCCCTAACCATAAAAGGTTAGAAAAATCCAGATAGGCAGAGGTAATGCTTGAAAAGTCTAAAACAGCTTCAACTTCAGAAGTATAATCAAAAAATTCTCCTGAAGGGTTTAGGTAAAACAATTCTTTTTTTCCACAAAACCAGATTCCTCCATTTTGATACTCAACGGCATTATAAATCACCACATTATTATCAATTAATCTATGGCTGAATTCCAAATTCTTATACACATTTACCCCTCCCTGAGACTCGGGAGAATAGTAATGTTGGTTATTTGAATCTATAAAAGATCGTCCAAAATGAATGGTGTAACCGTACCAATCATAAGACTCTAAAATATTTTGCTTCAATATCTCCCCTTCCTGGTTTAATGATGTCAATCCATGATTAACAGTTGTCCATAAAATTTCATTATTTTCTGTGACTTTTATAGATGTAAAACCGGCACTTTTCCGTCCCAAGGATTTTATGTTTTGAAAAGATTTCCCGTCATATTTGATGAGGTGTTGAGTTTTAGTATTGTCAACAGGATAATCAACTACAACCCATAAATTGTCCGTTTTATCAAAAACCATATCTAACACGTCGCCTTTTAATGCATCATCAAGACCTGTAATGTGTTCCAGTTTTTCTGTGTTCAGGTTTAGGGCAAACAATTTAAGATTGGCAATAAACCATAGAATATTGGTTGACTTTTGATATTTTAAATTTAATATATCTTCGTAGGGAATAAAATTAGGGTTATTCTTACTGTTATTAAAAACCTTAAAGCCATTCCCGTCATATTTGGATAAACCCTGACTGGTTCCAAACCACATAAAGCCTTTATGATCTTGGGCAATACTGTTGACGTGTCTAAAATTTAAACCCCCATCGGTTGTAAGCTTTTCGACCTGTATAGCATTTTGCGGATAGACAGAATGACTAAGCCAAATTGACCACAAAACGACTAACCCAAATAAAGCTCTTGCAGACAAAATAATAAGTTTTATGCTTTCAAATATATAACATTTCATTAACAATCACATCAATATGTGATTGACAGGCTTGTCATTCTTATCGAAATTGCACCATATAAATAATAATCAAGTAAAATCTTTAAATTTTTTGTTGTGAAAACATTTTCAAATTACCTCCCAAGCATTTTATGGTCTTTAGTGTTTTTATGTTTTATAGTGTGTTTTTTCTATTTGATATCTAGCATAAATCAATGGGTTGATGCTTTCAATAATTTTTTACTGGTCAATGAAATGTCGCCTATTGAATCTTATGTAGCGATGTAATGCTTTTATTTTCATTATAAACCACATCAATATGTGATTGCGCCACAAAGAATACCTAGATAAATTGCAAAACATATTTTAACAATTAAAGCTTAACATTATGAGAAAATTATGGATTTTATTATTTGTCCTGCCGCTAATCGCTACCGGGCAGGAAGAAAAAGGCACACTGATGTCTTTTGCAGACTTTACGATTAAAACTGGCCATGCCGCCCAATTTGAGGATGGTGCGAAAAAATGGAAGGCCTGCTACTTGGAAAATAACGGCACAGAAAAATGGAATATGTGGCAACGTGTTCAAGGCGAAGGAACGGTTTACAGCCTTGTGGGCTATATGGAAAACTGGGCGGAAATGGATCAAGAAGATGATGCCGGAAAAGGATGTAGAGCGATAGTTATGAACTTTATCATGCCACATGTAGAAAAAGTAAAATACAGCTTACATAGAAGTATTCCAAAATGGAGTCAAAAAACCGATGAGGATGAAGTCAAAATAGCGTGGGAAACGAGTTTTAAAATAAAAGATGGGCAGCTCTTTAGTGAAGCCGTTGAAGAATATATAGATATGATGAGTCAGATGGATGAAGAAACAGAAGGATATTTTAGTTATACCATAGGCGGTGGACCGGATGATGCAGATTATACATTAGTCTATTTTGAAGAAAGTTATGCGGCTATGGATATTGATGAGGATAGCTCCATAGAAAAGTATGAAAAAGCCCAGGGGAAAGAGAAAGCCGATGAGATGAGAGACAAAATGAAAAAAATGAGTGAAAAATGGCAGGAGGCTGTCGAGGATTCCTGGAGTTATATGTGGGAACACAAACCTGAATTATCTAACTAATTTTTATGATTGCTTTGATTAGTCAAAAGCTGGATAAGTATTCATATTTATCTGGCTTTTATTATTTACAACATTTAAGAATTTTAAACTAAAAAAATGAAAACACGAATTATAATTGGATTTACAATACTATTGTTATGTTCAGCTTGCCAGCAAAACCAATCAAAACCAGAAAAAGAAAACCAGGAACACGCCATGTTATCTGGCACTATTAAAAATTACAACGGCGCTATTCTAAAAATTCAGGATTTCCTGGGACGTTCAGATTGGGAAACCGAAATTGAAATTAATGACGGCAGTTTTTCGATAAGTATACCAGTAGATAATCCAAAAATCACAACATTGACTTTTGGTAGGACCTTTAAAGATATTTTTTTGCAACAAGGTGAAACAATAGAGGTATCCTTTGATACTAAAAATATAGATAGCACATTTAGTTATGCGGGAAGTCTGGCTAAAGAGAATGCCATTTTAGACTCCATCCAGACTGAACGAAAAAAAATGAGTTTCAAAGTTGTTTATGGCGAATCTTTAGAAAATGCTGTTCAATATTTGGATTCTGTTACCAAGGCCCATAACAGCTATTTGACGCATTTAACCAAAGATAAGATCCTACAAGCAAAATTTAAAGACTGTGCTAAAGCTTCTATCGACTACAACAGTGCCGGGTACAAATTATATATAGCCACCAGAAAAGACAAACAACCAGAGGGTTATTTTGACTTTGTAGATGATCTGGACTTAGAAAATGAAGATTACCTGGGCGTGTTTGATTATCGTAGTTTTTTATATCATTACATCACGATGAAGGCTCAAAAAAGAGTTAGCCAATTGGATTCTATTCAAAAAGATGATCCTGATGCA
>Ga0209931_1000817_pt1 | contig 17972 bp, 19 predicted proteins | sample SalPonR1_B_D1_MG_FD_185697 | JGI IMG/M metagenome (GOLD analysis project Ga0209931, IMG submission 185697) | Salt pond soil microbial communities from South San Francisco under conditions of wetland restoration - Salt Pond MetaG R1_B_D1_MG... ...
AGGTGCCCGAATACATCACCATGGTGACCCGCTGGGTGAAGCAAAACACCCGGATGCCCTGCATCGTGAAGCTGACGCCAAACATTACCGATGTGCGAAAGCCCGCATTGGCCGCGCTCGAGGGTGGGGCTGACGCGGTGAGCCTGATCAACACGATCAATTCGATCACGTCGGTCGATCTCGATCTTTTTGCGCCAGAGCCGACGATTGACGGCAAGGGCGCGCATGGCGGGTATTGCGGGCCGGCGGTCAAGCCGATTGCCTTGAACATGGTGGCCGAAATCGCCCGGACGCCCGAAACGCGGGGGCTGCCGATCTCGGGTATTGGCGGTGTGACAACGTGGAAAGACGCGGCAGAGTTCATGGCGCTGGGGGCTGGCAATGTGCAGGTCTGCACTGCGGCGATGACATACGGCTTCAAGATCGTTCAGGAAATGATCTCGGGCCTGTCACAGTACATGGACGAAAAGGAGATGGGATCGACGTCACAACTCGTCGGGCGGGCAGTCCCCAATATCAGCGACTGGCAGAACCTGAACCTGAATTACGTGACCAAGGCACGGATCGATCAGGACCTCTGTATCCAGTGTGGCCGGTGCTACGCGGCGTGCGAGGACACATCCCACCAGGCGATTGCAATGTCAGAGGATCGGGTCTTCACGGTCAAGGACGATGAATGTGTCGCCTGCAACCTGTGTGTCAATGTCTGTCCGGTTGAGGAGTGCATCACGATGGAGGAGTTGCCGACGGGGGCCCTCGATGAGCGGACCGGTCAGGTTGTTGCTGAAGAGCACGCAGACTGGACGAGCCACCCGAACAACCCGGCGGTCAAGACGGCAGCGGAGTAGGATGGAGTTCCCCTTGTCTGGCAGAGGTGTCGAACCGGTGTTCGGTGGCAAACGATGATGTATTCATCGCTGACCTCGTTTAGGCGAAAACTCATGGGTCCGCATTTCGGCGACCGGCAGAGTGATCCCGATGTCGCGCCGAATGTTGTTTTTTGCGCTGCAAGAGGCCATTTTGCTTGGCCGCTCGTGAATTGACCGACTGATCGCGCCAAGGCGCGGTCAACCGGGGGAGGGCGCGTAGAATCGAATCATCTGTCATTGCAAGACATTTGCCCGCATTCGGCCAGGATCCAGACAGCAAGACTGCGGGGTTCGCGCTATGGCGTCAGCAGTTTCCGAAACATCGTTTCGACAAACTGGTCAGCGCCGTCCGCGAATCGGTCTTGGCCGGGCAATAGGACCGCGATCTGTGCTTCGAAATCCGCGTAATGCTGGGTCACTGCCCAGATTGAAAAAATCAGGTGTGCGGGATGCATTCTTGCCAGTTTTCCCGCCGCCATCCAGTCTTCGAGGATCTTGCATTGTTGGTCGAACAACGGTTTCAGCGTGCGTTCCAGATGCGGCAGCATGCGGGGCGCGCCTTGCACGATTTCGTTGGCAAAGAGTCGCGATTCGCGTGGATAAAGCCGACTCATCTCCATCTTTTTGCGGATATACTCCAGAATTTCTTCAAGCGGATCACCCTCCGGATCCATTGCGTCCAGCGGGCTGAGCCATTCCGTCATCAGCGTGTTCAGAAGGTCGATATGGATCGCCTCCTTGCTGTCGTAATAATAGATCAGATTGGGTTTGTGCATGCCGCACGCCCCGGCGATCTGGTCAAGCGTCGTGCCGCGAAACCCGTGTGTGGCAAAGAGCCCGAGCGCGGCGTCGCGGATGCGTTGACGGTTTTCGATCTGGATACGGCTGGGCTTTCGGGCCGGTTGCGTCACGGTTGGTTTCTTCCTTGCTGCATTTCAGGGCACTGGCTTTGTCCCGGTCGGGACGAGGGCGAACTTTCCATAACATAGCTTGACAGGCCAGAAGTGCGTTGCAATCGTAACTTTACCAATTGGTAAAATCTGTGGGCCTTCCAGGAGAGCCGCACAGCATGGGCCAGCGGCAAAAGGGGACAGGCATGGCGGCACCCGGAGAAAACCTGCGGATCAACGGGGATCGGCTGTGGGACAGCTTGATGGAAATGGCCAGGATCGGGCCGGGCGTGGCGGGTGGGAACAACCGTCAGACACTCACCGACGAAGACGCCGAAGGCCGCGCATTGTTTCAAAAATGGTGCGAAGACGCCGGCTGTACCATGGGCCTCGACGAGATCGGCAACATGTTCGCCCGGCGCGAGGGGACGGACCCCGATGCGCTTCCGGTCTATGTCGGCTCGCATCTCGACACTCAACCGACCGGAGGCAAGTACGACGGGGTGCTCGGCGTTCTGGGCGGATTGGAAATCCTGCGCTCCTTGAACGATCTCGGGATCAAGACCAGTCACCCGATCATCGTGACGAACTGGACCAACGAAGAGGGGACACGGTTTGCCCCGGCGATGCTGGCATCCGGTGTGTTCGCGGGCAAGCATGACCTGCACTGGGCCTATGATCGAGAGGATGCAAAGGGCAAGAGATTTGGTGAAGAGCTTGAGCGGATTGGTTGGAAAGGCTCGGAAAAGGTCGGCGACCGCAAGATGCACGCGTTCTTCGAGCTGCACATTGAACAGGGTCCGATCCTTGAGGCCGAGGGCAAGGATGTTGGCGTTGTCACTCACGGCCAGGGCCTGCGCTGGATCGAGTGTACCGTGACCGGCAAGGAAAGCCACACCGGATCGACGCCGATGCACATGCGCAAGAATGCAGGCCGCGGTTTGGCGCTGATCACAGAATTGGTGCACGAAATCGCGATGAAGAACCAGCCCAACGCGGTCGGTGCGATCGGGCATGTCGATGTCTTGCCCAACAGCCGCAATATCATTCCGGGCAAGGCGGTGTTCACGGTCGATATGCGCACGCATCTGCTCGAAAAGTTGAACGGGATGGTCGACGAGTTCATGGACCGCGCACCGAAACTTTGCGAGGAAATCGGGGTGTCCTTCGACAGCCATATCGTTGGACAATTCGATCCGCCGGCCTTTGATGAGGGCTGCGTCAGCGCGATCCGCAGCGCGGCGGAGCGGTTGGGCTACAGCCATATGGATATTGTCTCCGGCGCGGGGCACGATGCCTGCTGGATCAATGATGTGGCCCCCACGGCGATGGTGATGTGCCCCTGCGTTGACGGGCTGTCGCATAATGAGTCGGAAGAGATTTCCAAGGAATGGGCGACGGCTGGGACGGATGTCCTGTTTCATGCCGTCGTCGAGACGGCTGAGATCGTCAGCTAGGTCGGGGGCGCTGCCCCCGTCGCGCCTTGCGCGGTTTCCCCGAGGTATTCGGGATCCAAAGACGTCCAGACGCGGACAGCAAAGAGGGATATCATGACCACAGTGATCAAGAACGGAACGGTTGTCACGGCGGACCTGACCTACGAGGCAGATGTTCTGATCGAGAACGGGGTGATCGCCGAGATCGGCAAAGGCTTGAAAGGTGATGAGGTTCTGGATGCGACCGGCTGCTATGTCATGCCCGGTGGTATTGACCCGCATGTGCATCTCGAGATGCCATTCATGGGCACCTATTCCACCGATAATTTCGACTCGGGCACGCGCGCGGCGCTGGCAGGTGGGACAACGATGGTCGTCGACTTCTGTCTGCCAAGCCAGGGAGAAGGCCTGCATGACGCGCTCAAGCGGTGGGACAACAAGTCGACCCTCGCGCACTGTGATTATTCGTTCCACATGGCGGTGACATGGTGGGGTGAGCAGGTTTTCAACGACATGCAATCCGTCATTCAGGATCGTGGCATCAACACGTTCAAGCACTTCATGGCCTACAAGGGCGCGCTCATGGTCAATGACGATGAGCTTTTCGCGTCTTTCAACCGGTTGTCCGAATTGGGCGGGATCGCGATGGTCCATGCAGAAAATGGGGACGTGGTCGCTGAATTGACGGCCAAGCTTTTGGCTGAGGGCAATACCGGACCCGAAGGGCACGCCTATTCACGTCCCACTCAGGTCGAGGGTGAGGCGACGAACCGTGCCATCATGATCGCCGATATGGCGGGCGTGCCGCTTTATGTCGTGCATACCTCTTGCGAGGAATCCCACGAAGCGATCCGGCGCGCCAAGATGCAGGGCAAGCGCGTCTGGGGCGAGCCGCTGATCCAGCATTTAACGCTGGATGAAAGCGAGTATTTCCACGAAGATTGGGACCATTCCGCGCGTCGCGTGATGTCGCCGCCGTTTAGAAACAAGACGCATCAGGACAGCCTGTGGGCGGGTCTGCAATCAGGCACGTTGTCCGTGGTCGCCACCGACCATTGCGCATTCTCGACGGAGCAGAAGCGCTATGGCCTGGGTGATTTCTCCAAAATCCCGAACGGCACGGGTGGGCTCGAAGACCGCTTGCCGATGCTCTGGACACATGGGGTTGCAACCGGTCGGCTAACGCTGAACGAATTTGTCGCCGTGACATCGACAAACGCCGCAAAGATCCTGAATTGCTATCCTAGGAAGGGCGCCGTTCTGGTTGGGTCCGATGCCGATCTGGTGGTCTGGGACCCGAACAAGGAAAAGACGATCACGGCGGCCAACCAGCAATCCGCCATCGATTACAACGTGTTCGAAGGCAAACACGTCAAGGGCTTGCCGCGTTTCACGCTCAGCCGTGGGCATGTAGCGGTGCATGACGGCGAAATGCGCTCGCAGGAAGGGCATGGCCAATTCGTGAAGCGGTCCGGCAATGGCACGGTGAACCGCGCGCTGTCGACATGGAAAGAGCTGACCGCGCCGCGCCCAGTGGACCGCTCGGGGATCCCGGCGACGGGGGTTTGATGCAGCAGTTGGCAAAGTCTTCGGTTCCTGACCGAAGTCCGCGTAGCCCGGTCATTTCGGCGAGCAATCTTGATCTGACCTTCCAGACAAACGACGGACCGGTGCATGCCTTGTCAGGCATTGATATCGAAATCGACAAGGGCGAATTCGTCAGTTTCATTGGACCGTCTGGCTGTGGCAAGACCACGTTTCTCCGCTGCATCGCTGCGCTGGAGACCCCGACCGGCGGACAACTCACCGTGAACGGCATGACGCCGGATGCGGCACGGCGCGCGCGGGCCTATGGTTATGTGTTTCAGGCGGCGGGGCTTTATCCCTGGCGCACAATCGAGAAGAACATCGCCTTGCCCCTGGAGATCATGGGCTACTCCAAATCCGAGCAGAACGAACGAATCGCACGGGTGCTGGACCTCGTGGAACTGTCGAATTTCGGCAAGAAATACCCGTGGCAGCTTTCCGGCGGGATGCAGCAGCGGGCCTCGATTGCGCGGGCGTTGGCATTCGATGCCGACATACTTCTGATGGATGAGCCGTTTGGCGCGCTTGACGAAATCGTGCGCGATCACTTGAACGAACAATTGCTCGAGCTTTGGGCACGCACGGAAAAGACCATTGGCTTTGTGACACATTCGATCCCCGAAGCGGTGTATCTCTCCACCAAGATCGTGGTGATGAGCCCACGCCCCGGGCGGATCACTGACATCATAGAAAGCCCGCTGCCTGCCGAACGGCCATTGGATATTCGTGATACGCCTGAATTCTTGCAAGTCGCGCATCGCGTGCGCGACGGGCTTCGGGCAGGGCATGCCTATGATGATTGACGCCGTATGAAGAACAGCTTGCCCATACTGGCGGTTCTCTCCGCCATCGTGGCGATCTGGTACGCTGCCGTGGCACCGATGAACCTCCGTGGCGCGCTGGACGTGGCGGAAAGGTCCGGAGCAGAGGTGGTGCCACCGGCATCCGTTGACCGTTTCGAACAGCCGATCTGGCGGTTGATGATCGACAACCCCGGTCACGTCGCCCAAGGCTACAGCCTTGATCGTCCTCGATTGCCGACGCCGGTGCAGGTTGGCCGCGAGCTTTGGAAGTCCACGGGCGAGATGGCGCTCAGCGGGCGAGCAATGTCGAAACGATCGCTGATCTATCACGGCTGGATCACGCTGCAATCGACGCTCTGGGGGTTTTTCCTCGGGATCGTGCTGGGAATGGCCGGGGCAATTGCGATTGTCTATAGCCGCGTTGTGAGCATGAGCCTGATGCCTTGGGCGATCATCAGCCAGACAGTTCCGATCGTTGCCCTCGCCCCGATGATCATCGTTCTATCCAGCCAGGTCGGGATAGAAGGGCGCGGCGTGCCCAAGGCGATTATCTCGGCCTATCTGTGCTACTTCCCGGTGTTGGTGGGCATGGTGAAGGGATTGCGCTCGCCGGGTGCGGCGCAGCTCGATTTGTTGCGCACCTACTCGGCGTCGGGCCTGCATGTGTTTCTGAAGCTTCGCTTGCCGGCGTCCATGCCGTACCTGTTCACGTCGCTCAAGATCGGAATCGCGGCTGCTCTGGTCGGAACAATCGTCGGTGAATTGCCGACAGGGGCCATTTCCGGCCTCGGAGCCCGTATCCTGATCGGGGACCAGTTCGGCACGCCGCTCGCGATCTGGGCCGCGCTCTTCGCGGCCGCGATATTGGCCGGGGGCTTGGTGACGTTTCTGGATTTTGCCCAAAGGGTCACGCTGCGACGGATGGGGATGCAGGCATGAATTGGTTGCTGTTCGCTCTTGCGTTCTGGATCGCTGCATGGGCCGCCAACGCGGTCTTGGCCAATTCGCGGTGGCGCAATAGTAAGGTTGTGCGGGTGGCCATTCCTGCTCTCTTCGGCCTGACATTGATCATGCTGTGGGAAGGCATCGTCCGGGGTTTTGGCGTGTCGCCTGTGATCCTTCCGGCGCCGTCTGACGTGGCGCAGACATTTGCCAACTCGACCGATATCCTGTGGCAGGACTTCCGCCAAACCGTTCTGAAAGGCGCCTTGTCCGGCTTTGCGATCGGCGTGCTGGCGGCCTTTTTCACAGCAATCCTGATAGACCGATCCGTGTTTTTGACAAAGGGGCTCTTGCCGATTGGAAATTTCGTGGCAGCCCTGCCCATCGTCGGCATCGCGCCCATCCTTGTGAGTTGGTTCGGTTTTGACTGGCAGTCCAAGGCGGCGGTGGTCGTCGTCATGGTGTTTTTCCCGATCCTTGTGAATACGGTGCAGGGCTTGCGGGAAACGGATGCCATGCAGCGTGACCTGATGCGTACCTATGCTGCGACTTATTTCGACACATTGGTGAAGTTGCGCCTGCCTGCCGCGCTTCCGTTCGTGTTCAATGGTCTGAAAATCGCGACAACACTTGCCCTGATCGGCGCCATCGTTGCCGAGTACTTCGGGTCTCCCACGCGGGGTATGGGATTTCGCATTTCGACCGGCGTCGGCAGCCTGTCGATTGACTTGGTCTGGGCCGAGATCGCGGTCGCGGCCATGGCCGGGACGGCGTTCTACGGGCTCGTCGCGTGGATCGAACGGCGAGCGACGTTCTGGCATCCGTCGCATCGCCAAACCTGAAAAATGAAAATGCCAACTTGGAGGTAAACCATGACGACGAAACTACTTGGTATCGCGGCTGCACTAGGACTGGCGGCGCCGGCCTGGGCGGCAGATGACGTGACTTTGCAACTGAAGTGGGTCACGCAGGCTCAGTTCGCGGGCTATTACGTCGCGTTGGAAAACGGCTATTACGATGAGGCCGATCTGGATGTGACGATCAAACCCGGCGGCCCGGACATCGCGCCAACGCAGGTGATTGCCGGAGGCGGGGCCGATGTGACTGTAGAGTGGATGCCTGCCGCGCTGGCTGCGCGGGAAAAGGGCCTGCCCCTGGTCAATATCGCACAGCCTTTCAAAAGCTCTGGCATGATGCTCACCTGCTGGAAAGATGCGGGGATCGAAACGCCGGACGACCTCAAGAACCGCACGCTGGGGGTCTGGTTCTTCGGCAACGAATTCCCGTTCCTGTCGTGGATGAGCGCGATGGGCATCTCCACCGATGGCAAGAGCGAGTCCGGTGTCGAGGTGCTCAAACAAGGCTTCAACGTGGATCCGCTGTTGCAACGCCAGGCGGACTGCATTTCGACAATGACCTATAACGAATACTGGCAGGTGATCGATGCCGGTGTCAGCGCGGATGAGCTGGTAACCTTCAAGTACGAAGATCAGGGTGTCGCGACCTTGGAAGACGGGCTTTACGTTCTCGAAGACCGCTTGGACGATCCTGAGTTTGTCGACAAGATGCAACGCTTCGTGGCCGCGTCGATGAAAGGTTGGAAATGGGCCGAGGAAAACCCGGATGACGCGGCGATGATCGTTCTCGAATATGACGAGACCGGCGCGCAGTCCGAAAAACACCAAAAGCGCATGATGGACGAAGTGGCCAAGCTGACCGCGGGATCGAACGGCGCCTTGGCCCCGGAAGATTTTGAGCGCACGGTCGAAACCCTGCTGGCCGGCGGATCGGACCCGGTGATTACCGCCGATCCCGGCAATTCTGCTTGGACGCACGAGGTGTCCGATGCGCTGAACTGACGCGTATTGCCAAACGGAACACAAGAAGGGCCCTTTGAGGCCCTTCCTCTCATCTTCGCAGAGTATCTCCATAGCTGATCTTCGGCGTCAATTCGACGACCTTGGCGGCATCTGTGCCTCGGGTGTTGACCCGGTCAGAAATAATCTCTGCGGCCTTGATCCCAATTTCGGTCCGGCAGGCATCCATCGTTGCCAATTGACGTGGTAGACCTTCCAACAATTCAACGCCATTGAACCCCGCAAGCCCGATCTTGTTGGGAATCTCCGTGCCCTTTTCGAGCAGTGACAGTAACCCGCCGGCCGCGATCATGTCGTTGGAATAATACAGGAAATCCAAATCAGGATCCCGGTCGAGAATCGCTTTGGTCATCTCTGCGCCCTTGGCCAGAGCGGACCCACCCGAGTAAAACTCCTGATCCGCAACCTCCACCCTGTTCTTCGCCAAAGCGCCGGTGAACCCTTCGAACCGCTTTCGTGCACGGTGATCTAGCGGCATCTTGGTGCCTAGAAAACCGATCCTTTCATATCCGGCCTTCAAAATCGCTTCGGCCATCTTGCGACCGGCCCGCCGGTGGGAAATGCCCACCACCGAATCGATCGGCGTCCCGTCCACATCCATGATCTCGACCACCGGGATCCCGCTGGCCCGCAACATCGCCCGCGACGCGTCCGTATGTTCCAGCCCCGCGATGATCACGCCTGATGGGCGCCACGACAGCATCTCGTAAAGAACGCGTTCTTCTTTTTCCGGCAGGTAATCGGTGACACCGACGACAGGCTGTAATTCGGTCTCCTCCAGAACGGCGCTGATGCCAGACATGACCTCTGGAAAAACCATGTTGCGCAGGCTTGGAATGATGACCGCGACCAGGTTGACCCTCTGGCTTGCCAAAGCGCCCGCGATCTTGTTCGGCACATAACCAAGCGATTTTGCCGCCGACAGTACTTTCTCGCGGGTTGCGAGCGAAACATCGCCCCGATTGCGCAGCACGCGGCTGACCGTCATCTCTGACACTCCCGAGGCTTCGGACACATCGCGAAGGGTAAGAGGTCGGGTATCGTCACTGGCCAATGGCATCATCCCAATACTGTTGCCGGACATTATCCCCATCTTTGACGCACCAGCAAGCAATTGCGGAGGTGATGAAAATTCGATCTGGCAGATGACAACGGCGCGTCCAGACGCTATGCCGATGCTGGACGGTCCCGTGGCTCAACTGGATAGAGCAGCCCCCTCCTAAGGGGCAGGTTGCAGGTTCGAATCCTGCCGGGATCGCCAAAATTGCCTGAAATAACATCGTTGTCCTACGTCACGAACAGAGCGTCGGCCGATTTGTGCGCGTCGTCAGACGCTGATGCCAAAGGCGCTTTTTCCCATGTTGCTGCGGGCGATGGCCGAAATCTCAGGTAAATGCTGGCTGGAACCACCCAGACCCGACAAGTGCCGGGACGGACCGTTGAAAGCATGATAGCTTTCGCCAACGCTACCTTTTTGGTATTCTGCCCCATATAAAATCTGCACATCTGCCGCTCGGCAATGCCGCATTTTGTGTTGTCCTTGGGATAAATCTGGATCGTTGGCCACTGCATTCCGGCACGTTTTTGGCTGTCGCTGATTGCCGTCACGCATTCCTATGTCAAATTGGAATGCAATCAATCAAGCGGTATATCGGCATTGCGACCAGCCAGAACGACACTGATCTCATAGGCCTTTTCCGGTGTCATCCCTGCCATGATACGCGCAGCATTGTCCGCGGCCATCCGGGCAAGGAACCCCGCAGCAAAATTCGAATCCATCTGCTCGAATAGGGCCGCTGCCTGTTTGGGTTTCATCGTGGCGTAAACATCGGTCAATTGGGAAATATCGTCTTCGGATGCGGAAGATGCCTGTTCAATCGTTCGCTTCAGGTTCTCCTCTGCGGTCTTCAGTTTTTCCAATTCGGCTTTGATTGTTGCCTCGGCTTGCGAAACGCTGGCCTCGCGTTCATCAATTTCGGCTTCGCGGTCGATCAACTTGGCTTCGCGCGCCTTGATGGCTTCAATCGCGGCATCCATCTGCTCTGGACGCGCCAAATCCCTCATCGACGCTTGGCGGCCATTTTCTGTGGTCGGGGCGCCAATGTCTTCGCTTGCGATCACTTGTCCCGCTTCGGTTGCCAACCGCAGTGTGGCGGACATGAGAAGCAGTGCGCCAATGATGGTGAGGGTACCTTTTGATGTTCTTTTCTTTCGTTTCCCGGAGGGTATCTTTGTTGCCTTCATTGTGAGTTTCCTCCGTGACGCGAGAAGACCGGCCCATTTTTCACCGATGATTTTTCGACCCCCGGCGGAGATGGCGGGAGATCATGCAAAGACGCCACCATCAATTCCAACCGCTTCGCCGCATCTTCGGCGCGGGTTGTCAGGTCTTCGAGGCTGTCGCTCGAATGGGTGGCGGTCTTTTGCGCAGAATCGAGCGCATGTTGAAGGTCCGTCACCTGCGCCGACAGCACAGCGACCGCGGCACCGACGCCATTTTCAAGGTCAGTAAACCGCGACAGGCGACGTGCCAGAACAAAACAGTACAGTCCGGCGCCCAGTGCGCCCGCGACAAGGAGGATATCCGCGACCAGATCCATTGATTCCCTCATTTCAAGATAAATTCTGTCACAAGCAGGCTGTTGGCTTTGCCCAGGCCGACCACCATGATGATCCGCCGAAACATGTGCAGCCTTATTTTGAACAATGCACCGGGACCTTCGATATCCTCGACCGTCAAAGCGCGCAGGTAGCCGTTCATCATGTCCTGAATACGTGGCATCAGGTATTCGACGTCGCTTTTGTATTTCGACGGCACTTCAATTTGACCCGCAAAACGTAGGTGCTCGTTCTGTGCTTCCGGAGGCAAAGTGATGACCAGCGTTGGAATGTCCACGAATGCAACATTCGGCCGCTCCACCGGCGCCGGTGCCGCTGATCTGTCGCGTGTTTCGGATGCGCCAAACGGGACAAGTCCGCTCGAGACGCCGAAATAACCCGCAGCGCCGCCAACAACGCAGAGAAGCACGGACAGTATAAGCCAAATCTTAGATGGACTCCTGTCCGATACGTTGGCGTCGGATTCCATTTGTTCAGCAGCCGCCATATGTACCCATTTCCAAATCTGTGGTCTCGTACTTAGCGATCAGGCACTAACCGATTGTTAACGCGATGCGGCAATAACGACCCTGTCAACGAAACAGAGTATTTTGACTTCGGAGGGTATCGGTGCAGCAAATATTTCCAGTCTGGCGAAATTTGACCGTCATGCGAAAAATGGTCGTTGTCGGCGCGACGCTCGCGATCTTTCTCGCGGTTGTCGGCATGTCGCGTCTTGTCACGCAGCCACGGATGGCGCTTCTTTATTCCGGCCTTGAACCGGAGGCGGCGGGCGAGGTGGTTCAGGCCTTGCAGCAGCGCGGAGCAGCATTCGAGGTGCGTGGCACATCGGTGTTCGTATCGGATGCGGCGCGCGATGAACTTCGGTTGACGCTGGCTAGCGAAGGGCTGCCTGCAAGCTCTGGGCAGGGCTACGAATTGCTTGATTCGCTCACCGGTTTCGGCACGACATCGCAAATGTTTGATGCCGCCTATTTACGTGCGAAGGAAGGAGAATTGGCGCGGACCATTGTCGCGTCGCCCGATATCGGAAATGCGCGGGTTCACATTGCCACCGGAAGTGAGAACCCGTTCAGACGTGATCTTGCGCCAAGCGCGTCAGTCCATGTGACGGCGCGGGCCGGGACGATTGATCGCGCGAAAGTCGAGGCGATACGGCACCTTGTGGCATCGGCTGTCGCGGGACTCGAGCCTGCTGAGGTTTCGGTGATCGACGCTCAGTCAGGACTTTTGTCGGACGACGGCCCGGGCTTCAGCGCCGCCAGCGAACAGGACCGGACAGAAGCCCTGCGCGAACGTGTGTTGCGAATGATCGAAGCGCGGGTCGGCCCGGGAAACGCCGTTGTCGAAGTCAGCGTGGATGCAGTCACTGACACCGAGTCCATAACAGAGCGCAGGTTTGATCCTGACAGCAGATTCGTCATAAGTTCTGATAGCGAGGAACGATCTGATCAATCGGAAAACACCGGGCCGGGCGCAGTGACGGTTGCATCCAACCTTCCGGATGGAGATGCGAACGAGAGTGAAACCGAGACGCGAAAGAGCAGCGAAACCCGTGAGCGCTTGAATTACGAAGTGTCACAAACAACACGGGAAATCATAAAAGCTCCCGGTGCAATAAAACGGCTCACCGTGGCTGTCATGGTGAACGGAAAGACCGAGGTCGACGATCAGGGTGTGCAGAGTTTTGTCCCAGTGCCGGATGAGGAACTGTCGGCCTTGCGGGATCTGGTTGCATCCGCCGTGGGCTACAACGAGGCGCGGGGTGACGTCATCACTCTTAGGTCGTTGTCTTTTGAACCGGTGGAACCTCGTGGCACCCTGCCAGCGGAACCGGGCTGGTTCGTTGGTCAGTTCGACAGGATGTCACTTTTCCAGATCGCTGTTCTGGCTATCGTTTCAATCGTTCTGGGGCTGTTCGTCGTTCGTCCCTTGTTGCTGGCGTCTTCGCGTCCTGACGGTTTGCCTGCGCCTGACAATGCAGACCTGTCGTCTGACTTGCCGGTTCTGAGCGGTACGATCGAACCTGATGACGGCGAGGTCAATCTGCCTGCTGTTGCCGATCAGGCGAACCAGTCCGGCACTGCCGCGCCGGCGGATGCTGTGGGGCGTCTCAAATCACTGATCGAGGACCGGCGAGACGAAACTGTAGAGGTCCTGCGAAGCTGGCTGGACGAACCCAATCCCGAGGATCTGCGATGACCACTCTGAGCACCTTTCTTGAGAATTTTGGCACACCAGCGCCCACTTCCCGTCGAGCGGCCGTTTCAGATGAAATGCTCGAGACAGAGCGACTGGAGGCATTCGATACAGGGTATCGCGCCGGATGGGATGACGCGATCAAGGCAAAGGAAGAGGACGTCGCGCATGTGTCCGAGGGGTTGGCGCAGAATTTGCAGGACCTCTCCTTCACCTATCATGAGGTTCATGCGCAGGTATTGGCGAATCTGACACCGCTGTTTGAAGAAATACTGCAAAAGATGCTGCCCGTCTTGGCGCGGGATACCCTGGGCGGACATGTGGTAGACCAGCTATCCCAGATTGCACGCGACATGGGCACGACGCAGGTCGAAATTTCGGTCGCCACCGGTGCGGTGGATCAGGTCTCGCATCTGGTGAATGCAGCGTCTTGCAGCCTTCCAGTGACAGTTACGGAGGCACCGTTGCTTTCGGAGGGTCAGGCCGAGCTTCGTTTGGGCGGCAAAGAAATGTCCATCGACCTCCCCGATGTGTCGAGACAGATCACCGATGCCGTTCATGCGGTCCTTTACGATCAGACGGAGCGTCGCGCACATGGATAACCTGAAAGAGTCGTCAAATACCAAAACGGACGCCACCTTCACGACCGTTCCAATCGAAGTCACGGTCTCTGTTGGGCGCGCGCGCCCATTGGTGCGCGATTTTCTGCAACTGGAAGAAGGATCTGTTTTGTTGCTCGACAAGCGCGTCGAGGATCCAGTCGAACTTTATGTCGGTGATCGTCTGATCGGGACGGGTGTCCTGGAAATCAACGACTCGGCAGAACAGCACGGGCAATTGAGCGTGCGGTTGATCGATGTGAATGACTTTGGCGCTTCAAGTGATTAGACGGTGAAACAGTTTCTGGTATTGACGCTGCTGATCGGCCTTCTCGTGGGAAGCTCTGCTTCGGCCCAGAGCTTTTCGCTCGACTTTGGCGAGAGCGGGTCGGTCACGGCGACCACCCTGCAACTTATCGCGCTGGTCACCGTGCTGAGCATCGCACCGGGAATCGTCATCACTGTGACATGTTTTCCATTCATCATCACGGTTTTGTCCATCTTGAGGCAGGCTATTGGTCTTCAGCAATCACCGCCGAACATGCTGATCGTGAGCATCGCGCTTTTCCTGACCTTCTTTGTCATGGAACCTGTCCTTCTCGATGCCTGGGCCCTCGGGATTGATCCGCTATTGAATGATGAGCTGGGCACCGAAGAGGCGTTTGAACGGGGGTTCCAGCCGTTTCGCGTGTTCATGGCGGCGCAGGTCGATCCCGATACATTTGCGATACTCGGACAGCTCAGGAGCGATCTGATCCTGGAGCCGCCCAATGCTGACACGCCTCTTTCAATTCTGGTTTCCTCTTTCTTGCTATCCGAACTGTCGCGCGCATTTCAGGTCGGTTTCATGATCTTCCTGCCGTTCCTCATCATCGACTTGGTGGTGGCGGCGGTCCTCATGTCGATGGGGATGATGATGGTTCCACCAGCGATCGTGTCTTTGCCGTTCAAGCTGGCGTTTTTCGTGGTGGCGAATGGCTGGGCCTTGGTCGCGCAAAGCCTTGTGCGGTCCTACCAATAGATCACCGGCGGAACGATCCGCTGCGGTAGCCTGCGGTGTCAAAGTGGAAATGGTCCCGGTGGAAGCGGTTCGACTCCGGGCCGAGGACCGTGCCAAAAACCCCGCAGGCGCGGTCGTGCATCTTGCACAGGATCGAGCCGGTTCCGCGCCGGTCCCAATCACGCAGCAAGGTAAGTCGGGTCCCATCCCGCAACTGAAAGCCCGTGATGTCGGCCGCGCGGCCCTTGCCGTGTTCACTGATCTTCGCGCCCGGCGCGTGCCTGTGGTCTCAATGAGGTTTCAGGACCCGCCAGACACGCGTGGGATACGGTCACCAGTACAAACCAAGCCACTGATCAACCGCATGCCATTTCTTTATCTTGAGCGCCCAAAGTCGGGAGCCGCCGTGTCCTGCCCCGCTTCGATGATACCACGTCGGATTGCCCGGGTGCGTGTAAAATACTCATGCAGGAACGCACCATCGCCTTGTCGGATCGCCCGCTGAAGCGCGAACAACTCTTCTGTGAAGCGGCCGAGGATCTCGAGAGTGGCGTCCTTGTTCGTCAGGAACACGTCCCGCCACATGGTCGGATCAGACGCGGCAATCCGCGTGAAGTCCCGGAAACCTGCGGCGGAATACTTGATCACTTCGCTATCGGTCACGCGACGCAGATCATCGGCAACGCCGACCATGGTATAGGCGATGAGGTGCGGACAATGGGAGGTCACGGCAAGCACCAGATCGTGATGGTCTGGCTCCATCACGTCGGTGAACGATCCCAATCCTTCCCAGAACTGGCCCAGTCTGTCGATCGCCGCGGAATCGGTGCCTTCGGGAGGCACAAGCAGACACCAACGCTTGTCAAAAAGACTGGCGAACCCTGATTCGGGCCCGGAATGCTCGGTCCCGGCCAGCGGGTGCGCCGGAACGAAATGCACCGTTTCGGAAATATGTGGCGACACGTCCTCGATCACCTGCCGTTTGACCGATCCGACATCGGTCAGCGTGGCGCCGGGTTTGAGATGCGGCCCGATTTCCTTTGCGACCTGGCCCATGACACCGACCGGCACGGCCAGCACAACCAGGTCCGCGTCCTTTACGGCTTCGGCCGCGGTGTCACAGATCGTGTCGCACAGGCCGATCCGACGCGCGGTGTCGCGCGTTTCGGAGCTGCGCGCATAGCCGGTCACGTGACCGGCAAGCCCGTCCCGCTTCATCCCCCAGAACATTGACGACGCGATCAGGCCCAGCCCGATCAGGGCCACGCGGTCATAAATCGGGCTCATCGGGGACCTGCCTTGAACTGGCCGATTGCATGCGCCACGCGGCGGCAGCTCGCCTCGTCTCCGACGGTGATACGCAAGGCGTTGGGCAAATTGTACGACCCGACCTGACGCACGATCAGACCCTGTTTCTGGAGGTAAAGGTTACAGGCGTCTGCTTCGGCTTCATCGGAGAGCCGGGCAAGAATGAAGTTCGCCATGGACGTGTCGGACGGTACCCCGTGTTCGGCAAGCGCCTCGGCCAGCCAACTGCGCATGCGCGTGTTCTCGAGGCGACATTTTTCGACATAGGCGGTATCCCGCACAGCCGCCTCGGCCGCGGCGAGTGCGGTGCCGGACAGGTTGAATGGGCCACGCACGCGGTTGAGCACATCTATGACGTCTCGCGGGCCATAGCCCCACCCGATGCGTAGACCGCCCAGCCCATAGATCTTCGAAAATGTGCGCGTCATCACGACATTGTCCCGCGCATGAACAAGCTTGGCCCCACCGTCATAGCCATCGACGAATTCGGCATAGGCCCCGTCCAGAACCAGCAAGGCCTGCGGTGGCAGGTTTTCGGCCAGACGTTCAACCTCGGCCAGACCGATCATGGTGCCGGTCGGGTTGTTCGGATTGGCAACAAACACCAGCCGCGTCTTGTCCGTACATGCAGACAGGATCGCGTCTACATCGGTGACGCGCTCCTGCTCGGCCACCTCGACCGGGGTGGCCCCGGCGGCCAGGGCACAGATCTTGTAAAGCGCGAAGCCGTGTTCGGTGTGGATCACCTCGTCACCCGGCCCGGCATAAGCCTGACACAGGAAGGTGATGATCTCGTCCGAGCCAACGCCGCAGATGATCTGGTCGGGCTCCAATCCGTGCACCTCGGCAATGGCCGTGCGCAGGCCGGCATGGTCGGTGGACGGATATCTATGCAGGTCCAGAACGGACCGGCGCACCGCCTCCTGCGCAGCCGGGCTTGGCCCGAACGGATTTTCGTTCGAGCTGAGTTTCACCACGTTGGATACGCCGTCGACATGGGATTTTCCGCCAACATACAGCGCGATATCCATGATGCCGGGTTGTGGAGTGATCTTGGTCATCTGTGCCTCCGATATGCCCAACGGTTTAGCGGTGCTGCCGGCCAAGGGAAAGCGACAAACCAACCCAGTCTTGGGTTAAAGCAACCCGGACGCCCGAGACGGGCGGATTTGGACGGCACCCGAACGCAGCTGTCCAGTGGCCAGGGCGCTTGGGTGCCCCAGCGTGATCAGCTTTGCCGATATGTCGGATGAAACCGCTGCGCAGGGGACGGGGTGAACACCTCGCACCCGTCAGAAGTGATCCCGATTGAATGCTCGAATTGTGCGGACAGGGATTTGTCGCGTGTCACAGCGGTCCAATCATCGGCAAGCACCTTGGTTTCAGGGCGTCCCAGGTTGACCATCGGTTCGATGGTAAAGAACATGCCCTCCTCGAGCCGCGGGCCCGTACCGGCGCGCCCGTAATGCAGGACGTTGGGCGGCGCGTGGAACACCCGGCCAAGCCCATGACCGCAGAAGTCGCGGACCACGGACAGGCGGTTCGCCTCCACAAAGGTCTGGATCGCATGGCCGATGTCGCCGAAGGTGTTGCCCGGCCTCGCAGCCTCGATCCCGTGGAACAGGGCGTCGTGTGTGACCTGGATCAGCCGCTCAGCCTTGCGGCTCAGCTTGCCGGCAACATACATGCGGCTTGTGTCGCCAAACCAACCATCGACGATTACCGTCACGTCAATGTTCAGTATGTCGCCGTCTTTCAGCTTTTTATCGCCGGGGATGCCGTGACAGACAACATGATTCACGCTGATGCAGCTCGCGTGCTGATAGCCCTTGTAGCCAATCGT
>Ga0209931_1000818_pt1 | contig 17971 bp, 21 predicted proteins | sample SalPonR1_B_D1_MG_FD_185697 | JGI IMG/M metagenome (GOLD analysis project Ga0209931, IMG submission 185697) | Salt pond soil microbial communities from South San Francisco under conditions of wetland restoration - Salt Pond MetaG R1_B_D1_MG... ...
GTCTTGATCCCCGACCGAGCTGGCGGGGCCGAAGTAGGGCTCTCCGACGAAGGCAAAAGGATCGGGGACGGCGACGAAACTGACCGGGTTGAACCCGTGTTCCGAGGCAAAGGCCTCGGCCTCTTTCAGGGTTTCACGGGCCACGGCGGCGACATAGGTCCGACCGCCACCCTTGGAATAATCGTAGACGAGGTCCGCCAGTGCATAGGGCGTGGCCCCGTCCAGTGCGGCGCGGACGTCCTCCTCCTCCGTGCCGGTGCCGTCCAGCGCCAGGTAGCGTATCTGGGCATCGGGAAGCAGCAGCTTCGTGGCCATGCCGTTCGGTTCGAGCCGCAGGGCCGCCGCGCGCAGTCGCGCCAGCGCGCCGTTCAGGTCGGCGTCGTCCAGCGCAACCTCGCCGACCAAGGCCCAGCCGCCGCCCGTGCGATGCATCAGGCGCAACCCTTCGAAGGACAAGGACAGGGCGAAGTTCGGTTTCATGTCAGCCGACTACCATTCCGGGGGGTCAGGGCAAAATGCCCCGCCGCATTTGCGCGGGACGCTACAGCAAGGTTCCGCCAAGGCCAAGCGCCCGGGCGGAAAAGGCGCGCGCCCACTGGCGGATTCGCGCCATGATGGTCGGGGAATCCCTGCCGTCGACCTGATAGGAGAAAGACCCCGACCATGCCCCGTATCATCCGCCTAGCGCTGCTGGCGCTTTCCATCGCCCTTTTCGGCAGCCTCGTCCAGGCGCAGGAAAGCGCGCGCACGATAACCGTCAACGGACACGGCGAAGTCACCGTGCCCCCCGACATGGCCACGGTCCGTCTGGCCGTGCGCGCAGAGGCCAAGACCACCGGCGCGGCGCTGGACGAGGCGAGCCTGGCGATCCGGGGCATCCTCGACATACTGACCGCCGAGGGTGTGCCGCGCGCCGACATCCAGACCGGTGCGCTGCGCCTGAGCCCGATCCGTGGCCAGGAACTGCTCTCGGGCGCGCCAAATATCACAGGCTACGCCGCGGTGAATTCCGTCGCCGTGACCGTGGATGACCTGGACAGTCTGGGCGGGCTGATCACCGCGGCGGTGAACGAGGGCGCCAATACCCTTTCCGGTGTCAGCTTCGGCTTGCAGGACCCGCAGGCGCACGAGGACGTAGCCCGCCAAAGGGCGGTGGACGACGCTCGCCGCCGCGCCGCGCTCTATGCCGAGGCGGGTGACGTGCCGCTGGGCGACATGCTGCGGCTGAACGAACAGGGAACCGGCGGCTACAGCCCGCTGCGGGGCGGCGCCATGATGATGGAGGCCAGTCCCGCCGGCGCCCGGGCCGATGTGCCGCTGGCCCCGGGCGAGATCACCCTGTCGGCCAGCGTCGTGGTGACCTACGCCATCCCGGCGGCCTGGTAGTACATGGCGTGGCGGGGCGCCTTCGGCCCCGCCGTCCCTCGGCTCAGGCCGTGGCCTTGTCGAGCGCCTGGTCCAGGTCGGCGATCAGGTCGTCGGCGTCCTCGATCCCGATCGAGAAGCGCACCACGTTCGGGCCGGCCCCCGCGGCCTCTTGCTGCTCGGGGGTAAGTTGCCGGTGCGTGGTCGAAGCCGAGTGGATAATCAACGACCGCGTGTCGCCAAGGTTTGCCACGTGGCTGAAGATCTCGACGGATTCCACCAGCTTGACGCAGGCATCATAGCCGCCCTTGACCGCCACGGTGAAAAGCGCCCCCGCGCCCTTGGGGCACACCTTGGCGACACGGTGGTGATAAGGCGAGCTTGGCAGGCCGGCGAAAGTCACCGCCTCGATCCGGTCGTCCTGTTCCAGCCAGGCCGCGATCTTCTCGGCGTTGGCGACATGACGCTCCATGCGCAGCGAGAGCGTCTCGATCCCCATAAGCGTGTAATGGGCGGCCTGCGGGTTCAAGGTCATGCCAAGGTCGCGAAGGCCCACGGCAATGCCGTGGAAAGTGAAGGCCAGCGGACCGAAGGTCTCGGCGAACTTGAGCCCGTGGTAGGCCGGTTCCGGGTCGCTGAGCGAGGGAAACTTGTCGGAGGCGGTCCAGTCGAAACGCCCCGAGTCGATGATCGCCCCGCCGGTGACCGTGCCATTGCCGGTCAGGAACTTCGTGGTGGAGTGGACGACCAGCGTGGCGCCGTGCTCGATCGGGCGGCACAGGTAGGGCGTGGCGCTGGTGTTGTCGATGATGAGCGGAATACCGGCATCATCGGCAATGTCGGCGATGGCGCGGACGTCCATGATGTAGCCGCCGGGGTTGGCGATGGCCTCGCCAAAGATGGCACGGGTGTCCTCGTCGATGGCCGCCCTGACGGCTTCCTCGTCGTCGAAGTCGACGAACTTGGCCGACCAGCCGAAGCGCTTGATGGTCTGGCTGAACTGCGTGACCGTTCCGCCGTAAAGACGGGTCGAGGCGACCACGTTCTTGCCCGGCCCCATGAGCGGGAAAAGCGCGAGGATCTGTGCCGCGTGGCCCGAGGAACAGCAAACCGCCCCGGCGCCGCCTTCAAGCGCGGCCATGCGTTCCTGCAGGGCGGCGACGGTGGGGTTGGTCAGCCGCGAGTAGATGTAGCCGACCTCCTGAAGGTTGAACAGCGCCGCGGCGTGATCGGCATCGCGGAACACGTAGGCGGTGGTCTGGTAGATCGGCACCTGCCGCGCGCCCGTGGCCGGATCGGGACGCGCCCCGGCATGAACCTGCAGCGTGTCGAAACCATAGGTGGGTTGGTCGGTCATTCCTCGGATCCTCCATTGAGAGATTTGGCCGAACCCTAGGCCGGTTTTCCGGCAGGCTCAACGTGCCGCCGGACAAAGAGGACACATGTTCCGCCAGAGGTCGGGATGCAGGCCATCCGTTCCGGGTCGGGCGGTTGCCGAGAGAAGTGCGTCCGCGCGCTTTCATTCTGCCGGGTGGACACGTGATACGCTGGACCGAACGAGGCGCCTGCGGGGCGCGCACCGGGGGCTCTGCCCCCGTCGGCCATGGGCCGACTCCCCCGCGGTATTCTTGACCCAAGCAAGCACCGTGCCCTCGCCCAGAGGGTCGCCAGGCGCCTTGGACGAGGGGCTTCTTCGGGTGCGGCCATTGGCTCCGCAGCCTGTGCCGCCGTGTGGTTATGGCGCGTTAAGGTTAACGCCGTCCTAATGCTTCTTTGGGGCGAAAATACCGCGGGGGGAGGCGCGCGGAACGCGCGGCGGGGGGCTGGCCCCCCTTGCGCGGGTCGGGGTCAGCGCATCCAGAAGCCTTCCTTCTTGATGCGGTTGCGCAGTTTGCGTTCCGGTTTCGGCAGGTTGTCCTGGTCGAAGAGCGCGCGTACCTTCTGGCCCCGGCCCTGGTAGATCATCCGCTTGAACGGGTCGTGTTGCTTGAGCAGTTTCTTTACCTTGTTGGGGGCGCTGACCTGTTCCAGCACCTGCACCACGTGGTCGCTTTCCCGGGCATAAAGCAGCGGCAGCAGGCGGTAGTGGCAGGTCAGATCTCCGTCCAGACCATCGAGGTCCGGGCCGGGCCGGCCGCCGCCGAAACTGTGGATCACCAGCGGCAGCGCCACCTGGTCCAGCCAGGGGTCGAGCGATTGCAGCACCAGTTCGTCGGGCGGGGCATCGCGGATATCGACGGCCCAGTCGCGCCAGCGGGTGCCGAAGGCCGGGGCGTCCGGGCCGATCACCCATCCGGCGTTGAAGTAGAGGTAGCGTTGCCAGTATTCGTCGGGCTGGTCGGTATCCAGGGTGTCCGCGAAGCCCTCCAACCCGAACTTGTCGTAAAGGGATTTCCAGGTGGCCGTGTACCCGGGCCAGTAGAGCTCTTGCTCGGGCCAGGTGCCCGTGCGGCGCATGGAGGCGGCGGGGCGGTCGAAGTCCGGCGCCAGCCGCGACAGGTCGCCGGTGATCAGCGTGTCACTGTCAAGAAACAGAAAGGGCCGCCCCCCGGGCATGGCGCAAAGGGCCTCGATCTTGTTGCCGTGGGGGTAGGCGTGGCCGAAGGCGGTGTTCTCGAAGGGCAGGAGCGTGGCGCCCTTCTCCGTGAGCGCGGTGCGTACATCGCCGGTCATGGTCGGATCGTTGGGCCAGAGCGGGCCGGGTTGGGGCTCGGCCACGTAGACCTTGCCCGGGAAATCCGGCGCCATCGCCCTGAGGGACGCGACCAGCAGCAGCGCCTCGTATTGCAGGCGGCCGCGCTGTGCAACAAGCACGATATCGAAGTCTGTCGCCCTGTCCGCCCCGTTGGTCATGACTGTCTTGTCCGCTGCCCGTTCGCCGGCACTATAGGGTCCGCCGGGGGGCCGCGAAAGGCCTCCCGGATCAGGGCTGATACGACAGGGGCACGGTGAAGCTGTGCGGCCCGGTGCCCAGTGCATCGGGAGCGCTCGGGTAGCGTGCCGCGCGGACGGCATCAAGGGCGGCGTTGTCCAGATTCGCGTCACCGGAACTGCTGGCCACGCCCAGAGCCGTCAACCGCCCGGCGCCTGTCAGGGTCAGGCGGACGCGGACGGTTCCGCTGGCCCGCGTGCCGCGCGGATAGGATTTGCGGCGCTCGATGGCCCTGTGCACACCGCTGCCCCATTGCGCCATCAGGCGGCGGCTCGTGGCGCGGTCCGGCCCCTGGCTGACCTGCGTGGCGGCCGGGCCAGCGGTTTCGCCGCTGCCGATTTCGGCGGCGGCCTGGGCCGGCTGCGCAGGTCTGGATTGGGCCGGCGCGGGGGGGCGCGCGGCGGGGCGGGGCGTGCGGTCGGGCGCCAGGGCGCTGTCGCTCGGCGGCGGAGGTGTCGTGTCGAGACGCGGCGGGGCGGGCGAATCCGGCCGAACCGGCTGCGCGAGGGCGGCTGGGCGGGCCGTTTCGGCAGGGGGCCCGGCTTGCGCCGTGGCCGTGGGCGCTGCGTCGATGTCGGGCACCGGCAGGGCCGGCGCGGCGGTATTGGTTCGCGCCGGGGCCGGCACATGCTGCGGTACGCGCGGCGGCGGCGCGGCGGCTGTCGTGACCGGGCGGTCGGGGCGGGCTGCCGGCCGGGCCTGTGCTTCTGATGCGGGGCGTGTCGGGGTCTCGCCGGTGGTCGGGGCCCTCATGGCCGGGGCATTTTCGGCGGGCGCGGGCCGGGTCTCCCAGTGTTCGACCAGTGCGGTCGGGGCGCTGGCTGCAAGGGTGACGCGGTCCTGGCCCGCCGTGCCCCCGCCCGCGCGGCCCGACGGGTCGAGCGCGGGCACGATGGCCAAGTGTGCCGCCGTGGCCACGCCCAGGAAAAGGAGAAAGTCGGCCCGTATCATTCGCGCACCACCAGTTCCACGGCCCGTTCGGGGTTAAGGCGGGACAGGATCGCCGCCAGCCGGGTCGCTGGCAGGGCGGCATCGGCCGCAACGGTCAGCGGCACCTCGGCGGGCAGCGCCGCAAGCGCGGGCCAGACCGCGGCGCCGCGCAAACCGTCGAAGGCCGGCTCTCCGGCTGCCGTGATCCACAACATGGCATCGCCTTCGGCCAGGGCCTGCGGATTCGCTTCCGGCGGCGATACCTCGACTGGCGGGGCGGGTGCGATGCGCGAGGTCATCATGAAGAAGATCAGCAGCAGGAAGACCACGTTTATCATGGGCACGATGGCGCCATCGCGGCTCAGGTGGCGGGGGCGTCGGATGGGGGCGGTGAACTGCATGGATCACTCCTCGACCAGGGACAGCCGCGTGAAGCCCGCGGCCTCCAGCGCGGTCATGACCTGCACCAGGCGTTGCAGGTCGGCCGCGGCAGCAGGGCGCAGGACGATCATGTCCGAGGGTGCCCGCGTCAGCTCGGCCAGCGCGCCGGCCAGCGCGTCCAGCGTGATCGTTTGACCGTTCAGGCGCAGGTCGTCCGGGGCGATCCGCACGAGGCGCGGCGGGCCGGTATAGGCCGATGCCCCGCCACCGCCGGACCGCAGGGACAGGCTGTGGTCGCGGGTAAACTGCGCCGTCAGCATGAAGAAGATCAGCAACAGGAAAACAACGTCGATCATCGGCGTCAGACTGGGGCGGCGCGGCGCCCTGTCGCGGGCGAAGGAAAACATCAGGCCGCACCCTCCGCCCGGTCCGCCTGGGCATGGATCACCAGCCGGGTCGCGTGGTCCTCCATGTCGTGGCGGACGGAGTCCGCCACGCTCTCGAACCAGGATTGGGCAACCGTCGCGGGGATCGCCACGGCCATGCCGGCCGCCGTGGTCAGAAGCGCCTCCCAGATGCCGCCGGCCAGCACGCCGGCGTCGGCCTGCGCGCCGCTTTCCTGCAGGGCCTGGAAGGCCTCGATCATGCCCAGAACGGTGCCCAGCAGGCCCACCAGGGGCGCGATGGTCGCGATCAGCTCGAGCGGGCGCAGGCCGCCGCGCAGCTCGGCCAGGGCCCGCTGGGCGAGGCGGGTGATTTCCTCGCGCGCGGCTTCCGGGGCGAAGGCGCCGCTTTGCAGCACCTGCCAGCTGTCGGTCACGAATTGCAGGCGAACGGTGCGGGGCCGGTCGGGCAGGGCCGCGGCCTGGCCCGCGCAGAGTTGCACGACCAGCGCCTCGGCCCGGCCCCCGGTCCAGGCCCCGGCCAGCGACAGCCGCCAGACTTTCCACAGCACCAGCGCCAGCGTCAGCACCGACAAAGCCGCGATGAGCCACAGGGCCGGTCCCCCGCGGATCAGCATACCTGCCAGTGCGTTCAGATCGCTCATGCCCGGTCCCTCTCCATCGTTTCAGTCCATCCCCACCACGTCGAGCGGCTGGAAGATCGGCCCGGCCTCGGTCTGTGCGAAATGCGCGATAATGTTGAAATGTTCGGTCAGATTGTCTGGCGTGAGAACGTCGCCGGGCGCGCCATCGGCGACAAGCCGGCCCCCGCCCAGCAGCATCAGCCGGGTGCAGTGCCGCGCTGCGAGGCCCAGGTCATGGATCGAGACCACGGCCGACCGCCCGGCCACGGCCAGCCCGGCAAAGAGCCGCATGGTCTGGATCTGGTGGGCGGGGTCCAGCCCGGCGATGGGCTCATCCGCCAGGACCAGCGGCGTGTCCTGCGCCAGCGTCCGGGCGATCAGGACGCGGGCCAATTCGCCCCCGGACAAGTCGGTCGCGGTGCGATGGCGAAAATCTTCCAGCCCCATGTCGGCGATGGCGCCGTCGATCGCCGCGCGATCCGTCCGGCCGATCGGCTGCCCCGCCCCCAGATGCGGCAGGCGGCCCAGCGAAACAAGGCGTTCCACGCTGACCGGCCAGGCGACCTCGCGGGCCTGGGGCATCCATGCGGCCTGTCGCGCGCGCGCCCGTTGGGGCAGGGTGGCCAGGCTGCTGTGACCCGCGGCGGGCAATAGGCCCAGCACGGCGCGCAGCAGTGTCGTCTTGCCCGCGCCATTGGACCCGATCAGGCCGATCAGTTCGCCCTTGCCGATGGAAAAGCTCACGTCGCGCAGGATCATGTGCTTGCCACGCTCCATTGTCAGGCCCGAGACACTGAGCAAGGTCATGCCATCTGCCTCCGGGTCTTGTAGATCAGGTGCAGGAACAGCGGCGCCCCGACCAGCGCCGTGACCACGCCCAGCTTGAGGTCCTTGGTGGGCAGCACCACGCGCACCAGGATATCGGCGGCCAGCAGCATCGCCGCCCCGCCAAGCGCCGAGGCCCAGAGCAGGGCGCCGGGCCGCGCCCCCACAAAGGGGCGCAGCAGGTGCGGCACGACAAGGCCGACAAAACCGATGGTGCCCGCCACGGCCGTCGAGGCGCCGACCACGGCCGCCGTGCCCGCCACAAGGGTCAGTCGCAGCCGGGTCAGGTCGACGCCGAGTGCCTGTGCGGCGTCCTCGCCCAGGGTCAGTGCGTCCAGACCCCGTGTCAGCGTGGCCAACAGCGCCAGCCCCAGAGCGATCAGGGGCAGCGCCAGCCAGACATGATCCATGGACCGATCGGCCAGCGAGCCCATCATCCAGAACACGATTTCCGAGGCGGCGAAGGGATTGGGCGACAGGTTCAGCACCAGCGAGGTCAGCGCGCCTGCCAGAGACGACACCACGATCCCCGCCAGGATCAGCGTGATCGAGGCCCCGCGCGGCCCGGCCAGAGCCAGCACCAGCAACACGCCCAGCACCGCGCCGGCCAATGCCGCCAGCGGCAGGCCAAAGGCAAAGGCCGCGGCCAGCCCGGTCTGGATCGCCAGCACCGCGCCCAGGGCGGCCGAGGCCGACACCCCGATCAGGCCCGGATCGGCCAGCGGGTTGCGCAGGTAGCCCTGCATCGCCGCGCCCGCCATGCCGAGGCTTGCGCCGATGACCAGCGCCAGGATGGCGCGGGGCAAGCGAATTTCGCGCATCACCAGCGTCAGCGGCGTGCCGTCATCGACGAAGAGGGCGGCGAGGCTGTCGCCATAGGGCGCATTGGCCGGGCCGATGACCAGAGCGGCGGCAACAAGTGCCAGCACGAGCGCCGAAAGGGCCAGCATCAGCCGGCTCATCGGCGTGCCCCGGTCGCGGCCAGCCGGGCGTTCGACAACCGCGCGATGGCGTCCAGAACCAGCGGCGTGCCGCAGGACCAGTCCTGGTCGCTGACGATGCCGCGCATGCTGTCGCGTTTCAGATGCGCCACGACGGGGTGGTCGAGGATTTCCTCGGCCCGCGAGTCGGCGGGGTAGGACTGGCCGGTGATGACCGCGTCCGGGTCGGACATTGCCAGCAGTTCCAGTGGCAGGAATCCGCCCCAGGCCAGGCCGAAGTCGTCGGCAACCAGGTCGAACCCGGCGGCGGTCACGATCTGGCCCGGGAGGGTCCGGCCGCCCGAGGACCAGCCGTTGGCGGAATAGAGCGCGGCGCTGGGCCGGTCGCCCTCGGGCGGGGCCTGCGTGGCGAGTTCGGCCAGCCGGGCATCGAAACGGGCCACCATGCGGGCGGCGGCGTCTTCGCGGTGCAGCACCTCGCCCATGCGTCGCAGCCGGTCGCTGATATCGGCAAGGCTGCCCGCCGGCTCGAAGACGGCGACGGGCACGTCGAGGCGGCGCAGCATGTCCAGCGTCGTGCGGTCCGAGAAAGAGCCCGCGATCACCAGGTCCGGGGCCATCAGGTAGATTTCCTCGGCCAGCCCGCGATTGGGCACGTACTGCCGGGCCTGTTCGACCAGCGCCGAGCCGCGGGCCTGCTGCGACAGGTAGGAGACCGAATGCAACTGGCCCTCGTCGGCCAGCATCATCGCCAGCTGGTCGGTGCACAGGTTCATCGAGACGACACGCTCCGGCGGGGTGGCGGGCACACCCGTATCCGCCCCGTCCTGCGCGCCTGCGGGGGCGGCGGCCAGCACCGCCCCCAGCGCAAGGGTTATGACCCTAGAATTGCGCACGCAGCCCCACGTAGACCGCCCGATCGGAGGTGCCGTAGCCCGCCTGGGTCTGGTATTCCGCGTCCAGCAGGTTGTCGACGCGCAGGTAGGCCTCGGCCCCGTCGCCCAGCGCGTAGCCGACCTTGGCATTCACGACCGAGTAGTCATCGAGGCTGGGTCGGTCCATCGCGCCTTGCAGGCTGACGCTGCCCGCGACCCGCTCGGTGATGTCGCCCGACAGCGTGGCCGATATATCATGTGTCGGGAACTCCAGGTTCCAGGCGTTGCCACCGCTGAGCGGGGGGTTGTCGCCCTCGGTGTAGGTATAACTGGCGTCCAGGCGCATGGCATCGCTCAGCGGCAGGCCCAGCTCCAGTTCCACGCCCTGCCGCATGACGGTGCCCGGCACGTTCGCATAGCTGGTGGTGTAGTCGATCAGGTTCTCGGTTTCATTGTAGAACAGAGTGGCGCGCAGGTAACTGTCTTCGCCCAGCCGCCGTTCAATGCCCAGATCCAGTGAACTGCTCTCCTCGGGTTCAAGATCCGGGTTCCCGACGAAGGGCCCGTAAAGCTCGTAGAGCGAGGGAGCGCGGAACGCGGTCGCCGCCGAAGCGCGGACCACATAGTCTGGTGCGGGACGCCAGGAGGCGGCCAGACGCCCCGTGGTGAAGGTGCCGAATTGCGAATGCTCGTCGAGGCGCAGGGTGCCGACCAGGTCGAGGTTGCCCGACGGGGCATAGGCCAATTCGGCGAAGGTGCCGACCAGCTCGGCTTCGCCCGACCCCGGTCCGTAGTCGCCGGACTGGTCGTAGCTCTCGCGGGTGGCATCTGCGCCGAAGCGTAGGTTGATGGCATCGTTCAGGGACATCTTGCCCAGGTAGGACAGGCCGATGCGACGCCCCTCGTAAAGATTGTCGGCGCCAAAGCCGCCGCTGCTGCCTTCGGTGTCGCGGTCGATGGCGTAGTAGGTGACGGCGACTTCGCTGTCGATCGTGCCGGTGGGCAGTTGTGCCATGGCGCGCAGGCCCAGCGCAGTGTTGTCTGTCGTCTCGTCCGGCGAGCCGTCGGCCAGCGGGAAGCCCTCGTCGAATTCCCCGTGGGAATCTTCGTAAAAGCCGTTGACCTCGACCCGTCCGCCCCCGGCCAGGTCGCGGCCCAGGGCAAAGCTCAGACGGTTGGCGCGGTAGCCGTCGGCCTCGTCGTTGCCGTCGTTCTCGTCAGCGGCGGAAAAGCCGTCGGTCCAGATCGAGGACAGCGTCAGCGCGTAGTCCATGTCGCCCTGCTTCATGGTCAACCCGTAACTGGCCGCGAGGGTGTTGTAGCTGCCCAGTTCGATGGACGCGCTGGTGGTCAGGCCTTCCTCGTTGGCGCGGCGGGTGGTGATGTTGACGACCCCGCCGATGGATTCGGACCCGTAAAGCGCGCCCTGGTTGCCGCGCAGGATCTCGATGCGGCTGACGTCGGCGGTGCGCAGGCTTCCGAAGTCATAGGCCACCTGCGGCCCCGAGGTATCGGTGACGTCGATGCCGTCGACCAGCACGCGCACGTAGTTCTGCCCGGCGCCGCGAATGGAGATCGAGGAAGTCGTTCCAACCGGGCCGCGGGCGCGGATATCGACACCCGGCAGGCGGGAGATGTAGTCGATCACGCGGGCCTCGCCGCTTTCTTCGAGGTCCTCGCGGGTCACGACGCTGGCGGTGGCGCCGATGCGTTCCAGCGTGGTCTCGTCAAGGTTGCCGCTAACGATGATCTCGTCCAGCTCGAAGGCCTGTTGCGCGGCGAGTGGCGTGGACAGGGCGAAAAGGGCGGTCGTCGCCCACAGGGTTTGTCTGGTCATGGTCATCCCAATCAGGTTTCGGGCCGGGTTCGGCCCTGCTTCTTGTCTTGTGATCGGGGGAGATCGCACTCCTCCCGCGCACGGCTAAAGATGCCACCACGACGGAAGGTCCGTTATCCACGGCGCGCCCCGCGCCCGGATAGGGTGATCGCTTCGGCAGGTCTCCTGACTTGCGGGTCGTCGCTTTGCCGGGCCTTCCCCCGGGCGCGTGGGCCCGAAGTGGCATATGCCGGCATCGCTCTCCGCTCACAGTTGCGGGGGCAGTCGCGGATTTGGCCATCTGCATGACCGCACCGCAGTTCCCTATTACCCGGACGGCGTGCCGCCCGAGACCGAAGCAATCTCGTGGATATAGCCCGCTCGCGTCTCTGTAAAGGGGGCAGGCTTTACCGGATCAGCAGGGCGCGGAAATCATTGACATTGGTCAGGGTGGGGCCTGTCACCACCTGGTCACCCAGCGCGGCGAAGAACCCGTGCGAGTCGTTGCGCGCCAGCGCAGCCCCCGGGTCGAGCCCTGCCGCGCGTGCCCGGGCCAGCGTGTCGGGAAAGACCTGCGCGCCCGCGACCTCGGCGCCGCCATCGACCCCGTCGGTATCGCAGGCCAGGGCATGGATGCCCGGCGCGCCCCGCAGTGCGAGCGCCAGCGCCAGCGCATATTCGGCGTTCGGTCCGCCCGAACCGTCGCCGTGCCGCGTCACGGTCAGTTCACCCCCCGAAAGGATCAGCAGGGGCCGGTCACCTGTGCGATCACGTCGGGCTTTCAACGCCCGGGCTGCATGGTCCGCCGCAATCCTGCACGCCTCTCCCTCGATCGCGTCGCCCAGTAGACGCACCTCGATGCCCTCGGCGCGGGCCAGGTTCGCCGCCGCGGCCAGCGATTGCGAGGGCGCCGCGATCACCTTGTTTTCGACCCGCGCCAGTCGCCTGTCCCCGGGCGGCACCGGCGCGCCGCCCCGGGCCAGATGCGCGGCCACCGCCGGGGGTGGCGTCACGTTCCAGCGCGCCAGGATCTCGGCCGCCCGGGCTGCGTCGCCCGCATCCCCCACGGTGGGCCCGCTTGCTATGTCGCCCGGCGCGTCGCCGGGCACGTCCGAGATCATAAGAGCCAGCATCCGCGCCGGATGGGCCGCCGCCGCCAGCCGCCCGCCCTTGACCGCCGAGAGCTGCTTGCGCACGCCGTTGACCTCGGAAATCGGGGCGCCGCTGGCCAGCAGATCACGCGAGACCGCCTGCTTGTCGGCGAGCGTCAGCCCCGCGACGGGGGCACAGAGCAGGGCCGAGCCACCGCCGGATATGAGCGCCAGCACAAAATCTCCCGTGCCCAGCCCGCTGACGAGGTCCAGCATGCGCCGGGTCGCCGCCACGCCGGCGAAATCGGGCACTGGATGCGCGGCCTCGACGATCTCGATCCCCGCGCAGGGACGGGCATAGCCGTACCGGGTAATAACCAGCCCCTCGCAAGGGCCCCACGCGGCCTCGACCGCCTCGGCCATCCGCGCGCTCGCCTTGCCCGCGCAGATGACAACGACCCGCCCCTTCGGTTTGGGTGGCAAGTGGCCGGCCAGTATGCGTATCGGGTCGGCCACCTCGACCGCGCGGTCGAACAAGCGGCGCAAAAGGCCCGGCTCTGACTTGCTGTCCTCCATTTCATTGGTATTGCGCAAATCGCCGCGTGCATAAAGCCCAGCGCTTGCATCCGTAGGTGCAAGATCATCGCGGGATCTGGTCAAATGGGGAGGGGAATGGTGGGCGACCCAGGAATCGAACCTGGCATGGGTCTCCCCGGCGGAGTTACAGTCCGCTGCCGCACCTTGCAGCTCGTCGCCCGACGCTGCGGGGGATAGCCGCGAGGCATTGGGGCGTCAACACCATTTTGGCGCAGGCTCTTGCGGATTTGCGCTGCCCATCCCATGACGGGCCAAAGGAGAACGCCATGAAGAAACCCAAGTGGGTTGTCGAGAAAGAGCAGGCCCGCCGCAAGGCGGGTGCCGATACCGTCTGGCTGTTCGGACTGCACGCAGTGCGCGACGCGCTGATGAATCCCGCGCGCGAGAAGCTGCGCCTGGTGGTCACCAAGAACGCGCTCGACCGGCTGGGTGACGCGGTGGCCCAAGGACCTGCTCCCGAGATGAGCGACCCGCGCAGGTTCGCCGCCCCCATCGACCCGCAATCGGTGCACCAGGGCGCGGCGCTGGAGGTCAGGCCCCTGGACTGGGGGGCGCTGGCCGAGGCCTGTTATCCGAAGGGGGCGGCGCGCGTGGTGCTTCTGGACCGCGTGACCGATCCGCACAACGTCGGCGCGATCCTGCGCTCGGCCGAGGTCTTCGGTGCCCGGGCCGTGATCGCCGTGCAGCGCCACTCGGCCCCCGAAACCGGTGCGCTGGCCAAGACAGCCTCGGGGGCGCTGGAGCGACAGCCCTACCTGCGGGTGCGCAACCTTGCCACTGCCATGGAAGAGCTCAAGTCCATGGGCTACCTCGTGCTGGGCCTGGCCGGCGAGGCCGAGGAAACTGTCGAATCGGTCATCTCGGGGCAGGCCGACCGCCCCGTGGCCCTGGTGCTGGGCGCCGAGGGGCCGGGGCTGCGCGAGAAAACCCGCGCGACCTGCGACAAACTGGTGAAAATTCCCGTCGCCGGGGATTTCGGCTCTCTCAATGTCTCCAACGCGGCGGCGGTCGCCCTATATGCATCCCAGGATCGCTGAGGAGAGGTCATGCCCGCCGAGAAGATCGCCACCTGCTGTTATTGCGGGACCCGCGCCGCGCTGGTCCTGACCGGGCGCGAGCGGCATGAACTGGCCTGTTCGCGCTGCGGCGCGCCATTGCATGACCTGAAGCAGATGCCCGGCAAGCGCAGGGATGCCGGGCCTGGCACGGGCCGGCGCGGGGCAGGTGCGCCACGCGCGACGCCCGCCCGCCCTGCCCCGAAACCGGCGCACCCGAAGGCCGGGTGGGAAAACACGGGGCGGCCGCGGCGCAAGACACGCAAGGGCAAGGGCCGCAAGCGGATGAAGAAGATCTTCGAGGAGCTGTTCGACCTTGTCGAGGACATCATCGACTGACCGCGCGCCCCGCGTTCGTTGCCTGTTCACGTTTTCCTGAGCGCCACTTTTCCGCGCCGGGCAGGTTCCTATTTCATGAACAGGGGCAAGAGCGCGGAACGCCTTGCCTCCATCACTGTCCCTCGTTCCGTACCTGACGCGCCCGGGGTTTCGACCTTGGGCGCTTTTTTCCTGGCTCGCGCAAGGGTAGCCTCGCCCCATGAGCTACAGCGACTCGCATCTGCGCGACATCCTTGAGCGCACCCGCACCGTTGCACTGGTCGGCGTCAGCGCCAATCCGGTGCGTCCATCCTATTTCGTGGCCCGCTACCTCGGCCTTAAGGGGTATCGCGTGATACCGGTCAATCCGGGCCTGGCGGGTCAGGAGCTGCTGGGCGAGACGGTCCGTGCCAGCCTGTCCGATGTGCCCGACGACGTGGAGATGGTCGACATCTTCCGCCGTCCGGACGCGGTGCCGCCCATCGTGGACGAGGCACTGGCGCGCTGGCCGGACCTGCAGACGATCTGGATGCAGATCGGGGTCGTGCACGAGGCCGCGGCCGCCCGGGCCGAGGCCCGCGGCGTCGACGTTGTCATGGATCTGTGCCCCAAGATGGAATACCAGCGCTTGTGCGGCGAGCTGTCGCGCGGCGGAATCAATACCGGGCGCATCTCGTCGAAGCTTTAGGCCCGCTGCACCTCTTCGCCGGCGGCCGGGTCACCCGGGGATGTTCGTTGTCCGGGGAAACGGGTCAGGAGGCGATATCGGCGGCCAAGCGCAACTCGCGCAACGGGCGGACCACGTCTATGCAGTTCTGATAGGTCGGATGCGCCTTGTAGCGCGCCAGTGCAGCTTCATCCGCGAACTCGGCATAGACCACAACGTCGACCGCGCCGCCGGTCAAGGCATCGGCATTGAGCGACTGGCGCACCTCGAATGTCTCGTGCTCGGGGATCGTGGCAAGCATGGTCAGCCCCTCCTCGATCTTCTGCACGTCTTCGGGGGCCTTGGCGGAAAAGAACACGATATGACGTATCATCGGCGGGCCTTCTCTTCGATCCCGCCTTGCATCTGGCGGCTGGCGAGTTCCGTTTCAATATCCGAAAGTGTCACACCGCGCGCGGCGCACATGACCAGCAGGTGATAGAGCGCATCGGCAGCCTCGGACGTCAGCCTCGCGGGGTCGTCTTTCACGGCCTCTATGATGGCCTCCACCGATTCCTCGCCGAATTTCTCGGCGGCCTTGTCTGGGTCGGCCAGCAGGCGGGCGGTCCAGCTGGTGTCCGGGTCGGCGCCTGCGCGGGCGGCGATGGTGGCGGCAAGGTCTGTCAGGCTCATGTCAGTCTCATGGGGATGCCGGCGGCGGCCATGTGGGCCTTGGCCTGTGCGATCGTGTAGGTGCCGAAATGAAAGATCGAGGCGGCGAGCACGGCACTGGCATGCCCGTCGGTGACACCTTCGACCAGGTGATCCAGTGTGCCGACGCCGCCCGAGGCGATCACGGGAATGTCGACCGCGTCGGATATGGCGCGCGTGAGGGGCAGGTTGAACCCTGCCCGGGTGCCGTCGCGGTCCATCGAGGTCAGCAGGATTTCCCCGGCGCCCTTTTCAGCCACCGTTGTGGCGAATTCCACGGCATCAATCCCGGTGGGCTTGCGCCCGCCGTGGGTAAAAATCTCCCAGCGGCCCGGTCCGACTGTCTTGGCGTCGATGGCGCAGACGATGCACTGGCTGCCAAAGCGCAACGCGGCCTCGGTCAGCACATCGGGGTCGGCGACGGCAGCCGAGTTGAACGACACCTTGTCAGCGCCGGCCAACAGCAGCTTGCGCACGTCCTCGTGGCTGCGCACGCCGCCGCCGATCGTCAGTGGCATGAAGACCTGTTCCGCGGTGCGCGTGGCCAGGTCGTATAGAGTGCCGCGGTTTTCGTGGGTGGCATGGATGTCGAGAAAGCATAGCTCGTCCGCGCCGGCGGCGTCATAGGCGCGGGCGGCATCCACCGGGTCGCCGGCATCGCGCAGGTCCACGAAGTTGACGCCCTTGACCACGCGGCCATCGGCGACATCGAGACAGGGAATGATGCGGGTCTTGAGCATGGTGTTACCGGTGTTGCGCGCGGCGTGTCCGTGCGCGTCTTATGCCCCAGCCGGCCAGCAGAAGAAAGAACCCGATCAGCGACAGCCCCAGCCCGGCCGGGATCGCCCAGAGCAGGCCATAGGCCCGCGCCAGCAGATCGCCTGCGGGGTGTCCCAGCACCAGGCAGGCGCCGGTGCTGCCCGCTTCGTTGACCGAACAGCCCGGCAGCAGGCCGGCAAGGGTGCCTGCCGTCAGTGGCAGGGCAAGCGGGGCCAGCCCGAGCATCAGCGCGAGCAGGCCGCAAAGGCGCAGGACACGATCCAAGGCTCAGCCCTTGACCAGGGCAAGGGCCCGGGGCAGGTCGATGGCCCCGTCATAGAGCGCCCGCCCCGAAATTGCGCCCGCGATCAGGCCGTTGGCCTTGAGCGCGGCCAGGTCGTCGAGCGACGAGACACCACCCGAGGCGATCACCGGGATGGAAACGGCGCGGGCCAGGGCCTCGGTCGCGGCAGTGTTGGGCCCGCCCATGGCGCCATCCCGGTTGATATCGGTGTAGATCAGCGCGGCCACACCGGCATCCTCGAAGGACTTCGCCAGGTCGGTGGCCTGCACGTTCGTTGCCTCGGCCCAGCCCTTGGTGGCGACAAGGCCGTCCCGCGCGTCGATGCCCACGGCCACGCGCCCGGGAAAGGCACGGGCGGCCGCGCGCACGAGCCCGGGGTCTTCAACGGCCACGGTGCCCAGGATCACGCGCTCCAGCCCCTTGTTCAGCCACATCTCGATGGTGGCCATGTCGCGGATGCCGCCACCCAGCTGGGCGGGAACCTTGCATTGGGTCAGGATCGCCTCGACCGGGGCGGCGTTCACGGGTTCGCCCGCGAAGGCGCCGTTCAGGTCCACCAGGTGCAGCCATTCGCAGCCCGCCTCGACGAAGGCGCGGGCCTGGGCGGCGGGGTCCTCGTTGAAAACGGTGGATTTCTCCATGTCGCCGCGCAGCAGACGCACGGCGTTGCCATCCTTCAGGTCAATGGCGGGGTAGAGGATCATCAGCACGACTCCACTGGCGTTTTCGTCCCTTTGCACCATGCCCCCCCGGGATGCAACGCGACCCGACGTCAGGCTTGATCGGCGGGGGAGCGGCGCACAGGCTGCGCGGCAGTTTCCGGGAGGACGCGCAATGAAGAAAATTTTGACAATGGTCGCCGCGATGCTGGGCCTGGCCACGACGGCCGCCGCCGATCCCGCCGAGGGGGTCTGGCAGACCCAGGTGGACGATGGGGCCTATGCCCATGTGACCATCTCGACCTGCGGCAATGCCGTCTGCGGCACGATCGGCCGCACTTTCGAGTCCGATGGTGAATACGAGTCCGAAAATATCGGCCGCCAGATCGTCATCGACATGGTGCCGCAGGGCGATGGCAGCTACGAGGGCCGAGTCTGGCGACCGTCGAACGACAAGATCTACATCGGCAAGATGGACCTGGAGGGCGACCGGCTGCGACTGCGTGGCTGCGTGCTGGGCGGACTGATCTGCTCCAGCCAGACCTGGGCGCGCATCCAGTAGGCGGATTACGTTCCGGCCGGGCAGGGACGAGTCGGCAGGGACGCGTCGCACAGCATGGCGACATACAAAAAAGCGGTGACGCCGGGAGGAGGAGGGCGCCACCGCTTCTTCGTCTCGCGCCCGGCCTAGGGAGGAGGAGGGCCGACCGCGTCGATCTTGGGCGAAGCTGCGGCGATG
>Ga0209931_1000820_pt1 | contig 17953 bp, 15 predicted proteins | sample SalPonR1_B_D1_MG_FD_185697 | JGI IMG/M metagenome (GOLD analysis project Ga0209931, IMG submission 185697) | Salt pond soil microbial communities from South San Francisco under conditions of wetland restoration - Salt Pond MetaG R1_B_D1_MG... ...
AAGATTTAGCATCTTTAGTATACTATCCTAAAGAAAAACTTAATTTTTTTAAAAGTAAAGATATAGTAAATAACCAGTGGTATGAAAGGATTATTTACCATCTTGTTATTCTAATAAGAAAGGTTTCTTATAAATATACAAGATCAAAAGTAAGAAAATCATTACCTAAAAGCTTTGACTATATAATTGAAGAGCTAATGCAGGAACAAGAAGAGCTTGAAAGTAAACAAAAATATTTTAACAATATAATTAAGACAATTATTAGTACCAAAAGGGCTGATGATTTTATAGTTGACATTTGTGATACTATTGTGAGATTGGTAGTAGATAGGCTTCATATAGTCGGAGATATTTATGATAGAGGTCCAAGTTCAGATCTTATCATGGATGACGTAATAGCACACCATAATGTTGACATACAATGGGGTAACCACGATATTATTTGGATGGGAGCTGCTGCTGGATCTAAAGCTTGTATGGCTAATGTGGTTAGAATAGCTCTAAGATACGGAAATATGGAGATAATACAAGAAGGTTACGGTATAAACTTAATGCCTTTAGCAAGTTTAGCTTTGGAAAAATATACTTCGAATTCCTTGGAGTGTTTTCAACCAAAACTCTATGAAAAAAACAATATAAAGGAAAAAGATATACAACTACTTGCAGGAATGCAAAAAGCTGTAGCTATTATACAATTTAAATTAGAAGGTCAAATTATTAAAAGAAATCCTGATTTTAAAATGGAAGAAAGACTTCTTTTAGACAAGATAAGAGACGATTTTAAAGCTGTGGAAATAGGAGGAAAAGAGTATCCTCTCTTAGATAATTACTTTCCAACTTTAGATATTAACAATCCTTATCTTCTTAGTGAAGAAGAGGAGGAAATTATTAATGGAATTTTTCATAGTTTTATGCAGTCGGAAAGACTACAAAGACATGTAAAGACATTGTTTTCCAAGGGGAGTATATATTTAAAATGTAATGATAATTTACTTTATCATGCTTGTATACCAATGAACGAAAAAAAAGAATTTCAAAAATTCATCTTTGATGGAAAAGAATATTCGGGTAAAGCTTTGTGTGATTTCTTTGATCTAAGATTAAGAGAAGGATTTTTTAATAAAAATAATAAAAATAAAGAAAAAAATTTAGATTTAATTTGGTATAATTGGTGCGGACCAATATCACCATTATTTGGTAAAAATAAAATGACAACATTTGAAAGATATTTTATAGAAGACGAAAATACACACAAAGAAGATTATAATGATTATTTTAAATTTAGAGATGAAGTTAGTATCAGTGATAAAATCCTGAAAGAATTTGGTATAACGGAAGATAGAGGGAAAATAATAACTGGACATATTCCAGTCAAAGCTAAAAGAGGAGAAAGTCCTGTAAAAGCTGATGGCAAACTTTTTGTAATTGATGGTGGCTTTTCTTATCCATATCAAAAGGTAACTGGAATAGCGGGCTATACTCTAATATATAATTCTCAGGCTATAATTTTAGTATCTCATGAGCCTTTTGAAACTCACGAAGCTACGATAAATGAAAATGTAGATATGATTCCAAAAGAGGTATATGTACACGAAGTACCAAAAAGAGTTTTAGTAGAAGATACAGATGAGGGTAAAGATATAAAAGCTACAATAGAAATTCTGAAAGAGCTTTTATATGCATATAGAAAAGGACTTATTGAGCAAAAATAAATAGGAGATAAACTTGGATAGACTAACCAAGGAGTAAATATGAAAAAAAAGAGAAAACCTAAAACATTAAAAGTACTACTTCGACTAGTTAAATACGGAAAAGATAAATTGATAACTGCTTTGTTTACAGCTTTTGCTGTAATTGTTTCTACAGCTCTAGGATTAATACCACCGATTTTAATTAGGATAGGAATTGATAAATATATTACTAATAATATTTTTGAACCTTTGATTAAAGTTGGCCTTTCAATGTTAGGTGCAACTTTACTTCAAGGGATATTTGACTATATAAAAAGATATTCTGCAGAACACCTATCTCAAAGCATTATTCATAATATAAGATCCGAATTATATACTCATCTAAATGAACTTTCTTTTTCTTTTTTTGATTATTCAAAAATTGGAGATATAATGTCTAGAGTTACTTCTGATGCAGATACTCTTAAAGGTTTTTTATCAAGTGCAATCATATTTATTTTCAGCAATGTTTTGACTATTATTGGAATTTTAGTAATTATGATAGGTTGGAACATAAAACTTGCTATTTTGTATTTACTTATGATTCCATTTATGATTTTAGGGATGCTTATGTACTCTACTAGGGTAAGGCCTATGTTTAAGCAAGTTAGAAAAAAAATGGCTACATTAACTGAAATTGTTCAAGAAGATATATTAGGAATAGAAGTAGTAAAACTTTTTGGAAGAGAAAAAGAAGAGCAAAAGGAATTTGAAAAAGTTAATAATCAGTATGCTAATTTAAACATTAAAGCATCAAAGGTTTCTGCTTTTTGGATGCCCTACGTAAATTTTTTTATGGGAGTAGGAACAGCTGCAATTATTTGGTATGGAGGTAGATTGGTAATTAGTAGTGAAATTTCTATAGGAACATTGGCTGGATTTATAGGTTATATTGCTATGCTTATGAGACCTATTAGACAGACAGGAATGATGATAAACTTTGCAAATCAAGCGGCAGCGGCTGGTGAAAGAATTTTCAATATTTTAGATACTAAAGCGGAAATAAAAGACTCGATAAATGCAAAAGAGCTTCCGCCCTTAGAAGGAAGAGTGGAATTCAAAAATGTTTCCTTTAAATACAAGGAAAATAGAAAAGTACTTAATGATATAAGCTTTACAGTAGAACCGGGTTACACAGTTGCTGTAGTTGGTCCCACTGGAGCTGGTAAAAGTACATTAATCAATTTAATACCTAGATTTTACGATCCTATAAAGGGTAATATCAAAATAGATGATTTAGATATAAAAAATGTAAAACTAAACAGTTTAAGAAATCAAATAGGGATACTTCAGCAACATACATTTTTATTTGCAGCTTCAATAAGGGAAAATATTTCCTATGGAAGACCAAAGGCTGAAATGAATGAAATAATAGAATGTACAAAGCTAGCTCAGATACATGATTTTATAAAAGAATTACCCTTAGGGTATGAGACACCTGTTGGAGAAAGAGGAGTGAGTCTGTCAGGAGGACAAAAGCAAAGACTTGCTATGGCAAGACTTTTACTAACAAATCCTAAACTTCTTATATTAGACGAGCCTACTTCTAATATAGATTCCGAAACAGAAGATAAAATGCAAAAAGCTTTAGAAGGAGTGGTAAATAATAGGACATCTTTTATCATAGCCCATAAGCTTTGGACTATAAAAAAAGCAGATTTGATATTAGTTATAAAGGATGGAGAATTAATAGAAAAAGGGACTCATGAAGAATTATTGAAAAAGAAAGACTTTTATTATAAACTTTACGGTTCAAATCATATGAATGAAGATGACGAAGTGGAAGAAGGTGAGGAGAGATGAGAGGAGGATTTGGAAGCAGATTAAGAAATGATAATCAAGAAGAAATTAAATTAAGAGAAATAGATAAAGATACTATAAAACTTTTATTTAAATACTTAAAACCTAACTCAAAAATATTAAGTTTAGCTTTTCTAGCTATGGTAGTAGTTACTATAGCATCCCTAGCTGGACCTTATTTGATAAAGATAGCTGTTGATAATTATATTTTACAAAAAGATTTCAGAGGATTAAATTTAATACTATTTTTTATGCTGATTACCTATGGAGTATTCTGGATTTCTTCTTTTTTTCAAACTTATCTTTCAAGCTATGTAGGAGAAAAAATAGTAGCAAGTATTAGAGAAGACCTATACAAGCATATTCAAAAAATGTCTATTGATTTTTATAACAAGAGATTAACTGGGGATATTATGGCAAGATTGACTCACGATGTTAATTCGCTTTCTGAATTAGTATCTTCTGGGTTTATACATTTTTTTAATGATATACTGACATTGTTGGGAATTATGCTTATTATGATATTTCTAAATTTAAAACTTGCTTTAATTAGCTTTTCAATGATTCCCATAATATTTTTTGCTATATTTTTATTGGGAAAAAAGATGAGATATGCCTATAGAGATGTTAGAGAAAAATTATCAAAACTAAATGCAGATGTAGAAGAAAATCTTTCAGGAATAAGACTCATACAGGCTGTAAACAGAGAAGCGGTAAACAATAAAAATTTTAAAAAATTAAGTTGGGAAAATTTAAAAGCTAATCTAAAAGCAGTATCGTATTTTGCGCTGCTTTTTCCAGCAATGAATATTAGCAAGGTATTAGGTGAAGCTCTAATTTTAATATTTGGAGGGTATGCGGTTATTAATGGTCAGATAAGCCTAGGTATTCTTTTGGCATTTATGGAATATGTGAGAAGATTCTTTTCTCCATTAGCAGACATGAGTCAGATATACAATACATATCAATCAGCTGCAGCTGGATTGGATAGAATAAATGAATATTTAAAAATAGAACCTATAGTTAAAGAAAGTAAAAATCCTGTAAGGATAGAACAAAACATAAGAGGAGAAATAGAATTTAAAGGTGTAAGTTTTGCCTATGAGGAAAAACTTATATTAAAAAACATTCATTTAATAATAAATGAAAATGAAAACTTCGCCATAGTTGGTTCTACTGGAGCAGGTAAAACTACCTTTGTTAAGCTACTTACCAGATTATATGATGTAGAAAAAGGAAGTATAAAAATTGATGGTTTTAATATTAAGGAAATAGGTTTTAAATCATTAAGAAATATAATATCTGTAGTACCTCAGAATGTATATTTATTTGATACTACAATTAAAGAAAATATAAGATATGGCAAGCCATCGGCATCTGATAAAGAGGTCAAAGCAGCAGCTTTAAAAGTAAGAGCTCACGATTTCATAAAAAAATTACCTGATGGATATGAAACTAAGGTTGGAGAGGGAGGATCAAGATTATCAGGGGGACAAAAACAGTTGATATCATTCGCTAGAGCACTTATTTCAAACCCTAAAATTTTAATACTTGATGAAGCAACTTCCAGTGTAGATGCTTATACTGAAGTACTTATACAAGAAGCATTAGATAATTTACTTAAAGGTAGAACTGCAGTTATGATTGCACATAGATTTACTACTCTTAAAAAAGCCAGTAGAATAGCTGTTTTTAAAAATGGTGAAATTTGTGGATTGGGAAGTCACGAGAAATTGATGGAAAATAATGAATTGTATAAAAATTTATATTTGAAACAAATGATTATATAGAAACATACTAAGATACAATAAAAATCAGCATGAATTTTAAAATCCATGCTGATTTTTTAATTAGCAATTTTCCTTTTCAGAAGCTATAAATCCTTTATCTATTAAAACTGTAACAGATTTTTCTAATTTATCATCTGAAACTAAAATTATAGGTCCGGTACAACCCATTCCACTTTCGGCATATATTTTTTCTTGCCATAAAATTTTGACTGCATTTTCTAAATCCATAATATCAATTCCTGAAATTTGACTAGTTACAATTTCTTTTTCAGGCATTTTAATTTTTCTGCTTTTTTCTTTGTCTTTTTCTATTGTAATGTTCTTAATTATATCTTTTAGCCCGTATTTATTTGCTTCGGTATATTCATATTTTTTAATATCGTCAATATTTCCTTTTGAAACATTCATTCCATATTCTAGTGCATTTGATACTACTGGAGAGCCTGAAGCTCTTGACAGTATTAAAATATTTCTATTAAAATTTTCACCGATGCCAGGACCGTATCCGTATCCTGAAGATTCATAGCTTCCTCCTGTGGTAAATGAAGAAAACATCTTCATTAGAATATTACCGGTAAGAGTATCGGTAACCATAACATCTACACTTCCAGCAAGCAAATCGTTCCCTCGCATTATGCATCCACCATCTGATCTTAATGTTTCCCCAAAATTAATACTATAGCCATTTTCTTTTAATTTTTTTAAAGCTATTTCTACTTGATTGGCTCCATCTACATTTAGGATTCCAATAGTTGGATTATCTATTCCCGAAGCTTTTGCAGTTATTATCCCGTTTATAGTATTTTTGATCATAGCTTCTATTCTGTTGGCAGCAGTTGTTCCTGTTGTCGTAGCTATGAACATATCTTTACCCAATCCTGGAGTTATAACCTTGCCTACTGTAGATACTCCAATGGGAAAGTTATAATGCATAGTTACACAGGCTTGAATATAATCTTTATCAAGGAGTTCTTCCATTTTTTTATACATTTTTTCTTCTGTTTTAGCTTCTATAATATTTAAAGAAGTATCTAATTTTGGTCCGATAAGGACAATTTCTATATTTGGGTATTTTTTGGAAGCTAACTCGGCTCCTTTTAATAAATTATCGACTCCATGTTCACAGCCAATAGTGGTGAGACCGATTTTTATTTTTTCTCCGAATTTTCCTGATTCTATTCCATTAGCAATATCTATAAAGATATCTCCCACTATTTTTTTAGTTTTTTTAGAATCTAACATAACATCCTCCTAATCATTTATAAGATGATTTCCAAAATCTTTCATAGCTTCAGCGATCATAGACTTAATCTCATTTTTAGATATTGATTTTTCTTCTTCGATGCTACCCTTATTTCTTTCTACAACTACTGATACACCATCAAATAAATTTGTCATTCTTCCTAAGAATAAACTACCTTTACCAACTATCATAGCTCTATTTAAATTTCCAATTGTTAAATCATCTATAGCAAATCCTAAATAAGGAACACCAGAAGGAATATGTCCTTGAGTTGGTGCCCACCCAGGCATGCCATGATTAGTTACAAAGTTTAAGAGTTCTTTTCTTTCTATATCTCCACGTTTTACACCTAATGCCCCTATCATTTTATAATTTGATGTAGGAACATCACCGGCACCAGCTGGTTTAGTTATATCTGGATTTTGCATTTCAACAGAATACTTGTCTATATCCGTTATTTTCATATTTGCTTTATCCAAGGGTAAAGTAATCAAAGATGTTATAACAGCTTGTGGCGAAGATCCGGTACCTACAGTATGTCTTCCTATTAGATCAGTTCTTATAATAGGATTTATTCCATCGTTTTCGCTAATTAATACTGCAAATCCACCTAAAACATCTTCTAGTATAGGCAACCCTTTTTTTACGTGATCTTTTCCGTTCATTCCTAGTTTTGCTGTGGCTCCACCGGCTACTATTACAACATTTTTATACACTCCTGATTTTACTAAAGCAGCAGCTTGAATAAGAGCATGTGTAGGAGCTGCGCAAAATCCTCTAGTGTCGGAACCAGTAGCATTATTAGCTCCAGATAGTTCTGCTATGGATTTAGCAAAATTTCCTCCACCACGTTGATTCATGTCACCGCAAGCTTCTTCAGAGCATTCTATTACGTAATCGATATCTTCTACTTCTTTATCAGTATTGTTTATTAGATGTTTAAATGCTAAAAACCCTGAAGCTTTTACAACGAGATTCTCAAACATTATATGTGATGTAAGATTCACATCTACATCATGAGCTTTTTTTACACAACCGATAACTTTATTATTGTCATATAAGGCTTCAGCGCCATTTTCATTAATTTCTTTATTTATTAACTCAATGTCAACACCATCTTTAGTTTCAGCAATATTTTTACCAAGCAAGGGATGTTTAGATAATTTTTTCATTATGTTTGATGAAAATGAATTTTCCAATAGGACTAAATTAAAAGAGTCAGATATTTTTAATAAGCCTATAAATTCATCTTGAGGCATTATTTCTCCAAATTTACCAAATCTTTCCTTGGATTTTGAATCTATGTTACACCAAGGGAGTTTTTTATTTTTTAAATCCGAGGGGGTTAAGTTACCTATATAAACTTGGTTTGGTATATAATTTAAAACTTCGTCATATTTTCTAATATGAGAAGGTACCTTCTTTATATATTCTGAATCTGGATTGGACAATTTTTCCATTGTTTGGGTAGTACCGTTATGTACTACCATATCCGGAGTGTTTACTAAAATATAACTAGCGCTGTTAATAACTGGATATTTCATATGGTCCTCCTTTTATTATAAAATTTTGTTTATATATATTTGATAAAACAAATGGGTGTAAAAACACCCATTTGTGAAAATTTATTTAGCAATACTTACAAAACTCATCTCTAATATCAGTCATTTCTTCAATGATTTCATCTAAATCAAGAACCATTTCCATCATTCCGATTTGATCTTCATAAATATCTTCATCAACTGCTTCTTTGAATTGTGGCTCACAACAATGATATACACTTAGTCCTAACTGGACTCCTGTCAATGGACCTGCAAAAGTTGGATCTCCGGCTGTTACAGTTTCAGCAGCTAATCCTGCTGCTTCACCTTCTGCTGCACCCAATATAACTACTAGGTTTTCTGCACCATATTTTTCAGCGAAATCCTTAACTCTTTTTTGGTTTTCTAAATCCATTGCACCTGCGGCAGTTCAGACAAAACATTCTGTAGAAGAATATACAACTTCTGAATTTGTTGATTTTAGACATTCTTCCATAGCTGGTCCTGGGACTCCATCTCTGTCGCCGATAACAATAATTTTTTTGTTATTGAATAAACTCATAATCGACACTTCCTTTCTTAAATTTTTATTATTTTTTATATATGCTTTTTTATTGCTTCTTCTATATATTCTTTATTTGCATTATCTCTATTTACTTCTTCGATTTTTTCGCCGTTTCTATAGATAATAATAGTAGGCAAACCTAAAACTCTTTGGGAAATTGCTACTCTTCTTGCTTTTGTAGTATTTAACTTTGTGAATTTAATTTTATCACCGTATTTTTCACTTAAAGCTTCAACATCAGGCATCAATTCCTTGCAAGGTTCGCAAGAGTCACCCCAAAAGTCAACAAGTACAAGACCTTCAGAATTCAATACTTCTTCTTCAAAATTCTTTTTGTTTAGTTCTAACATTTTAAACCTCCTTATTTTTATTGAAATACTGTTTGTTCGGTTATTTCTGTTTCTAAAGCAATAATAGCTTTTTCTACTATACCTCTTCTTAATTCTTTTTCCTCTTTCTTGGTAAGAGTTGGATTTCCTAGAGGATAGGGTATAGCAATAGTCGGTACTATTCTATTAGCACCTACTGTTTTTGATATAGGAACTATTGTACATAAATGAACAACAGGTATTCCACTTTTCTCTATTTCTTTAACCATTGTTGCACCGCAACGTGTACAGGTACCTCAGGTGGATGTAAGTATAACTGCATCTACTCCTTCTGACTTTAGTTCTTGTGCAATTTCAGATGCAAAAGCTATTGAATTGGCTACTGCAGTCCCATTTCCTGTTGTAGTGTAGAAAAAATCATATAATTTTCCTATTCTTTTAGATTTCTCCATATCTCTTAATACGTCCATTGGGATAACTCTGTCTGCGTCTTCATTGGCGTAGGAAGGATCATATCCTCCGTGAGCAGTTTCATAATCATCACATATCACTTCTTTGAATCTTCTGATACTGTATTTTCCATATTTTGATGCACTAGATGATTCTATATTATCTGGATTATGTTTAGGAACTATACCTCCAGAAGTAACAATAGCAATTTTTGCCTTGCTCATATCTTTAATAGCAGGACTAGGTGGTACTCTATCAAACTTAGGCATAGGATATTCTGTGGTGAATTTTTCCTTGTTTAATTTCTTTATCAACATATCTACAGATCTTTCAGATCCTCTTTTTTCTGCAAAGATATTTTTCCTTATACCTCTCTTTATATATCCCTCTTCAGCTGGAGACAAAATATCTTTACCATCTAAAAGCTTCATAGCAAAAGATGTCATTTTTTTTACTGCCTTTCTCATACCAGCTGCAGAATTTTTAGTTTCTATTATATAAATATCTTTTTTATAAGAATCTGCACCAGGATTTTCTAGATACATACCTGTAAAAGACTTTATACCTAGTTCTTTTTCAACAGCTTTAGCTATATCACCACAAGCCATCCCATATCTTCCTGCATTAAAAGCTGGGCCAGCAATAAATAGGTCTGGATCTTCTTCTTTTATCATTTCTAAAATTTGTTTTCTTGCTTCCTCCATATTTTCATTGTAGTAAGAATCACCGCAAACTATTGTGGCACATATTTCTGCATTTCCTTTGAAAGCAGACTTGAATGCTTGTCCTGGACCAACATAGCCTTCTCTTTTTTCAGGCTTATAATTTGCCATATCTTCTCCACCTATACCGGCGTAAAATTGATTTATATAATGTACAACTTTATATTTTGACATTTACAGCCTCCTTAGTATTCTCTAGCAGTTAATTTATTGAAGCCTAATTCATTTGTAGCTCCTATAATTGCCTGCAATTCAATGGTAATGTTACCTTCTTCGTCTATATTATCTTTAAACCCACCGGCTATTTTACCTACATAATCCAAATGACCTATGACTTTTTTCATAGGTGGAAGAGTTATTAGTTCATTGGCATTGCCACCGGTTACTACTGCATTTGCTTTTTCATCTGCATCAGCAAGAGATTGAGAAGCACCATCCCTTCCAGCATATTCGTCGGTTATTATAACTGTGTCTATTCCTTTTTCTTCTATTTTTTTACAGTTCATAATTAAGTCTGTATCAGGGTTACCAAAACCTTCTTGAGATATAACAACTCCATCTACACCTAAAAAGTCAGCTAATTTAGCAGTCCAATTTGATGCTCTTTCCTTATCAGCTAGATAAACATTTTCGTTAGTTATTATCACACCGATGAAGTTAATATCCTTTCCATGCCTTTTGAATAAATCGTGTACAACACAATTGTTTTGATGATGGTAGGTAGTATTTTTATCACAAGCAGAAACACAGTTACCACTAATAATGGCTCCATCCATTATTTCTGTTGGGTAAATCAGTGTGGGGATGATTTGCTTGGCATCAACTCCGTAAACATAGGTATCGTGAAGTAAACCTTGACTTTGAAGCATTTGAACATAAGCTACAGATGGTAAATCTCTATATTCTTTGGAGCTCTTCATTATTGGTAATGTTTCATAAGTTTCAATACTTTCCGGTTCCATATCTTTGGCTAAATTTCCAAGATGGGTTGCTGTTTTTAAACCAGCCATCCTAACAGCTCTTTCGTAAGTTTGAGGTTTAATATCATCAGCTTTGTAGCAAACTATTACTAAATTATTTGTTTTAGAAAAGGGTGTGTAGTCGGCTCCTTTTCCAGACATATCTATAATGCCTTCTTGAAATCCAACTATCTTTCCTGTAGTTACCACTGCAGAACCTTTTAGTACGTTAGTTTTTCCGTTTCCAACTGTATCGTCTTCTGAAATAACTCCTGGAAAAATCCCTCCGTTACCAGAAACTTTTACTCTAGGTTCGATTACATCTTTTACGGGAGTAATTCTTGTGCTATCTCCCGGTTTTGCAATATCAACTGTTACTTTCTTTATATGATCGTCCTCTAGTATTAAATCCTCAATATCAGATTTGTTTACATATAAAGTGTGATTTTCGATTCTTGATTCATTAGAGAATTGAATATCGTCAATTCGAATATTTCCTAATTCTAATTTCATGATTCACCTCCATAATTTTATATAATAAGCCTAGTTTAGCTTATTAATAACGTTTTTAATTAAACTTAAATCTATTTCCATAAAATCTCTTTCAATATTTTCCGAATAATCATTAACGACTTCTTCAAATTTGTCAGCAGTTTCTATACTCTTTTCAATTATTGATAGAGATTTCATATCTAAATCACCTAAAAAACTACTTATTAGTATAGTTTTAAAGGGTGTTTCATTAGGCTTAACACTTCCAGATAAAGGATGTGTTAGTAATTTATGTCCTTTATGTACATAGTCTCTAGCTAATTTTAAAATTTCTTTATATGATTTTTTTTTATAGATTACAGGGTAATCATTGCTGTAGAGACGGAATATAAGATAATTATTAGTTATAATTTTAATTTTCAAAGTTTCCTCCTAACAAAAAAAGGTAGCAAGTATACACTTGCTACCCTGTTATTAACCTGAGAGTTTCTCAATAAAAGATTGCTCCTTCGGTGCTTTCGCTTTTCAGAGTTTTGTCCACAAACGGTACTTTTACCTGAGATCATCACTTTTCTAGTATTTTAAAAAGCTTACTCCTTCGGTGTCGTATTTCTACGAGCTCTCCCGTCTGTTTCATCCAATTATTTAATTACTTTGATAATATATTAACTAACACAAAATGTCAACACATTTATTGGGAAAATTGAATTATTTAATAATAAATATTTTTTTAAAGTAATTTCAATCTAAAAAGACTTTAATAAAATAAAACCTAATACTATGATATAATTAAAAACAAAGAGTTTTTAAATAATAAAATAGAATTTAAATCTATTTTTAATGAATAAATTAGTTGAAAGGAGGAATTAATGAAAATATTAGTTTTAACTGGAAGTCCTCATCAAAAAGGAACTACTTCCTATTTAGCAGATAAATTTTGCGAGGGAGCAAAAGAAGCAGGTCATAAAGTTTACAGAGTTAATACTGCAAAAATCGATGTGAAAGCTTGCCTAGGATGTGACTACTGCAAAAGAAATGATGGTGAATGTGTATATAGCGATGATATGAATAATATAATACCACATTTACTGGAAGCAGATGGTATAGTATTTGTAAGTCCTTTATACTACTTTGGAATGACAGCTCAGATAAAAAGAGTAGTAGATAGATTTTATGCTGTAAATTCTAAATTAAGAAGCAAATCAAAAAAGGCATTTTTAATATCTGCAGGTTCTGATGAAGATGCTTGGGCTATGGATGGAATAAAAGCACATTTTAATAATATGTGCAAATATCTTAAATGGGAAATGTCGGGAGAATTATTAGTACTGGGAGCGTCAAAAAGAGAAGATGTTGAGGGAAGCTTATATTCTCAAGAAGCTAAGGTCTTAGGTATGGAATCATTTGGATATTAATTGAAATTTATATTATATTATGTTTAAATCTTAAAATATTAGGGTAAGAATATCTAATGAAGGAGTGATTTTATGGAATATAAAAAGTTTGGAAATAAATATGTACTTAGAATGGATAAAGATGAAGAAGTTGTTGAAACGTTGAAGAACTTTTGTGAAAAAGAAGATATAAAGTTAGGATGGCTGAAAGGACTTGGAGCAGTTAACGAAGCTAGCATTGGATTATTTGAAACTAAAAGCAAAGAGTATCATACTAAAGATTTAAAAGGTGATTTTGAAATAACAAGTCTCCTTGGAAACATTTCGAGAATGGATGGAGAAGTCTATCTGCATCTACATGTAAACTTAGCTGATGAAAAATACAATACTCAAGGTGGTCATTTGAGTAAAGCAGTTATAAGTGCTACGGGAGAATTTATAATTGAAGAAATGGATGGAGAAGTTGGTAGAGAGTTTAATGATGAAGTAGGTTTAAACTTATATAAATTTGAATAAATTTAAAGCAGGACAAAGTTGTCCTGCTTTTTTCTATAATTTTGCTAGAGCCTGCTCGAAATCTCTAATTATGTCGTCAATATCATCAAGACCTGCAGATAATCTAAGCAAACCTTTAGATATGTTTGCTTTTTTTAATTCTTCATCTGATAAAGCTCTATGAGAAGTTTTTGCAGGATAAGATAAAGTTGTAGTTACCCCTGCTAAACTTGGTACTAGTTTAACCTTTTCTAAGTTTCTAATTAATTCAAAAGCTCCTTTTTCACCACTTTTAAGATCAAAACTAAGCATTCCGCCGAATAGATTTTTGTCAAAAATATTCTTGCTTAAACTATTATATTTCGAAGATTTTAAGCCGGGATAGTAAACATTAGATATTTCATTTTTACTTATAAGATATTCAGCAAGTTTCATTGCATTTATTGAATGTTCTTTTACTCTAAGTTCTAATGTTCGCAAACTTCTTGTCAGTAACCAAGCATCTGATGGACTCATCATAGGACCATATAAAGTACCAAGTCTCTCTATTTCATCAATTATTTCTTTGTTTGATACTACTACTCCCGCTGTTACATCACTATGACCACATATGTATTTTGTAGCACTGTGAACAACTATATCAGCTCCTAATTCTAAAGGACGACATATGATAGGTGAGGCAAAAGTATTATCAACTATCACAAGAGCTCCATTTTTATGTGCAGTATTTGAAATAGATTTTATATCTGAAACTTCCATCATAGGATTTGAAATAGTTTCTATATATACAAACTTTGTATTTGATTTAAATAGATTACTAAAGTCAGCAGAAGTATCTGTAAAAGTAACTTCTATATTGAATTTTTTTAATTCTTCTTTTAAAAAGATAAAGGTACCACCATATAATACATTAGATGCAATTATATGATCTCCGGATTTTAACTGGGACAGCATTGAAAGACTTATTGCAGCCATACCTGATGAAAAAACTCCAGAAGCTTCTCCAGACTCAATAGAACTCATTATTTCTTTTAAAAATTCGTGATTAGGATTACCATTTCTAGAATAAATAAATCCTTCTGACTCGCCACTATATACATTATCTAAAGATTCAACATCATCAAATACAAAGGCAGAACTCATTGTTATAGCCGGTGACTTTGACCTTGATATCGAATTTATTCCATTTTCACCTAAGTGGGTGAGGTTAGTGCTTATCTTATCTTTCAAATTGAAACCTCCTCTTATAGTATATTTACAGTATATTATAATAGAATATAAGCTACAAGAATTTTGTATCTTAAAAAAATAAATAATTTTTCGTAAGATACTGGTAATTTATTAAATCAAATAATATAATAAAGATATTAATGAAGCTAAAGGAGGGCAAATTGAATAGAATAAAAACAATATATTTCAGTCCTACAGGTACAACTAAAAGGGTTATAAAATCAATTTCTATGGGACTAGGGAAGGTAGATAAAGAATATGATATAACTCTTGAAAAAAATAGAAAAAATCCTATAGAATTTAACATAGATGACCTTGTTATATTTGGAGTACCGGTATATTCAGGAAGAGTGCCTGATCTACTTTTGGATTTTTTTGAAAAAATAACAGGAAATGGTAGCAAAGCAGTTTTTGTTGCTGTATATGGAAATAGAGATTATGATGACGCATTATTAGAATTGCAAAATATTTTTAAAAATAAAGGCTTCCAGACTTTAGCATCAGCTGCATTTATAGGAGAACATTCATATACAAGTGAGCTAGCTAAAAAAAGACCCGATGAAAATGATGAAAAAATAGCAGTAAATTTTGCTACTTTAATTAAAGATAAAATTACAGATAAGGATTTAAAAGAAGTAAAAATAGAAGGTAATTATCCTTATAAAGAGAAAAAAGTTGGAGAGCAGATAATACCAGAAACTAAGAATTCTTGTATAGAATGCGGAATATGTGCTGAAAATTGTCCTACTACAGCAATAGACTTTAATGATTATTATTCAATTGACAAAGAAAAGTGCATTAGATGTTGCAGCTGCATAAAAAAGTGTCCAGTTGATGCAAAGCATTTTAATGACCATAGAATAGAAAATGTAAAAAGATATCTTATTGATAATTTTGGTGAAGAAAGAAAAGAACCTGTTATCTTTATATAAAATAAGAGGTGACTTATGAAAACTCAAAAAAGGTTAACAGAAGTTTATGAAAATGCAAAGATGGAATACTTTGACGAAAATTCAAAATATGTTTTCTTAAGCGATTGCCATAGAGGGGATGGAAGTCATTCAGATGAATTTACTAAAAATCAAAACATTTACATATATGCCATGCAGTATTATTATAACAAGGGATTCAGATATGTTGAAGTAGGAGATGGGGATGAACTTTGGGAACATTCGAAAGCTAAGCATATAAAAAATGCCCATTATGAGGTATTTGAAATAATAAAAAAATTCCATAAAAATAATAGACTAATAATGCTCTATGGAAATCACAATATTTACCTTAAAGATCCTGAATATGTAAAGAAGAATTACTATACATACTATAATAACTACACAGAAGAAACTAGAGAATTTCTAAAAGGATTAGAACCCATAGAAGGATTAGTATTGAAAAACGAAAAGACTTCCCAAGAAATATTTGTAACACATGGACATCAAGGAGATTTTTCAAACGATCAAATATGGTTCTTTACTATGTTATCCTTAAAATATTTCTGGAGATATTTGCATGCCTTTGGTATAAAAAATCCTGCAAGCCCAATAAAGAATGCAATAAAAAGACATAGAATAGAAAGAAATATATCGAAATGGATTGATAAAAATCAAAAAATGGTAATATGTGGTCATACTCATAGATTCAAATATCCAAAAGAAAAAGAGCTGCCATATTTCAATACTGGATGCTGTATATATCCTACTACTGTTACAGCTATTGAGCTGGAAAAAGGAATTATAAAGATAGTAAGATGGAAAATAAAAACAGATAAAGAGGGGAACTTAAAAGTTGATAGAAAAATCATAAGAGGTCCTGATCCTGTTGAAAAATTTTATATAGGATAAACATAGAATAATCTATAAAAAATCTAATAGAATTTTTTTAATAAATTAGATTTTATTAAAAATTAAAGCAGCTTTAAAAGATTATGTATAAAAACAAAGCTACTTTAATTTTTTTATTAAGAAGTTTTGTAAACTTTAACAGAAGTTGTCTTGAAAATAGCAAAAATCTTACTACCTATACTTATATCTAGGTCTTTAAGTGCATATTTTGTGATTAATGCTTTTATAAGTAGATTTTCACATTTCATTTCTACTTTTATCAATTTGCCTTCCTTATAAAAATTCTTCACATTACATTTTAAAGAATTTTGTGCTGAAGTCTTAAAGTTTTCTTTAGAAAGTATTATTTCTTCAGGAGGGATTATAGTGCTTACTCTTCCTTTTAGACACGTCTTTGCTTTTAACTTTATATTTCCTATTTGTAACTCAGATACGCCATCTTTATCTTTTACTACAGCTTCATATATATTTTCTATGCCGATAAAATTTGCTATAAAATTATTTTGAGGTTCATAAAAAATTTCATCAGGAGTACCAACCTGTATAATCTTACCATCCTTCATAACTCCTATTCTATCAGCTAAAGCTAAAGCTTCATTAAAATCATGAGTAATATGCAAAGTAGTTGTATTAAAACTTTTGTGGATTTTTTTAAGCTCTTTTATAAAAGTTTCCTTTGTTCTAGGATCTAGAGCACTTAAAGGCTCATCTAAAAGCAATATTTCTGGTTTAATTACAAGAATCCTTGCTATAGCTACTCTTTGTTGTTCACCACCACTTAAAGTGCCAGGATATCTGCTTAGAAGGTGATCAATGGATAAAAGCTCACTTACATCCTTTATTTTTTTATCTATTTCACATTGTGAAATTTTTCTTAATTTCAAACCGAAAATAATGTTATCTTTTACGTTAAGATGAGGAAAGAGTGCATATTCTTGATAAACAAAACCTATATTTCTATCTTCAGGAGATATTTTATTAATGTTTTTTCTTTTAAATAATATTTCACCCTTATCAGGATGATATAATCCAGCTATAGTTTCTAATATTACTGTTTTTCCAGTCCCGGTTGGTCCCAAAATAACAAAGTATTCATTTTTTTTAATATTTAGGTTGATATTACTAAGATGAAAATTTCCTAAAGTCTTACATAGATTTACTAACTCAATCATGATTACCACCTTTGACTTTATTTAAAATCATGCCTTTTCCTGAACCTACCTTTTCAAATACAAGTAATGCTACTATTGAAATTAGGATTATAATCGTGGCTGAAGCCATAGCATACTGTATATCACCTGTAGACATATTAAGATATAATGATGTAGGTAGAGTTTCTGTTTTCATCCTAGTAGCTCCTGCCAGCATTAAT
>Ga0209931_1000821_pt1 | contig 17943 bp, 14 predicted proteins | sample SalPonR1_B_D1_MG_FD_185697 | JGI IMG/M metagenome (GOLD analysis project Ga0209931, IMG submission 185697) | Salt pond soil microbial communities from South San Francisco under conditions of wetland restoration - Salt Pond MetaG R1_B_D1_MG... ...
AAAGGGTTACTCAGTTAATATCAGTGAAACCTCCAATCCTAATAATCCAGCTCAAATGATAACAGATGTTTCATTAGATGCTAATATAAATAGTGATGTTAACTTTCTAAACAGTAGTGATACTTGTGCTGCCTGGTTTAAAAAAAGTGATTGTAAAAAATGTTTTTATCAGGACAAATGACCAGCCAATGAAGAAAAAAAGATATGACCGTGATTGTCTAAGAGATAAACATTCTACTAATGAATATCAACTTTTAAAGAGATTAAGAGCCGCAGTAGAAGGAACATTTTCTGCTTTAAAAAGATCACAGGGTTTAGATCAGTTCAAAGTATGTGGTAAATTAAAAGTCCGTTGTACATCTATGTATAAAGCGCTCGGATATAACATAAAACAATTAGTTAGAATATTAAATGGGAACATTAGAGGTTATATAAGGACTTAATAAGCAATAAATAGGATATATATAGTTTAAATAATGATAGTTCGAAATAAAAATTATTATGAGTTAGTAAAATAAATATGTCAACAAATATATGATTATTAATCAGATTTTATGCTTAGGATGGGTTTGTCAATCCGTTTTTGTCGAGTAAGCGGAGCTTTACAGCTCCAACTCCTCACAGAACCGCACGTGCCCTGTTCAGGCATACGGCTCTTCACACAGTCATTCACTGAATATAGCCAATTCCAATTTTAATCTTATATAAATTTACTTTGATTCTTGGCCTTACAATAGTATGTTTATCTAGAAAATCAGAGAAACTTTCCCAGTCGAAGCTTTTCCTCTGACTGCGTCTGTTTAACCACTTAAATATCAACTTTCTAACCTCTTGATAGAGCTTATAGAGACTTCGACTATTATCAGACACAGCAAAGTAATTATAGGTTCCTTTGAGTTTATGGTTTATTCTTTTCATAAACTCTTTAATAGGGGTCTCCTTATTCTTCTTTATCCATTTCTTAAACCTGGAGATAGTACGCCGTAATCGTTCCTTGCTGGTCTTTCTTTTGAGTCTTTTAATTCCATCTCTACATTTCCCCATATAGTGGGTAAATCCGAGAAAGTCAAAAGTACTATTTCCATCACTGTCATCATCAGAATCTTTCGTTAATCTGACAATATTAGTTTTCCCTTCTGACAGCTCGAGTTCAAACTTCTCCAGTCTTCTTACCAGCGCTTTATAGAAATGTTTGACATCCTCTTTATACTGAAAACAGAAAATTATATCATCCGCATATCTCACCATATAGGCCTTCCCCTTCAATACTTTTCGCATCTTACGTTCAAACCACAGGTCCACAACTTGGTGTAAGTAGAGATTTGCAAGTACAGGCGAACAGACTCCGCCCTGAGGTGTGCCCTTCTTGCTATCATGTTTAACTCCATCTTCCATGATACCCGCCTTTAAAAACCTGGCTACCAGCCTTTGCAGGTTGGGATCCTGGACACGGTGGTCTAGAAATTTCATTAGCCAATCATGATCAACATTATCAAAGAACCCTTTGATATCAGTGTCGACCACGTAGTCAATTTCTGGCTTGTTGACGATCCCACCTAGCAATCTTAAGGCATCATGGCAGTTGCGTTTAGGTCTAAAACCAAAAGAGCAATCAAGAAAATCCTCTTCATAAATAGCAGAAAGAATTTTGGCCACGGCACTTTGAACTAATTTATCTTCATAAGTTGGAATACCTAATGGGCGCTGACCGCCACTCTCTTTCTCAATATATATTCTCTTTACCGGTTTAGGCTTATATGCCTGCCTTTTCATTCTTGCTACCAAATCTTTTATATTTTCTTGTAGATTTTCCTCATATATCTCTTTAGTCACACCATCTACTCCTGGAGCTTTACTGCCATCCATTTCTCTATGGCAGTTTACGAGCATTTCCTCGTTAACCAGGTGTACAAGTGAGGTGAACCTTTCTTTCGGTTTTGCTCTGGCTACTTCAGCTATTCTCTTCAGTTTCGTTTCCATACTTTCACCTATCTCTGTGTATAGCGTATGTGTCCCATCCGAGAGTGATTTTGTGTAACTGCCTTCCCTCCACAGGAATTACCTGTTTCCTTGGTACTATGCAGTTATCCGACTTCCTGCAAATATTTGGACGGCCTAACCCTTAAGCTTGGCTCATCCCACTCTCAGCGTAGAATATGCAGGAGATCCCAAGTTTTCATACCATAACAATGTGATACATGCGACGGTCTCAGACCCCGGAGCGTTACTGGGAACTTACTTAACGTTCACCAGTAATATTACCTTCTACTACTGCGACAGTATCGGCCAGTTCAATTTATGATTATTTCGAGGCTCAATACCTTCAACTTACGCTTGCCGCCTGCATCCTTGCTATTTACGCTTAACATTCACCATTACCAATAAATGTCCAAAACTCGCTATGAGTGACCTGATTAGCCTTACTCAACAGGGTTCCCACCTGCTATATGGTATGAACTTATCTTGGCGCACCGCAGTGTAATCATATATTGAACTTCAAAATAATATTTCTGTGCGGATTTTAAAATAGAGAATTATATAAAACCTCATATATTGGGTTTTATCATCTACAGAGAGTAGTTCATCAGTGTTTTTTGCATAAAAAGAAAATTCTAAATATTAGGAGCTCTGAATTTAATTTATAACTGATATTTTTATATTTATGGTTTTTTCAAGTACAGCTACATTTATATTCCATTAAATAAAAAAGTCCTGCAAACATTATAATATTACATAAAAAAATCCCGGCCTTCGCCGGGTAAGATAATTTTATAATCTATTCAATATCTATTGTTTTTTTCTTAACTGCAGTTTTCTCTTTTTTAGGAAGAGTTATTTCTAAAATGCCATCATTATATTCGGCTTTAATTTCTTCTTCTTTTATATCTTCTACATAAAAACTCCTGCAATAACTGCCTCTTCTTCTTTCCCTTCTAATATATCCTTCTTCTTCCTCTTCTTCATAATATTCATTATCTGCAGAAATAGTCAGATAATCATCATCCATTTCAACACTTATATCTTCTTTTTTCATACCTGGTAGTTCAGCATCAATTATATACTTATCTTCTTTTTCTTTAACATCTGTTCTAAAACCAAGTTCAGAACGATCCATTACATTAGTGAAAAAACTGTTCCATAATGCATCAAAGGGATCTTCGGACCTTTCGGTCATCTTACCTTCTTTTCTTCGACGGGGAATTAAATCAAACATATTGACACCTCCTGAATTTTGATTTTATTTGACTTTTTGACTTTACTTGACTTTCTAATTATTATTATAATTGATTTAATAAAAATTTCAAACATTAAAAAATGTTAATATTTTAATATATTGTCTTTTATCTTAGATTAAATAACTCATACTCCTAAAATCTTAGAAATAATCATTTTTTCATATATAATCATTTTAAATAAATGTAATATTCAACTTTTGGTAATTATAATTATTAAATGGAAAAATTAATTAAATAAATTATATATTCATGATGATTATATGCATTTTAAATCAAGATAATTGGGCTATACTTATTTTTTTTATATTGAAATGTCTTCTTTTAACCAACTAATAAAGCTTTTTTTAATTTTTTTGATCTTTATAAGGAATTTTTTTAATAATAAATATAGTAGAGCTTAATAATATATTTGGTTTTAACTTTTTTATCTAAAACTATTAAAAATTCCAGCTGTTCTTTTTATTATAAAAGAGTTCATTTTAATTTGTCTTTTTCATTATTTATCAATTAAATAATATCTATCTAAAACCTTAAACTTATATGATAGGACAAATATCCTAGTTTGAATTGCATAAAAAAAATCGGCATATTTATAGAGGGCGAGCCCTCCTGTTTTTATGCCGATAAAATCTATATCTATTTGCCTCTTTAAACAAATTAATTTTTTATTTACCTATCATCTTATCTTCCGCTTTTAATTTTGCAGCCTTTTCAGCTTTTTCCTTCATTACCTTTTTAACTTTTTGATGAACTTCATCTGAGGGTTTATCAAACATTATCTCAATAGCTTCATCTATATTGCTAACCGAGTAGATATGAAATTTATCCTTTTTTACTTCCTGTATAATTTCATCTTTTAACATCAAATTATTTATATTTTGCTCAGGAATAACAACACCCTGTTGACCGGAAATATCTTTATCTTTGCATACTTTATAAAATCCTTCTATTTTCTCATTTACACCACCGATAGGCTGTATTTTGCCTTTTTGGTTCATTGATCCTGTAATGGCTAAATTCTGTTTTAGAGGAAATTCAGAAATCGAAGATAGAATAGCAATTAATTCAGCTGCGGTTGCACTATCCCCATCTATACCTCCATAGCTTTGTTCAAAAGCAAGTGATGCATTTAAGCTTAGTGGAGTATCTTGAGCATATTTATTACCAAGATAACCTGAGAAAATTAAGACTGCTTTATTGTGAATATTACCGCTCATATCGGCTTCTCTCTCAATATTGATTATACCTTCCTGTCCCATAAATGTTTGAGCAGTTATTCGGGTAGGTCTCCCAAAAGAATATTGACCTGTTTGATAAACAGATAAGCCATTTATTTGACCTGTTTCTTTTCCTTTAACATTAATTAATATCTGCTCATCTTTTATTTTTTCTAATATCTTATCTTCAATAAGATTGGCTCGTTTAATTCGCTCTTCAATAGCTTGTTGTACATCCTGTTTTTGAACCAACTTGCGATTATTTTTTTCTGATAATGAATTTGCTTCATAAATAACCTCTAATATCTGATTAAACTTGGCAGTCATTTTATCTTTATCTTCTGACATTTTGGAACTGTATTCTATAACCTCTGCAACTGCATTTGGTGTAAAATGATTTAAAGACTCCTTTCGACATATCGAAGCCAAAAAAGAAGCAAACTTCTTCATGTTATTTTTATTTCTCTTCATTTCATAATCAAAATCTGCTCGAATTTTAAACAATTTTTTAAACTCTTCATCATAATGGTACAATAGTTGATATATATAAGGATCACCAATTAAAATAATCTTTATATCAATAGGAATTCCTTCAGGCTTCAAACCACTGATTGGTATCGATCTATATTGTTCGCCAATATTTTCTACTATAATTTCATGGTTAATCAATACCCTTTTAAGAGTCTCCCAGGCAAAAGGTTTAGTAAGTAGATCCTTAACCTTCATGATCAAATATCCACCATTGGCTTCATGCACATCACCACTTTTTATCATGGTGAAATCTGTGGTTAAAGTGCCAAATTGACTTTTCGCCTCTATTTTGCCGAAAAGATTATAAAAGGTAGGATTATGTTCAACTATCACAGGTGCTCCTTCAGTATCCTTATTATTTATTAATAAATTCACCTTATATCTTATAAAAAAAGAACTATCATCTTTTTGTTCAAATAGTTTTGCTAACTTCTGCTTTTGTGGTTGGTCTTCACTATCTTTAAATTTATCTAGATTCTGTGTTATATCATATTTAACTTTTTCCAAATATTGAACGATCTCTTTCACATCACTATATTTATCTTGAAGGTTTTTGATGCGAGGTTCAATCACATTTAAGCTCAAATTCTTTTCCATTTCTTTTAACTTTTTTTGAGCTTCAGATTTCAATTCCCTTATTTCCCGCATCATTTTCTCCATATCATTTTGAATCTGTTGACTCTTTTCTCTTAACTTGCTTTTTTTCTCTTCATTAAATTTTTGAAAAGCTTCCTGTTTTATTGTGTTTCCGTCCTCATCAATAGGAACAGGTACAGTCCCACTGGCTGTGTTTTGTAGTGTAAATCCTTCTTTATTAATTTTTTTATCGAACTCCTCCATAATGCTATTGGACTTTTCCTGATATTGACTCATTATCTTATTACGAGCTTCATCATATTCATCACTTTGAAAAACTTCCGGAATCTCTTCTTTTAAATCTTTTATAATATTTTCCATATCACTGTCTAATCTTATACCCGTGCCTGGAGGCAAACTTAAAGCCTTGGGTTTTTCTGGATTGTCAAAGTTAAACACATAACAAAGATCATTAGGAACTTTTTTTTCAGAAGATTTCCGTTCAGCAATCGTGTTAGCATATGTTGATCTACCAGAGCCAGTTACTCCAGATATATAGATATTATAACCTTCCTGGTCTATTCTCATACCAGTATCTATAGCATTGACCGCTCTTTTTTGGCCAATTATTCCATCTTTAAATGGTTTTAATTCAGCTGTGGATTCAAAAGAGAAAATTTCAGGATCACATAAACATTTTAATTTGTCTTGAACTACATTATATTTTTTTTCCATTGATACCACCTCCAAAATAGTTAATTAAATTATACCATACTTATATAATAAATTGAAAGTATAAAAAGTAGTTTATATAAAGAGATTTATATAGATATCATTAAAAAAGTAAGTTCAATTGAAAAACCCTATCTATTTAAAGATAGGGAAGGGGTGTCGAATATTGTGTTATAAATTTTTCATAAGCTTAAAAAAATATTTATTTATTGACTGTTTTTCCATTAAAGATAGTATAACATAATAAATAATATTGTGCAAGTATTCACAATTAATTTTATTGTCTTTTCCCTCTTCCTTATATACTACTTAAAATAAAGAACTCTGCCCAGCTTTTATAAACTCTCCTCCCCCCCGGTTTCCCCGGTAAAAACCATCTTCGATTATTATATTGCCCCGATTAATGGTCGTGATGGGATATCCCTTTACTTCAATATGATCGTAAGGACTATACCCTGCATTAGAATGCATATACATCTCGTTCAATTTTTTATTCTTCTCAGGATCAAAAATTACCAAATCTGCATCAGTGCCACACTGTAAGCTACCCTTTTGAGGATATAAGCCAAATATTTTTGCCGGATTTGTAGAAAGTTTTTTTACTATATCGACCAAACTGAGTCCTTCTGCCCTACCGTAATTATGAATCAGTGGCAACAGTGTTTCTGAACCCGGTATGCCCGGTAATACATTAAAAACAGAATCGCCTATATTCTTTTGGGACTCACTAAATGCACAATGATCAGTTGCTATTACATCTATAAAACCATCTGTTAACCCTTCCCATAAAAATCTATTATCCTCTTTAGTTCTGAGAGGAGGAGTCATAAAATACCGACGCCCTTTTTTTCCTTCTAAAAATTTTTTATTTAAGATAAGGTAATGAGGTGCGGTTTCAGCATTAATATTGATCCCCTTATTTACCTGCTTTTTAAGCTCTTTTAATCCCAGTTTAGAAGAAAGATGTACAATATAGCCCGGCATTTTTAATAAATCTATTAGTTCAGCAATATTTTCTACTGCTTTTGCTTCCGCTTCAGCTGGTCTGATATCAGGATGATATTTTATTTCAATTTTGTCTTCCTTCTTATGCTCTCTCTCTTTTTCTTCTATTATCTGGTTATCTTCAGCATGAACTATAGGTAATAATCTAAGCTGTTTGAGAACCTTGAATAATTCATAAAGTTTTGCTTCTTCAATTAAATATCCTTCTCGTCTATAGGTAGTAAAAAGCTTAACATTATTGATCCCCTCATCTTTGATCTCCCTAAGATCACTTACAATATTTTGATTATAATGTGTTACTACCTGATGAAAACTGTAATCAACAACTGAGTCTCTAGCTTCCTCTTTTCTGTTTTTTAGTGATTCTTTAAAGCTAAAGCCACGCTCATATTGATCATCAATAAAATCGATAAATGTAGTAACCCCTCCAAAAGCAGAGGCAAGCGAACCGCTATAAAAATCATCAGCTGTAACTGAATTCCTTGATTTTAAAAGATAATGTGTATGGGAATCTATTATACCTGGTAAAACATAACAACCCTTAGCATCAATAATCTTAGAATTATTTTTTTCTTTAAACGAAAAATTTTCGGGTTTATCGATTTTTTTTATGTAACTATCTTCAATTAAAATATTCATTTTTTTGATTTTATTTTCTTTAATTATTCTGCTATTTTTTATATAAATACTCATTTCAATCCCCTTTCTTTAATAAAAAAAACCTATCTATAAGTGTCAAGATAGGCATAAAAAATATATTTTTTAATGTTTTTAGTATTTTGTTCTTTTTTTTGTCAAAATAAATATAGTTTCTTCTCCAATGTTAGTAGCATGGTCTCCAATTCTTTCCAGAGATTTAGCTACATTAGTAAACCTAAAAATTTGATTAATATTTTGTAGGTTTTTATTCTCACTAATTAATTTTAAATTACTATTATATACCTGTTCATAAATATTATCTACCCGCTCATCCTGACGACAGGCAGCTTCGGCTAAATCTGCATTCTTTGTTATAAAAGCCTCCAAAACAACATCAAGCATATCTTTTACGATATCTGCTAATTCGGGAATCATAACCAAGGATTGCAAGTACTCTTCGTTTTTTAATTCTAGAACTATCTCAGCTATATTGGTTGCATGATCTGCAATTCTTTCAAGGTCACCGGACATCTTTACGAGAGCAATACTATATTGCACATCACTTAAGAGGGGTTTGTCTAGAGATAATAATCTTGTGACCTCTTCTTCAATCGTTACCTGATAATTATCCATTACATCATCCCGGTTTATAACATTTCTGGCTAATTCTTCATCCTTGTCATCTAGTGCTTTAATAGCATTTTGTAGCATTTCTTCTGCGATTTCACTCATATTACTTAGATCATCCAGTAGTTGTTTTCTTTTTTGTTCATAAACCTGATCCATATAGAAATTTCAGCCCCTTCTATAAATTATTTCCCTTTTATTATGTATTCGCTATAGGGTATTAAATTCCTTCCTAATATATTTGTTAAAAATTTACCATCATATTATTAATGTAGATTTCATATTTGTGTTTTTTCATCAAATAATTTTTGATCTAATACTGGGTCTTTCTTTTTGATAAAAGAATGTCCTCCAAATTGTTCAACACATTTAAAAGCTATCTGATTAGCATATCCAGCTGCTTTTTCAAAATCATTGTATTTTATATAATAAACAATAAAAGCAGCAGAAAACGCATCTCCTGCTCCTGTTGTGTCTCCTCCTGTTGCTTCATGAGGCTGCTTTACAAATTTTTGTATTTGCTCACTTTTGATATAACAACCTTTATCTCCCAATTTTAATACAACAAATTTATAATATTTCATTAGAATTTTTACAATTTCTTCTGGCTTTTCTTGATTTGTTAATATTTTTCCCTCTTCATAGTTAGGAAAGATAAAATCCAGACCCTGGGTTTGTTTTAATATTTTTTTCGGTCCATAGTTCTTTAATTCTGAATAAGAAGAAGGGTCGAAAGAAATGCTTATTCCCAAATTTTTAGCTCTTTCGATTATTTTTAAAGCCGTTTTTTCCATGTTTGTACCACCGAAAAAACTATACCCACCGATATGAAGATGATCAATATTTTCAAAATATTCATCTCTTATATCCATTGGATTGACTGTAATATTTGCCCCTCGATCAGTTAGCATAGTCCGCTGACCAGTTTTGTTCAGTAGTATTACGATTCGTCCTGTATCCTTTTTTTCGCTGGTCAGGTTAATAAATTCAACCTCGCTTTTTTTAAATTCATCTTCTAAATAATCAGCAGCAAGATCACGACCTGTTTTAGCAATTAATCTAACTTTTTGGCCTAAACCAGCTGTCCAATAAGAAAAATTAGCAGCTGATCCTCCCTCTTGAAAAAATATTTTAGACTGGCTGTCTGTATTGAAATTGATCTTTTCTCTTAAATTTACTATTATATCTAAATTTATATCACCGATAACTAAAATCATATTATAATCAATCCTTTAAATTTTTGGCCACATCAATTCCAACTGCCAGATTATTTTTTACAAGAGATATATTTGCCTTTAAACTTTCTCCTTTTGTTTCATCTTTTATACGATCCAATAAATAGGGTGTAATAGCCTTACCTTTAATTTTATGCTCAGTAACTTCTCTGTTCAACCTTTTTATAATTTTATTAAATTCTTTTTGGTTGAGTTCATCCTCTTTAGGAATTGGTACTGTAAGTAGAATACCATTCTTATTTTTAAGCCGCCTATTGACCTTAATAATTTCGGCAGCTTCTTTTCCATCTTCTATTCTGTAATCTGCTTTGAGTCCACTATCCTGAATATAAAAGGCTGGTAATTTGTTTGTTTTATAACCTAAAACAGGGACCCCTTTGGATTCCAAAACCTCTTTCGTTTTCGCTAAATCTAATACGGATTTCGCTCCAGCACAGACAACAATAATGGGATACTGAGAAAGGGCTTTCAAATCAGCGGAAATATCAAAGGTATTTTCTGCCCCCTGGTGGACCCCTCCAATACCTCCTGTAACAAATACATCAATTCCTGCCAAATAAGCAATTTTCATCGTAGCAGCCACTGTAGTTGCTCCACTTAAACCTTTTGCTAATAAAACAGGTAAATCCCGCAAACTAGCTTTTTTTACTTCTTTGGATTTAGCTATAAATTCTAATTCTTCTCTGTTCAATCCAACTTTAATACTACCATCGATTACCGCAATAGTAGCGGGTGTAACTTGGGATTCTTCTGTTTGTTTTTCTAAATCCATAGCCAACTTAATATTGTCAGGATAGGGAAAACCATGTGCTATAATCGTTGACTCTAAAGCAACAACAACTTGATTATTTTTAAGCGCCTTTTCAACTTTTTCGGAATAATCTAAAATATTTTTCAATTAACACACCTCTTTTATTCCCACTTCCAAAATTTTATGGTTAAAACCAGGGTAACTAACGTCCACAATAATAAGATAATAATATTCCTCTGCATTGTGGTCTGGGCAGGAATGCCCACCATAACCTCTCTCAGCGCATTCCCCAAATATGTTAAAGGGAGCGCTTTAATAATCGGTTTGATATAAGAAGGAAAAAATTCAACCGGAAAAAAGATACCTGATAAAAACAACATGGGAAACTGAACAACCTGCACAATACCCCGCCCACTTTCCATGGAATCGGCAAAGGTAATTAACATATAACCCAGGCTAATAAATGATAGAGCACCAATGATAACAATACCAAAAACTTGTAATAAATTGCCTGTTATCTGAACATCAAATAACCATTTCCCTAAAAATACAATCAAAATTGTTTGAATTAAAGCAATGATCAACCTCATTAATATCTCACTGCTTAAAATAACCGATCTAGAAAGAGGGGTAACCCCTAATCCTCTAATAATTCCCTTTTCCCTCAAATTCAAAAACTGAAAGGAGCCAAATAATCCAAGTTGTAATATGGCCATGGCCAGGATACCTGGTAATATGTAGTCAAAATCACTTAAGGTTTTTGCCTGTATGGCTTCAGGCCTTATATTAAATAACTCTGTTTGTTCAGTTAAACGTCGTTCAATACTATAAAAAATTTCTTTTAAAGATGATATGATTATATTAGCAGTTCCATTCAAATCCCTGTTATATAAAATTTGTATATCATATTGACTATTTAAGTCAAAACCTATTTCAGGTATTATAATGACAAGTTCTCTTTTCCCTTCCTGCAGAGCATTAACCTCTTCTTCTTGACTTCCCTTTCGTATATTAAAAGAAGGATTCTTTAACAGAACCTTTTCTATATTATTATTGATAACACTGCTTCCTTCTAAAACTAATCCTATTGTATAAGACTGTTGCCCTGTATTGCCAGTAAATATCAAGCCAAATATAAATACAAATATCACAGGAAATGCAACTAACCAGAACATGCCGCTTTTATCCCTTAATAATTCTTTAATATTTGCAATAAAAACTTCTTTAAACAGCTTCATCTCTATACTCCCTTCCAGTTATCTTTAAAAATACATCTTCTAATGTTGCTTTTCTAATTACTACATCATTAAGTTCTCTTTCATAATTATCAGCTAACTGGAAAAGGGATTTCAAAGTCTTATCTATTTGATCAGAATACAAAAGAACATGCCCTTTCTTTTCTTCAAATGATAACCTGTTATAAAAAACTTCCTTTTTAATTCTCTCTTTAAAACTATTGTTTAACCCCATATCTTCAAGCTCTATGACTCTGTCTTTAAAATAATCATTAATCAGCTTTTCTGGCGAACCATGTGCAATAATTTTGCCCTTATCTAAAATAACCAGGTCATCACATAACTTTTGTGCTTCATCCATATAATGAGTTGTTAAAAAAACGGTTTTACCTTCTGCTTTAAGATTTTTGATCACATTCCAAAGGTCTTGCCGGGCCTGAGGATCTAATCCTGTGGTCGGTTCGTCTAAAAATATCAATTCACCATTACTGATCATCGCTAATCCAACTGCTAAACGATGTTTCTGTCCACCTGATAGCTTCTTTACCCAGCTGTCTTTTTTATTCTGCAGTCCTATTTGACTTAATACATTACTAATTTTGAGAGGATTCTGATAAAAACTAGCAAAAAGATTTAATATTTCAACAACCTTTAAACGAGGAAAGAGAGAGGGTGATTGCAACTGAACCCCCATCTTTTTTTGTAACGTTTTTAGAGATCTTTCAGGATCCAAGCCCAAAATACTTATCTCTCCTTCATCTCTTTGATATAAACCAGTCATAGTTTCAATAGTAGTAGTCTTACCTGCCCCATTTGGCCCCAGCATTCCAAAGATAATACCTTTTTTAACAGAAAAATTTATTCCATCCAGGGCTTTTACTTCTGCAAAGTACTTCTTTAAATTAGAAATATCTATAACATTTTCTGCCATTTTTAACCTCCTCTTCTATCATATTATTTATACAATTAAAAGAGATTTCCTCTAATTAATATAAGATATTTTTACCTATAATCCTAATAATATATATTTTATACAGCTTTAGACAAAAATGCTCCTGTTCGCCAAATGATAGACGAACAGAAGCTATTAATTACTATGATTTAATCCTTTCAAAAATTTTATTCTCTACTATAAGTTTTGCCTAGTGAAGCCGGAAACTCAATTCTTTTTCTAAACAGCCACATTATAACCAAAACTGAAATAAAGGGCAACATCAATAAAAACTGGTAGGGGAATAATGAAGATCCCAGCTGCTGCTGAAAGGAAAATACTTCAATTGCTGCAAAAATGAAAGCTCCCAACAATGCCCTTTCAGGCCTCCAACTGGCAAAAATAGCGATGCCTATCGCCATAAAGCCTCTACCATTTGATATGTTTGTTGTATATGTACCGGTAACTACCAAGGGCAAATATGCACCTGCCAAACCCATCAGAGCACCACCGCTTATAGTTGCTATATATCTTCTCAATTTAACATTTATTCCGACAACATCAGCTGCTAGAGGGTCTTCACCAATAGCCCGGGTTTCCAAACCAATTCTGGTGTGATAAAAAATATAATATGCCAAAAACACAACTATATAAGTAAAATATACAATCACATCCTGATTTAATATGCCTGAAATTATTGGTATTTCAGATATGATGGGAATTCTTATCTGAGGAACTTTGGGAGCTTCTGGAGCAAAGAGTTGAAAACCAATAATAGTTTTATATAAAAGGTCAGAAAGGCCAGTACCTAAAATAACTAGGGTTATCCCCAATATAAATTGACTAATTTTGAGGGATTCATGAATATAAATTAAAAGCAGACCAAAAAGACCACCCATTAAAGCACCAACTAAAAAACCGATAAACCAGTTACCAGTCTGGTAAGCTGCAATAAACCCTGCAGAAGCTGAAGCCAGCATAATACCTTCTCCAGAAATATTAAATATTCCAGTCCTACCACCTATCACAATCCCAAGACTGGCCAGACCATAAATACTGGTATATGAAATAACCTGTTTAAGCATTTCCGTATAATGTCCCACATCAACACTTCCTTTCTCAAATTAATATTAAATCTTTTATTGAATAAAGCTGCCGCCAGCTCTCCTTCTCAGTACAACAATAAAAAGAACAATGATTGCCTGACTTAAAAATACAAGTTCAACCGGTACCTGCAATGTCCTTTGCATTGCATCTGCCCCAACCAGTAATATTGAGATAAATATAGAGGAAAGAGGTACACCCAAGGGATTACCCTGACATATTAAAGCAGTTAAAATACCAAAGATTCCATATTGGGCTCCACTTGTGAGGGCAAAGCCTTCAATTAAACGTTGATGAACACCCATAACTTCAATTCCACCAGCTAAGCCTCCTAATGCCCCTCCAATTAAGAAAGTAAGCATCAATGTCCTTCTCATTTTTATACCATATACAGAAGCAGCATCGGGATTAATGCCTGTTGCTATAATCTCATAACCCAAAACAGTTTTATTGATTAAATAATAGACCGCTATAATAACAAGCGCTACTATTACAATTCCAAAATGTATCTGTCCAAATAATTCGGGCAGTCTTGCAGCTTCTGGTAGTTTTAAAGACATGGGATGCCCTGTGCGAGGTGCCTTCCATGGTTCTGTTGTAGCTATAAAATTTACAAAATAAATTGCAATAAAATTCAACATGATCGTTGAAATTATAGGATTTATATTATAATATGCTTTTAAAAAACCTGCAATTAAAGCAAAAACCCCACCAGCTGCCATCGCTACTAAAATTAATATTGGAATAAAAATTATAGCAGGGAGATTAAATCCGGCCAGTGCAATTCCAACTATAGCGGTGATAGTGCCACCAAACAGCATCTGCCCCCAGCCGCCTATATTAAAAAATCTAATTTTAAAAGGTATTGCAAAAGCATAGGTTGTTAAAGTAAGGGGAATAAATTTTTTTAGTGTCTCAATAATACCCCGCTGGGAAGTAAATGAAGTGAAAAGCAAAGTTTGGTATGCTTTCAACACATTATACCCTAATAAACCTATTATGGCCCCTGTTATTCCAAATGCTATCAATAAAGCCAAAATATATGGTTTAGAGCCGACCCATATCTTCTGCAGTTTAGTTGTTTGTTTTAATGAAACTTCCTGTCCAACCATTATTACTAACCCCCAATCATCTTAGAACCAATTTTATATTTATCAAATTGATCTTGTCCAAATATTTCTACTATTTTTCCTTCATGTATTACTCCTATTCTGTCACTAACCTGCATTAACTCATCTAAATCTTCATTTATATATAAAACGGCGGTTCCTTTGGATCTTAATTCTACCAACCTCTTAAAAACAAATTCAACCGAAGCCATATCCAAACCAGCTGTTGGACTGTGAGTTACCAATAAATCAAGCTCATTGATCAAAGCCCTGCCGATCACAACTCTTTGAATATTACCTCCGGATAGTTTGCCCGCCTTTTTTTTCTCATTAGGAGTCTTTACCTGAAATTCATTTATTATATTCTTCGCTTCTCTGGTCACTTTGTCCCATTTGATGATTCCTTTTTTCTGAAAACGAGGTTCTCTCTGATGACCTAATAAAACATTTTCGGTTATATTTCCCAAGCCAATGATGCTCTCTTTTTTTCTATCTTCCGGTATATAAGAAACTTTTCGGCTGAAAACTTTATTTGTTGACATACCATTTATCTTTTTTCCCTTTAATATTAACTTACCTTTAGTAATATTGTTAGGATCTATGATCACTTCAGCTAACTCTTTTTGTCCATTCCCTGAAATGCCTGCTATACCAAGTATTTCTCCCCCATATATTTTTAAAGAAATCGAATCTAAGTTAATTCCATCTTTCTCTTTGGATTGAGCGGAAATATTCTGCAATTTTAATATTGGTTCTGAAGTTTTTTCAACATCAGGTAAATTAATAATCGGAATTGCACTTTCTGTAATATTAATTTCTGCATCCTGAAACATAAGCTGCACCAGGTCTTCCTTGGTAGCCTTTTTAGTATCAATAGTTCCCTGCATAATACCACCAGTTAAAACACTAGCTCTATCACAAGCTTGAATGACCTCTTTGATTTTATGGGTAATAAAAACAATAGTCACTCCTTCTGCAACCATCTTTTTGAGTGATTCAAGCAATTTTTCAAATTCTTCTTGTACTAAAGAAGTTGTAGGCTCATCCAATATCAAAATATTTGCCCCTCTATAAATCGCCCTGATAATTTCTATCTTTTTTTTAAGACCGGCCGGTAGATCTTTAACCTTAGTGTGCAGGGGAAATTTTAGGCCGAAGTCTTTTTGGAATTGTTCTATTTCTTTTTCAGCATCTTTTAATTCAAGAGACATCTTGTTTCCATCTGTGCCAAGTATTAAATTTTCAAGTGCAGTAAACTCTGGAACCAATGTTGAGCTTTGATGAATCATACCTATACCCAGCTTAATAGAATCAAGAGGTGAGTTTATTTTTACCCTCTCTCCCCTAATATATATTTCTCCTTCATCTTCTGTAAATAAGCCATATAAGATATTCATCAGAGTTGTTTTACCAGCTCCATTTTCCCCTAATAATCCATGGATTTCGCCTTCATTTAAATCGAAGTTTACTTTATCCAAAGCTTGAACTTCGCCAAATCTCTTACTTACATTTTTTGCTTCAAGAACTTTATTCTCTTTAACCATACCATAGTCACACTCTCTTATTATATTATTTTGTTATCTAACAATAAAATACAAAAAACAATAAAATACAAAAATAAATAATAATTAATAATAAAACCAGATTGCTGCCCCAAGTTCAGAGCAGCAATTATAAGCTTATTCAAATTTGTTTACTCTAAAGATTCTCCCTCTATATCAATTTCAGATAAAATCTTTTCTACTTCGATTTCCCCACTTGCTACTTTTTCCGCAATACCTTTTACCCAATCATTTACTTCTTCAGAAACATTGTCAACAGGTAGTTTTAAATAGCGAGATTTTTCAGGACCATATTCCATAGGAATAAAGTTATTGGTCTCTCCTGATTTTATACGTTCAATTGCTTTAAACATAACAGGATTGTATTTAAATAGATCTGAAGTAAGGTGATTGTTGGGTGCTAAATTATATTTATTAGTGTATGTGGTTGTAACATAAACATCGCGATCTGCATCTTCAACAGCTCTAAATAATCCATAATTACCCAGATTCACACCACTAATGATAACATCTATATCTTGAGAGATTAAAGCTTCAGCACTCTGTTTAGTTTTTACCGGGTCATTGAAGTCTCCCACATAGATATATTTGAATTCGATTTCAGGTTTATAGGTTCTGATGGCCTGATCAATGGCATTAACCTCACCATAGGTAAAGGGAAGTTCTAATCCACCTATATAACCTACTTTGTTTGTCTCTGTTATTCGGGTTGCTAGAGCACCTAATACGTAAAAACCAGGATAGTAATTACGTTCTAGGAGTGTAATATTTTCAAATTCTTCTTCTAGAGGTGCATCGGCTTCAATAATAAAAGCAACTTCTGGAAAATCAGGAGCAACTTCAAAAACAGCCTGATTGAACTGAGCACCATGTGCCCAAACAATGCCATATCCACTGTCCGCATATTCACTTAATACCCTTGCAGCATCAGGTACTGCAACCTGTTCAGAATAAGATGTTTCCATCCCCAATTCTTCCTCTATAGCCTGCATGGTTTCATAACCAGTCGCATTATAATCTGCATCCTGAACTGAGCCAGGGAATATTACAGCTATCTTATTCATATCTTGGGCAGCTACACCACCAACCATTATAAGACTGAAGACTAATGCTAAAACAAGAACTGAAAAACCTGTAAATTTAATTTTTTTCATATATTGAATCCTCCTTTATAAATTTAAGGGTCGTCTAATCATATATCTTATATTTTTGATTATTTAACCCTTATAGTATATTTATATTATACCATATTTTAATTTAATTTTTTATGTGAATTTCATTAATGTTACTCCGGTTAATTTGTAAATTTTTACAAATAATTAACTTTAGTTTAATTAGATTTTTAAAAGAATTGCACCTGAATTCGGAAAGTAAAAACATAAAATTAAGTTAATACCTGTCATACCAACAGAAATAATTTTAAATTTCGGAAGAATTTCTTCTTTTGAATATA
>Ga0209931_1000822_pt1 | contig 17942 bp, 19 predicted proteins | sample SalPonR1_B_D1_MG_FD_185697 | JGI IMG/M metagenome (GOLD analysis project Ga0209931, IMG submission 185697) | Salt pond soil microbial communities from South San Francisco under conditions of wetland restoration - Salt Pond MetaG R1_B_D1_MG... ...
CCCGATGGGTTAATAGTTTTAGCAATTAGCATAAATATTGCCTAGGAATATACCAAAAATACATTCATTGGCATAATAAGGGAGACTTTATTGTTCTTTTGAAAGAATATCTTCATCCTCCTCTTTTTGAACAGTATTATCAATGACATAATCTGCCTCATTCGTCACTGACATTTGTTCATTATCGTTTAAAGCTTTTAGTTCTTCAAGCTCATTTTTTAATGACTCATTATCTTTTTTTAATTTTTTTAATCCCATTGTCAGTTTAATATATTTAATTATCCCCAACATTGAAACTATTACTGCACCAATTGCAGCTGAAATAAATATGACCAAAGCTTGAGAAGCAATCACCTCTTGATAAATAAGATTAATTGTAACAGGTTCAGAATTAGTAATTGCAAAAATTGTAATAATGATTGCAAAAATAAGACTTGTTATAAACAGAATTTGACTTTTTTGCATTTTTATATTCCTTTCTTAATCATATTTTATTAAACTGTTATATAAATGCTAACAGTTTTGTTGACTATATTTTTTTATACTATGAATTATATGCACTTATTAAGTATAATATATTTCTTCATTATATTAGTCAAGATAATTATATATATTAGTATTATATAAATCTTATAAACAAATGAAATAGTATCAATTAGCTTAAAAGAAATAATTTTAACTGCATTACAGGAATTTATAATTTATTTTCTTGCCATCAATGCTACGCACTCAATGTGTGTTGTCAATAGGATAGGAACACAAATTATTAACCTCGTCGCTTGATTGAGGATACAATTTGTTGTCAGTTTCATCCTTCGTTTTTGTATAAAAAAAGACGATTAGAAATACCATTTCCTCTAATCGTCAATCAAAACTTATTTTTAACAGGCTATTTTATTTTTTTCACTAATTCGATTGTTGTGTCTACTACATCATCAAAGCTTATTTCTCCTGCATAATTAAATCTTTTTTGATAACTATTCCATCGTATTTTAAGATCTTTCTCCGCTTTTAGGGTACTTAATACATCAAGAATACTATCAATATTAAAACTTGTGCTTCTATGCTCAAATGTGTTTTGACAAGCTTTCCCTAAGCGTTCAAAATCAATCTCTTCTTTTTTCAAATGATATAAAATGTAAATATCATAAAAATCTTTACTTCTGCCATTGAACACCCCTCTTTTATAGACTGTCTGAATCTTCTCAGCAAGCATTGTTTCTATGTTATATGCATATATTTCAAAAATTTTATCATTAAAAATGCTTTTATATTCATAGGACATTTCACTTGGTGTGATTGGATCACCTGTTGCTATATCAAGCGGAATAATCTGCCTTATGTTCTCCAATCTGCAAAGAACTGTAATTCTAAATCCGCCATATTCATTTTCCTTGCGTATTTCTTCTATCTTCTGTATTTCATAAGTAATCCTTTTGTCTTTTCCACTTTGGAGTATTTTTTCAAATCTTTGCTTGATATTTTCTTCTGTAAGTGAGAATCTCCTTATTAAAAAATCAATATCTACTGTATTTCTCTGTTTAACTCCAATCACATTTGCAAGTAAAAACCCACCTTTGAAAATAAAGTTTTCATTTTCATCACTACTTGCTATCTTTTCTAAAATACTTTCTAAAAAATAGTGTGTTTGTATCGCATTAAAACTAAGTCCTGTTTCTTTTGACAGTTTTTGACATATAGCTCTTAGCTTATCCTTATTCATAAACAATCTCCAGAAGTTCTTTTACTTTTTCATATATCTTCATCTTCTTTGAATACTCATATAGTTTATTCAAATCCTTATTTTCGTAACGGACATACTTGTTAATAGTTTTTGAAAACAGTTCAGTTTCTATTTCACTTCTGTTTTTAATAAGGTCGCAAACCGTTCTCTCCAAATCATAAGCTTTTACTGTATTCCCAAACATGGTTTGACATTCTATAATACCCAAATCATAAATTTCTTTTGTTACATAGTGTATTCTTATACTGTCACTTATACGATGAGGATTGTATCCTTTATATACTGTAACTTCCATTTCTCCCGGGATTATGTCTGTAAATCGATGAAGATAAAGGGCAGATACATAAGAAAAAACAGCAACCTTACATCTACTATGGAAAAAATAATACTCATCATAATCTCCATTTGAATCTACGTAGATTCCTCTATCCGCACGAATTAGCTCTCCTTTTTTCACCATTCGTGTGAGATATATGGTAGGAATGTTAGAGGTTTTAAGTTCTTTACTTGTAATAACTCCTCCCGATTTTTCTATTTTTTCTTTTATCTTTTTTATATGATCCATAGCATCCACCTCTTGTTGTAATCGTGCTTACATTATAGCATTTAGTGCGCACTATTGCAACAGTTTATATTTTTTATGTACCCCTTTTTTCAATATAAGAGGACAAAAGATTTTACTCTCTCGACCTGTGTTTTGCCCCAAATATTGTATATTTTTGGGTGCAAACTTATTCTAACTCATCATCTTCTTTATCTACTGTTTCTTCTTCATCTGCTTCATTTTCACTTTCTTCTGCCTCTGAAAAAATTCATCATCTTCCTCCTCCTCAAAGCCTTCAAGTTCCTTATCTTCCTTTTCCTTAATGACTTTGAAATAATATCCTGACCCCGACGTTACTACTACAAGAATAAGAATTAAATAAGTTCCCATATTGCCGCTTTCTTCTTTTTTCACAGGCTTATCCATGTACATGGAGTTAAAAGCCAGTTATACTTAGATTAATATCGAAAATACAAAAGGAGATTCCGAATGATTATCCATTTCGAAATCTCTTAATTTCAACGCTTTTCAGCTATTTAGTTACCTTTCTTTGACAGCAGACATACGCACTCCACATGCTTAGTTTTGGGAAAATTATCATAAGCTTTTAAATAAATCGGCTTATAGCCATAATCATCAAACTGCTTTAAATTTATAAACAAGGTTTTAGGATTACATGATATATATATTATTTCATCCATATTATATTTAACAAGCTTATCAACTACTTTCGGATGCATTCCCATTCTTGGTGGATCCACTACGATAACCTCAGGTTTTTCTTCCACTTCATCTAATTTCTTAAGTACATCTCCTGCAATGAAATTGCAATTATTCAATCCATTACTTAATGCATTTTCTTTGGCTGCTTTTACAGCATCTTCTGATATTTCAATGCCATATACTGTTTTAGCTCCCTTCGCCAATACCTGACTTATAGTTCCTGTTCCGCAGTATAAATCATATACAATCTTATTATTAAAATCAGGTATTAGATTAATTGCATCTTCATAAAGTTTTTCAACTGCTTCTACATTTGTTTGAAAAAATGAAAAGGCACTAACTTTAAATACAAGACCCATAATTTTTTCATAATAGTAGTCTCTGCCATATAGTACTTTAAGCTCATCACAATTTACAGCATCAGCAAGATTATCATTTATAGTGTGTAGTATTCCCACCAAATGGTTCTCCAACTTAAGGGATTTAATAAGTTCGATATATGCGTCTTCATCAAAATGAGTCTGACTAGACGTAACAATGTTAATTAGTATCTCATCAGTTCTTATACCTCTTCTCACTATTAGATTTCTTAATAGTCCTTCATGAGATTTTTTATGATAAAAACTATAACCTTTTCTCTTACAAAACTCTAATGTCTTACTTAATATAACGTTAAAATCCTCAGGAACAAGTTGACATTCATCCACTGTAATGATTGACATGAAATGCTTTTTTTTATGCATGCCAAGTGTCATTTCTCCGCCCTTTTCCATATCTCCAAAGGTATATTCCATCTTGTTTCTATAACCTTCAATCAATGGTGCAGGTACCATCCCTTTATATATACAATTATCAATTTCATACTGTTGCATCAATTCACTAATCAATGATTCCTTCTCACTGAGCTGATCTTCGTATTTTACTCCTTGATATATGCAGCCTCCGCAATTTTCGCTATCTTTACAAACTTTAAAATTTCCCATATCTATCATAAAATTCCTTCTTATATTCTAAAAATCTATCTTCTTCTATCGACGTTCTAATATTCTTCATCATGTTTATTAGAAAGTACAGATTATGATTGGATAGTAACATTGCACTTAGCATCTCATCTGCCTTAAAAAGGTGCCTTAAATATGCTTTTGAATAATTTCTACATGTATAGCAATTACAATTTTCATCTAGGGGACTGAAATCCCTTTCATATTTAGCATTCTTAATATTCACCCTACCATTACTAGTTGTGGCAAGTCCGTGTCTTGCTATTCTAGTAGGTAACACACAGTCAAACATATCTATTCCGTGCTCTACGCCTTCAAATAGATAGTCAGGACTTCCTACTCCCATAAGATACCTCGCCTTGTCCTTAGGCAAATAATCCACTGAATAATCCAGCACTTCTAGCATAAGATCTTTTGGTTCCCCTACAGATAACCCTCCTATGGCATAGCCCGGTAAATCCATCTCTATTATCTCCATGGCGCTTTGGTGCCTAAGATCCTTATACATGCCACCTTGCATAATACCAAATATGGATTGCTTTTCTATATCTTTATGATAGTCTTTGCATCTTTTAAGCCATCTTGTTGTTCTTTCAAGGGACTCCTTTACATATTTTCTATCTGCAGGATATGGCGCACATTCGTCAAAGGCCATCATTATATCTGAACCCAATGCGTTTTGTGTTTCTATTGCTTTTTCTGGCGATAGCATATGTTTAGACCCATCTATATGAGAACTAAATTTTACGCCTTCTTCAGTTATCTTTCTAAGTTTACCTAAAGAAAAAACTTGAAACCCACCACTGTCAGTTAAAATAGGTTTATCCCAATTCATGAATTTGTGAAGTCCACCTGCTTCTTTTATAACTTCGTGACCAGGTCTTAAGTATAAATGGTAAGTATTAGATAGTATTATTTCAGCTCCCATCTCTTTTACTTGCTCTGGTCTCATAGCTTTAACTGTAGCTTGAGTACCTACAGGCATAAAAACTGGAGTTTCTATAACTCCATGGGGTGTAGTAACTCTTCCCCTTCTAGCTTTTGTTTTTTTATCTTCTTTAATTAACTCGTATGAAACAGCATTTTTCATATTTTCTCCTATTTACCTATAATTTTTATCAGTTACTCTATTAGCATAGAATCTCCGTAGCTGAAAAATCTGTATTTTTCTGCTACAGCAGCTTCATAAGCCTTGATTATTTCTTCTTTATTATAGAAAGCGGAAATTAGCATTAAAAGGGTTGATTTAGGTAAGTGGAAATTGGTAACCATACTATCAACAATTTTAAATTTATACCCAGGATATATAAATATTCCAGTGCTTCCGTCTCCACTTTTTACTCTATATCCATCTTTTGTTTCATATGCCACACTTTCCAATGTTCTAACAGATGTGGTTCCAACTGCAACTAGCCTCTTATCACATTTAAGTGCATCATTTATTATCTTTTCATATTCTTTAGATATGGTATATTCTTCAAAATGCATTTGATGTTCTTCAATATTTTCGCATTTAACAGGTCTAAAAGTTCCAATACCAACATGTAAAGTTACATAAGCGATTTTTACACCTTTATCGTTTAAAGTTTTTAATATTTCATCAGTAAAATGAAGTCCAGCTGTAGGTGCTGCTACGGACCCTGGTTCCTCACTATATACCGTTTGATATCTATCCTTATCCTCTTCTACGCTTTCCCTTTCAATATATGGAGGAAGTGGCATTTTACCTATTTCATCTAATCTTTCGTAAAAAATACCTTCATATACAAATTTCACTATTCTTGTACCATCATCTCCATAGTCTACTATTTCAGCTTCAAATTTTTTATCAACTGAAAAAACCACCTTGTCTCCAGGTTTTAATCTTTTTCCTGGTTTTACCATAGTTTCCCAAAGATCATCTTTTATTCTCTTTATTAATAAAAATTCAATTTTTGCTCCTGTTACTGCTTTTTTACCATATAACCTAGCCGGTATTACCTTTGAATTATTCATTACTAATAAATCATCTTTATTTAAATAATCCACTATATTATAAAACATTTTATGATTAATTGTTTCATTTTTCCTATTTAATACCATAAGTCTTGATTCTTCTCTTTTGTTTGCTGGTTTTTGAGCTATTAATTCCTTTGGCAATTCATAATCAAAATCCTTTATTTTCAATGCTAATCCTCCCGAAATAAGCCCATAAGACCTAAATGTTTATATGCATCCAATGATGCCATTCTTCCTTTTTGTGTTCTATATAATAAACCAGCTTGAATTAAATACGGCTCATTTACATCTTCCAATGTTACTCTTTCTTCACCTATAGCAGAGGCAATAGTTTCTATCCCCACTGGTCCACCATTAAATCCTTTTATTATAGTTGTTAATATCTCTCTATCAAGCTTTTCCAATCCTAATTCATCAACTTCTAAAGAATCTAATGTAAACTTAGTTAAATCTTTATTAATTTTACCATTACCTTTAACCTCTGAAAAGTCTCTAACTCTTTTTAATAACCTATTGGCTATTCTAGGGGTTCCTCTGGAGCGCTTGGCTAATTCTAATATTGAATCATTATCTGCTGAAATTTTCATTACATTTGCTGATCTATTTATTATCTCTTCTAATTCATCATCCTCGTATAACTCAAACTTGCTGATTATTCCAAATCGGTCCCTAAGTGGCGCGGATAAACTACCAGCTCTAGTGGTAGCACCTATTAATGTAAATTTTGCAATATCAATTCTAAGGGATCTTGCAGAAGGTCCTTTACCAATTATTATATCCAACGCATAATCTTCCATGGCAGAATATAGAACTTCTTCCACCGATCTATTTAACCTGTGTATTTCGTCAATAAACAAAACATCATTTTCATTTAGATTTGTTAAAATTGCAGCCAAATCTCCAGCTCTTTCTATTGCCGGTCCAGAAGTAATCTTTATGTCCACTTCAAGTTCATTGGCAACTATTGTAGCTAATGTTGTCTTACCCAAACCGGGAGGACCATAAAATAGTATATGGTCGAGGGGTTCATTTCTTTTTCTTGCTGCCTCTATATATACTTTTAGATTTTCCTTTGCATTCTTTTGCCCACAAAATTCTTTTAACTTTTGAGGTCTTAGGGTATTCTCACTATTAATATCTTCCCTATTTACTGTTTTTGACGTTATTTTCTCTTCCATTAATATACATCCTTACATTAGATTCCTAAGAGCTATTTTCACATATTCTTCAACCTTTAATTCATTATCTTCAATTCTCTCAATAAAATTTGTAGCCTCATTTTTTGAATAACCTAGGTTTGTTAAAGCAATGATAGCTTCTCTTTTTTCTTTAACTAATCTACTTTGCATTCCCAGGTTGTTGTAGCAATTACCATCTGTAGTTACATCTATTTTATCACTTAATTCTAAAATTATTCTTTCTGAGGTTTTTTTACCTATGCCATTGGCTTTTGATATTGATTTAGCGTCACCACTTACTATAAATAACTTAATTGTATTTATGTCCGCCAAAGATAATATGCTTAAACCTGCTTTAGGTCCTACACCATTTACTGATATTATTTTCTCAAATAATCTTAATGAGTCCTCATCAGGAAAGCCAAATAGGCTAAAACTATCTTCTTTTACTTGCATATGTGTAAAAGTGGTAACTATATCACCTTCTTTATTTAAAAGTAAAGGTGAATTATCAGGTACAAAAACTCTAAATCCGATCCCTGCTTGTGTTTGAATAACTATAGCCCCTTTGTCATAGCAAAGATACTCACCTCTAATATGTCTAATCATAACCTCTCCTTTACCCTAGAATTCATGGAATTAGCATGACAAATTGCAGCTGCCAATGCGTCCGCTGTGTCATCAGGTTTTGGAACCTTATCCAAATTTAGCAATAGCCTAACCATATATTGAATTTGCTTTTTATCTGCCCTACCATAACCGACTAATGCCTGTTTGATTTGTAATGGTGTATATTCGCTAATATTTAGACCACTTTCAGCACATGCTAAAACAGCAACGCCTCTAGCCTGACCAACCATAATCGCAGTCTTCGCATTGCTGTTAAAAAACAATTCCTCAACGGAGGCATCCTCCGGCTTATATTTATTTATTATTTCCCCAAGTTTGCTGTAAAGCTTACATAATCTATCGGGCATTTCCATCTTAGCATTTGTTGTAATTGCTCCATAATCAACAACTTCAAAGTGATTCCCTATATAATCTACAACTCCGTATCCTAATATAGCATAACCCGGATCAATTCCTAATATTCTCATAATTTACTCCTAATATATTTTAACAAATAAACAGATGTTTGTCTATATGCATATGCTTTTAAAGGAAATTTATCCTATGATTAACTATTCAAGTATGCTATAATACATACGTAAATGTATAATAATACAAAATAGGAGGTTTTATGAGATACTCTAGACAAAACAAGATACTTGAATTGATATCCACCTACGATATTGAAACACAAGATATGCTTTTAAACCTATTGAAAGATTCAGGCTTTGAAGTGACTCAAGCAACTATATCAAGGGATATTAAAGAATTGCAATTAATTAAAACACTTTCTCCTTTGGGAAGGTATAAGTATGCAGTTGGTAATTATACTGATAAACCAATTTCTGATAGATTTGTAAAGATTTTTAGAGAAACTATTACTTCATATGAATCAGCAGAAAATCTTGTTGTTGTAAAGACTCTTTCAGGCTGCGGTAATGCTGCATGCGAAGCAATAGATTCCATGGCGTTACCCCATGTTGTTGGAACTATAGCTGGGGATAACACTTTTTTAATAATAGTTGATTCCAAAGGGAATGTCCCACCTGTTCTTGAAATTTTTAATGATATTATAACTATGAGGTTAAAAAATAATGATAAATAGAATTGAAATTGAAAATTTTGCTACAATTTCAAAAACTAGTATTGATTTGGAAAATGGTTTAAATATAATTACTGGTGAAACAGGAGCTGGTAAATCCGTTTTAGTTCAGGCAATTAGTATTGCCTTAGGGGCTAGAGCTGATACGACCTATGTACGTACGGGTGAAGACAAAGCCATTATACAATTGGCTGGCAATTTATCGGGTAATGAAGTAATAATAAGTAGGGAAATTTATTCATCGGGTAAAAGTATATCTAAAATTAATGGCAGCCTAGTAACCCTTAATAATCTTCGTGAGTTTTGTGAAGGCTATGCGGATATACATGGTCAGTATGATAATCAATCATTACTTGAACCTAATAATCATATAAACATACTTGATAAATTTAATAATCAAGTATTTTTTCATGAATTGAATGAATTGAAACTTGATTATGATGAATATTTAAACTTGAACAATCAATACCAATCATTGTTAAATAAAGAAAAAGAATCTTTAAGTAAAAAAGATTATTATGAATTTGAATTATCATATATAGATAATCTCAAATTAATTGAAAAAGAAGACACTGAATTAGCAGATAGGATAAATATGCTTTCTAACAGTGAAAAAATTTATTCTTCTGTTAGTAAATCATATGTTGATTTACATGAAAAAGATCAATCAATATTATCAGAAATTAAAAATATAGAATCTTCTTTAAATAATTTAAGGAATTATAGCAATGAGTTAAATGAACTAGCTGATTCTTTAAATGATATTTATTTCAACTTAGAGGATATTTCATCAAAATTGAGAAATATCAGTGAATCAATTAACTATTCTGAAGATGAAATAAACGAATTATCGGAAAGACTTAGTTTGATTGAGGATGCCAAGAGAAAATATAAAAAAAGTATAACTGAAATACTTGAATATAGGGATAAAATAAATGATGAACTTACCTTAATAGATAATTTTGATGATGAAAAAACTAAACTTTTTGATTTGAAGGAATCTTCTTTTAATAAAGCAATGGAAAGGGCTAACAAATTAAGCCAAATGAGAAAAAAAGTTGCTACCTATTTAGAAGTAGAAATGTCTAAACAACTTAAGGATTTGAATTTCCAAAACACTGAATTCAAAGTAAATTTCACAAAAGAAGTTCTTACAAAAAATGGATTTGATAAAATAGAGTTCTTAATATCTACTAACCCTGGAGATCCATTAAAACCACTGGCTAAAATAGCCTCAGGTGGAGAAATATCAAGGGTTATGTTAGCTTTAAAAGGAATTTTACGCAATCAAATACTTGTACCTACTATGATTTTTGATGAGATTGATACGGGTATAAGTGGTATAACCGCTTCTATTGTAGGTAAGAAACTTATGGATTTATCAATAAATCATCAAATAATATGCATTACGCACTTGCCTCAAATTGCAGCTTATGGTAATACAAACTACACTATAATTAAAGAAAACATTGATAATAAATCACATACCATCGTTAAAAGATTAAACAATGTTGAAAAGGTAAATGATATAGCAAGATTATTAGGGGGGATGAATATAACTGAAACCACTAAAAATTCGGCCATTGAACTTATTAATACCGCTAATTAATTATTTAAATAAATTAAGTTAACGTTGAGAGGAATTATTTATGAAAAAAAATCTTGTATTACAAATCTTTATTGCATTTGTTGTAGGTCTTGGAGTCGGAATTATTTTATGGCTCTCAGACATTGATATTACAACATATGTAACATGGGTATCACCATTTGGTAGCATATTTGTTTCAATGCTAAAGATGATAGTTGTTCCGGTTATATTTCTATCATTAATAGCAGGGGCTGCTTCCCTTCCAACTAATGAATTTGGTAAAATTGGTATTAGAGTTATAGTATGGTATCTAATAACTTCATTATTGGCAGCAGTAATGGGTTCAATATTAGCTATCTTTTTTAATCCTGGTGGTTCTTCTAGCAAAGAAGCCTGGCAAATACTTGCCAATACTGGTGAAGCATCTAGAATATCCAATGCTTCCAACAGTTCTATATTAGACGTATTTATCAATATGTTCCAAAACCCTTTCCAAGCATTAGCTGAAGGTAACTTTTTAGCTATTATCGTATTTGCTATAGGTTTTGGTTTAGCAATTAAAATCGTTCATGATACTACAAAAGATAGCAGTCTAAAAACCGGAATTATAACTCTATTAAACGTATTAAACGCTGCTAAAGAAGGAATCTTTAAAATCGTTGATTGGATTCTTGCATACTCACCTATAGGAGTTTTTGCTTTAACATCATGTAATTTTGCACAATATGGCTCTAGATTGTTTGGACCGTATGTAACATTAACATTAGGTGTTGTTCTAGGTATATTATGTATGATGTTTGTTGTATATCCAATTCTAATGTTTTTAACCACAAAAAAAAGCCCACTAGGCTTTTACAAAGCAATTAGAGAAGCTATTTTAACTGGATTTGTAACTAGAAGTAGTGCAGCTACATTACCTGTTTCCATTACAGTGGCTAAAGAAGAACTTAATATCAAGGAGAGCTTATCCTCCTTCTCATTACCCCTTGGATCTACTATAAATATGGATGGAGTATGTGTTCACCTACCTATGTTCGCAATTTTAGCTTCTAATATGTTTGGTATTGAGCTTAGCTTTGGTTCTTTAGCAATATTAGTAATAACTACGGTATTAGCTTCAGTTGGAGCAGGAGGAGTGCCCGGAGGAAGCTTAATGCTTCTATTTATCATATTACAAAATATGGGACTGCCTGCAGCTGATATAGCTATTATAGTAGGTCTTGCACTTGGAATTAACCCTATCCTAGACATGTTTGAAACTATGAATAATGTTACAGGCGATTTGGTTTGCACTTATTCGGTTGCTGAAATGTCAGACATGATGGAAAAAGAAGAAGCATAAAAAATATATAAATAATTGATTAGACTAAAAGCGCTATATGATGTATCCCTTGTCAAGTAGACACGGCAAATAATTAAATTAAATTTTAGATTGTAACCAGCATTTCATTTGATATGCTGGTTACATTTTTTTAATTGCTATTATGCAAGTTGCTTCTTCTTTTTCTCGTTCAAGTTTCGCAACTTTTCGTTCCATTTTTTCTAAGTCAGCAAGCTCACTTTCTTATTTTCTTTTTCCGCGCCTATCAAGTAGAGTTTTTTCTCCACCTGCTTCATATTTGCGAACCCATTGATATATCTGAGCATAGTTACAGCCATATTTAAGTGCAGTGCTTTTGATATCTCTATCATGTGCAAGGCAGTCCTTTACGATTTTTAATGGTTCTTCATATGCAGAATACTTAGTAGCCCATAATCTAATTCTATTGTCTCCTCTCTTTCCCAAATTCAATTCTTCAGCTAACCTATTTGCAGATTTTTTCCCTGACAGATAATCCTTACATACTAGAGCTTTCTGCTCAACGGCATATTTTGGTTTGGCCATAAAAAAGTCCCACCTCCATAGATAAATGAAATTTAATTATTTCATCTGTCTACCTAAGTAGGATTGTATCAATCACCGCTTTTTTTGTTATTTTTAATATAAAAATGGCTGAGATTAATCTCAGCCTCTAAAACTAATTCTTTAAACTTTGAAGAGGCGCTGGTATCTTTCCACCTCTATTTATTATTACTGATGAAGACTCTTTTTTTAGTTTCATAACGGGTCCCCTACCTAGTAGTCCTCCAAAATCAAGGCTATCGCCATCCTTTAATCCAACTGCTGGAATTAATCTAACCGCAGTCGTTTTTGAATTTACCATACCAATGGCAGCCTCATCTGCGATTATTGCGGATATTGTTTCCGCCGGTGTATCACCTGGCACTATTATCATATCAAGTCCCACTGAACAAACGGCAGTCATTGCTTCAAGCTTTTCTATACATAGAGCCCCACTTTCAGCAGCAGCAATCATTCCTGCGTCTTCACTTACTGGTATAAAAGCTCCTGATAATCCTCCTACGCTGGAAGACGCCATAACTCCACCTTTTTTAACTGCATCATTTAACATTGCCAATGCTGCAGTTGTACCATGAGTCCCACATTGCTCAAGTCCTATTTCTTCTAGTATATATGCAACGGAATCTCCTATTGCAGGTGTTGGAGCTAAGGAAAGATCCACTATTCCAAAGGAAACGTCAAGCATACTGGACGCTTCTGTGCCTACAAGCTGTCCCATTCTAGTTATTTTAAATGCAACTTTTTTTATGGTTTCTGCCACTTCGTTAAGAGGTGCATCCTTAGGCATTTTAGCAAGTGCTGCTCTAACTACGCCAGGTCCTGATACTCCCACATTTATAACACAATCAGCTTCTCCAACTCCATGAAAGGCCCCTGCCATAAACGGATTGTCCTCTGGTGCGTTACAAAATACTACTAGTTTAGCAGCACCTATGCACTGATTATCCTTAGTTAATTCAGCAGTTTCTTTTACCTTTTGACCCATTATTTTAACAGCATCCATATTTATGCCTGCTTTTGTAGAGCCAATATTAATTGATGAACACACTATATCGGTTTCTGATAATGCTCTAGGAATGGATTCTATAAGTTCTTTATCTCCCGCGCTAAAACCTTTTTGCACAAGTGCTGAATATCCACCTATAAAATTGACTCCTATTTTCTTCGCTGCTCTATCTAACGTTTTTGCATATTTGACAGGATCTCCACCAGATACTCCAAGCAACAAAGCTATTGGTGTTACTGATACCCTTTTATTTATAATAGGTATACCGTATTTCTTTTCAATGAATTCGCCAGTTTCCACTAGTTTTTCAGCTTTACTAACTATCTTGTTATATACTTTTTCACAAGATTTATCTATGTCAGCATCGGCACAATCTATTAAAGATATGCCCATGGTAATGGTTCTAATATCAAGGTTCTCTTCATCAATCATTGATATTGTTTCCATTATGTCATTCATATTTATCATTTGGAACCTCCGTTATATTCTGTGCATTGAATTAAAGATATCTTCGTGCATTACATGTACGACCATCTCAGGGACTGCTTTTGCAATCTTTTCCTCGATGCTTTTAATATCTTCACTATCATCCATAACGTCAACTACCATGATCATACAGAAATACCCATCCAAAACTGATTGTGTAACATCAATTATATTACTATTTGTCTCTTCACATATCTTAGATACATTCGCCAAAATTCCTGTTTTATCCTTACCTATTACTGTAATAACAGCTTTCATATATTTAATCCCCCTTGAATTATACTATTGAACATTTTAACAAATTTCATGACAAATTACCACCTAATTTCAAATTTATTTTTGATGATATGAATATAGAAAGTATGTTTACAATTAATGCTATACATAATATAATTATTTCTATATTAGTATTATAGAACATATCAATTTCTAATATCGATAAATTAGTTCCTAGCATTGTTGTAAGTGCCATTAGTCCAATAAATGCAAATCTACCCTTTTCTACACCAAATTTAAACATAATTGGCATATTAATTGCTGAAATTATAAGGGCAACACCTAATATAGATATTACTATTGATGGCTCAATTAATGCCTTATATTCCTCAATAAATATCGATAGTATGAAGTGAAGTAAATAACTCATAGCAGTAACAATTCCCATAAGCAAATAACCCAATATATATTTGCTATAAATAATTTCTCTAGAACTGTAAGGCATCATATTTTGTAATTCATTCCATTTAGATCTTTCATCATATGCTATGGCAGTTATGGGAAGCATTGCTGCAAATACAATCACAAAATTGCTTAAAAATTCATCAGGTATCAAGACAAAGCCAATAATCATAATAAAATAAATCTTATGCCTACTAATTGTTAATATATCCTTTAATAATAAACCTACCATTAATTTACCTCCTTTGCCATAAATAATATTACATCTTCAAGACTAAAATGTTCACTTTTAAACCCTTTATTAACCATTTCTTTTCTTACCAATATTTCAGTACTATATTTATTTTCTTTTAACCCTACTATTGCTTCTTTCGGAATATCAGAAACACTGTCTTTGGAGATATTTATTAAACTGAATTTATTTAAAATAACATCTTTTTCTTCCATAAATACTAATTTACCTCTATGAATAAATGCTATATAATCACAAATTTTTTCAAGATCACTTACAATGTGAGAAGATAACAATACTGTTTTGTCTTCTTCTCTAGTAAATTCATTAAATGTTTGAAGCACTTCATCCCTAACCATGGGGTCAAGACCACTAGTGGCCTCATCTAAGATAAGGAGCTTAGCTTCATGTGACATGGCCACTGATATTGCAAGTTTCATTTTCATTCCCCTAGAATAATCTTTGAATTTCTTATTTAATGGCATATTTAGCTTTTTAATATATTCAAAATATGTTTTTTCATCCCAATTAATATAGGTATATTTCATAATGCTATTTACATCTTTAGCGTTTAATATTTCGGGATAGTATGCTTCATCTAAGACCACTCCTATATCGTTTTTTAAAGAAGTGAACCTACAGTCTTTATTATCTATTCCAAAAACCTTAACCACACCCGCATCTCTACTTACTGAATCCATTATTAGATTTATTGTAGTAGTCTTACCTGCTCCGTTTTCTCCAACAAGGCCTACTATACTACCCATTGGAATATTCATAGTTATATCATCTAACTTGAAATCTTCATAGCATTTTGTTAAACCATTAATTTCTATGGCATTCATTTATTCCACCTCTTTTTCCAAAGTCTCTATAAGACTTATTATTTCATCTTTATTCAATTTGCAATACTTGTTTAACTTAATAGCTTCTTTTAATGATTTTTCCAGTTCAGTTAAATAGTATTCATTAATCAAATTTTCATTTAAATTTGCAACATAACTACCCTTGCCAGGCACTGTTAATATATATCCATCATTTTCAAGTTCAGTATAAGCTCGTTTAGTAGTTATAACACTGACTTTAAGATCCTTAGCTAAATTTCTAATGGATGGTAATGATTCGTCAGCCCCTATCCTATTTTGCAATATTTCATTTTTAATCTGTTCATATATCTGCTCATATATTGGAGCATCCTTATTGTTACTAATTACTATATTCATAAGCCCACCTTTGTATATACTGTATATATTAGTTAAACACAGTATATACATCTAAATATAATTTGTCAAGGTTTTTGCAAAAAAAATAGCACAGCATTAGCTGTGCTATCAAATATCTTATACCATTACAGGTTTTGGTAATCTTTCTTCCATGATCTTCATTAAGTTATCAGTTGTTTCAAGCTCATCACTTAATTTATCATCTACAACCTTTTCAAATAATTTTTCAACTGGGGACAATACGCCACCTAGCACTTCATCTACTTCAGCATATTTATATAGAGCAATTTCATCATCCATTTCAGCTGATATATCTTCAGTTGAATCAAATTCGAAATCTTCCTCTAATACTTCTGCCATTGAAGCTGCTATTTCCCAGTTTGAGTATTCTACTTCTTCTTCAACAGCTGCGGCCACTTCTAGAAGTCTTCTTTCAGTATTTGTGAATGTACCGTCTACGCTACATGCACCAGTACCAGGAATAACCACATCAGCTTGAACTGTTGTATCAGTTAAGTAAATATCAGATACTGCCAAGAATTCTAATCCGCTTAAATCCATATTAGGATCTTCGCCAAATATTAATAATCCTTTAACACCTTCTAAAGCTTCTCTTCCATTTCTAATACCCATGTCAACTAATCCCTGAGTATTGTTTTTAGGTCTTAGCATTAATATACCATCCCTTGGTTCTCCAATATGTCCGGATAATAGCGCTATTTCACCAATCAATTTAGCGGCATTTACTGACAATATATTTTGTTGATATACAAACATTGCTTTCTTAGCATTTGCATAAGCTTCTGCTATAGCTTTCATTTCATCTGATACCTTGACTTTCGCTAACGACTTTTTAAATCCATCAAAGCCTTCACCGTCACTTGCCTTACCCATATCAAGAAGTGCTTTTGCAATTTCTTTTAATGAATCAAGGCTATTATCAACTTTAATATTTTCACAAAAGTCCATTCTATAAGGCATTTCATCATCATATAGGATATATGCTTTTGCACCGTTTTCAACTGCCTGCTTAATCTTTAATCTAATTACAGGGTTTTTACTAGCCAAAAACCCAGGGGCAACTATTACGTTGGTTGATAATAATTCGTTTATAGTATTTGGAGATGCATCATGACCAAATATATTGGCTAATGGATTTTCTCTTAAATTGAATGAAAATGTTTTAGCTCCCATTACATCGGCAAGTTTCTTCATAGCATATGCTTCTTCGTTTGTGTATCTATCGGATATTGCTACTGCTATTGAGTCTTTACCATTTCTAGCTTTTATACTTTCCATTTTCTTAGTTGCTATCATAAATGCGTCATAATAGTCAGTTTCACAGAAGTTATCACCCTCTTTAACCATAGGATCTACTAGTTTGCCTTCAAGTACAGCCGCATCAAATCCCCATTTACCTTTACCGCAAGAAACACCAGCATTTACAACACCTTCTTTGTCAGGGTTAGCTTTGATTAACATATCGCCATAAGCCTCTACTTTTAGTGAACATCCCACAGAACAGAATGAACATGTTGTATCATATACTTCAGTTGCTAGAGGAACTTCCTTAGCTACACTTTGTCTTTCTTGCAATGCTCCAACTGGACATACGCTTACACATTGACCACATGATATACAGCCAGATTCAGCTAGTTTATTACCAAGAGTTGGTAATACTACAGTATCAAAACCTCTATCAACGAGACCTAATGCTCCGATTCCCATTACTTCATCACATGCTCTTACGCATAATCCACATAATATGCATTTATTAGGGTCTCTTACTATAAATGGGTGATCGTCTTCAAATTCTGTTATTTTTTTCTCACCGCAAAATCTTGAAGGTTCAACATCATATTCATTTGCATAATCAACTAGTTTACATTCATGATAATCATGACATCCGCATTCCAAACATCTTGAA
>Ga0209931_1000827_pt1 | contig 17897 bp, 16 predicted proteins | sample SalPonR1_B_D1_MG_FD_185697 | JGI IMG/M metagenome (GOLD analysis project Ga0209931, IMG submission 185697) | Salt pond soil microbial communities from South San Francisco under conditions of wetland restoration - Salt Pond MetaG R1_B_D1_MG... ...
GTATGTACCTGTCGATAAATATTCAGGTAAATTTTCATATAATATGTTTGGTATAAAAGGTGAAGGAAGTAATGGATCCATAATTTCAAATACTTGGGAAGTATATAATGGAGTAAGTTATAGAGTTGATGACTATTTTAGAGCTTACAATAATGAAAGAGAGGCATGGCAAGATCATAAAAATATATTATTAAATCTAGATCGGTATAAAGGATTTAGAGAAGTAATGTACGACAGTACAAAAGGAGCATGGGCTGTTAAAAGAGCAGGATATGCTACTGATCCTCAATACCCTATCAAGCTTATGGATATTATAGATTATTATGAATTGAATAAACTCGATGAAGTTGAAATTTAAAAAAGAACTATCAAAACTTTTTAATCCAGCAATAGTGTGGTAAAAGATTATTTTGGGACTGAAAAACCTAATATTATCTTTTACCTTTTTTACATACTTTTTATACAAGAGGATTAAATATAACATATATTAATATTCATTATTATACATTAAAAAATAGTAATATATTTATATATAATCTTAACTTTATAGAATTTCTACTATATGTTATAATAAGTGCTCAATAAACTCAACATATTTAAATGTGCAAGGAGAACACATATGAATTTTATAAATTTTTTAGCAAATTTCAAAGAAAACAATTATATAATACTGCTTCTGATTTTTGCTATTAATACTATATTTATAGTATTTTTATTGATATTAATATTTAATAAAAATAGAAGAAATATAGGTATTTCAAAAGAAGTTTCAGAGTTGAATGAAAGAAACGATATTTTTAAAAAGTTATTTCAAAAGATGCCTGTAGGTATTGCTGTTATTAAAAATTTTAGTGAGGTATTATATGTAAATGAGAAACATATTGAAGTAACAGGTAAAAAGATAGAAGATTTTACCGGTAAAACATGGTTAGAGCTTACCCATCCTAATGATTTAGAAAAGGATTTAAAACTTTTCAATAAGTTTAAAAATGGAGAAAATGACGGATATACATTAGAAAAGAGATATATGAACTTTGACGGATCTTATATTTGGGTCAAATTAACCATACATCCTATAGATATGAAAGGTGAAGATAAAATATACATATCAATACTAGAAGATATAAATGAGAGAAAGAAAAAAGAACAAGAAATAGAATATCTCAATAACCACGATTATTTAACTGGACTATACAACAGAAGGTATTTAGAAAAAGTAAAAGGGGAATACAATAAAAAAGAATATCACCCTATATCGATAATAGTTTGCGACATAAACGGTTTGAAATTAATAAATGATGCTTTTGGTGAAAAAAAAGGAGACGAATTCATAACAACAGCAGCAGAGTCACTTAAAAAGCATAAAACAGATGTAGGAGTTTTAGCTAGAACTGGTGGAGATGATTTTACCTTTATAATTCCAAATACAGACAAAGAAGAAAATGGCAAAATTGTTGAAAAAATAAGAAAAGAATTTACTGATAAAAATATAAATATTTCAAGAAAGAAATACAGCATTAACATTTCTATAGGGTACTGTACAAAAGTAAATGAAAAAAGTTCAATAGAAGATGCAGTAACTGAAGCAGAAGATTTCATGAGAAAAAGAAAAATACTAGAAGGTAAAAGTTCCCAGAATGCAATTCTTTCCTCAATTAAAGCCACAATGTATGAAAAAAGCCAAGAAACTGAAGAACACGCAGAAAGACTTGTTTACTACGCAAGAAAAATAGGAAAAAAAATGGATCTTTCCCAGGACACTATTGACGATTTAGTTTTGTCAGCAAATCTTCATGATTTAGGAAAGGTTGGAATAGATAATCAAATTTTAATAAAAGAGGAAAAACTAAGTGATGAAGAATGGGAAGAAATAAAAAAACACCCTGAAATAGGTTATAGAATAGCTATTTCTTCTGCAGACATTGCCCATATCGCAGAGTATATTCTATGTCATCATGAAAAATGGGATGGGACTGGATATCCCCAAGGTCTTAAAAAAGAAGAAATACCTTTGATTTCAAGGATACTTTCAATAGTTGATGCTTATGACGCTATGACTTCAGTAAGGCCTTATAATATTGTAAAAAGCAAAGGAGAAGCTTTACAGGAAATCAAATTATTTTCAGGTAAACAGTTTGACCCTAAATTAGCTGATATATTTACAGAAATATTAGAAAGGGAAATAGAAGATGAAGATTAAGCAGTTAAAGAGTATTCCAAGACCGGTATTAATTATTATTATAGTACTCATAGCCTACAATATGTTTTTTGGAGAAGAAGTACCTGAGAATTTTGAAAATATGGAAAAAGTTGTAGTTGAAAGAGTCGTAGATGGAGATACTGTAGTTCTTTCCGGAGGAGAAAGGTTGAGAATGATAGGTATTAATACACCGGAAAGCGTAAAAGAGGCGGGACAAGTAGAATATTTTGGTAAAGAAGCAAGTGAATACACCAAAAATAAACTGGAAGGTAAAACCGTATACCTAGAAAAGGATGTTTCCAATAGAGATAAGTATGATAGGTTGTTGAGGTATGTTTACTTAAAAGATGGTACCTTTTATAATGAATTGATAGTAAAAGAAGGATATGCCTTTGCAGTTACATATCCTCCAGATGTTAAATATAATGAAATTTTACGTGATGCTGAATCCTATGCCAGTGATAACAATTTAGGTATCTGGGGAGAATCTAATTAACTTACATAACTCACTTAACTAAAAACATTCTTGAAACTTCGATCTATTCCTACAGCACCTATCGGTGCGGTAATCATTATAGATAAAACAGCAATTGTGAGAATTAAATTGCCTGAAGGTACTCCCATTGCTAGCGGGACTGCTCCTATCGCTGCCTGCACCGTAGCTTTTGGAAGATATGATATTGAACAGAAAGCCTTTTCTTTTTTGTTTAAGTCAGTTTTAATTAGAGAAATATTTACACCAATTATTCTAAATAGAAGTGCGGTTAAAACTAGCACAAATGATAGTAAACCGGCATTTCCAATATAACTTATGTCAACAGCAGCACCTACAAGTACAAATAAAAGAAGTTCTGCTCCTACCCAAATTTTAGAGAATTTGCCCATAAGTCTTTCAGCTAAAATCCCATAAAATTTCAACATGGTTACTCCTAAAGACATAACAGCAAGAAGCCCGGATATTTGAATGTATCCAGTTAATAAATCTTCCAAACTTACCAAAAGAAAAGAGACGCTTAATATAATCATAACTTTTATAGTATCACGAATATGAACTTTTTTGAAAAACCAGATCAAAAATAATCCGCAAATAAGTCCAAGTAACAATCCAAGAATAATAGAAATTGGAACAGAAATAAGAGATAGAATACTAAAGCCTTGGCCTTGATACATACCTAAAAATGCAGTGAATAAAATAATTACATAAATATCATCAACAGAAGCAGCTGCTAAAATCATCTGAGGTATATTTTTTTCTTTTCCGTAGTTGTGCTGTATAAGAAAAATCATTCTAGGTACTATAACAGCAGGAGAAACAGCAGCTATTACCGTTCCAAGTATAGCAGCTTCTAAAATTGGAATACCAAACAATAAAGGAGCAAGTATTACTATAGTTAAAATTTCTAAAGTAGCAGGTACAAAACTTAAAAGCAAAGCAGGCCGACCTACTTTTTTGAGATCTTTCAAATCTAATGTAAGACCTGCTTTTAAAAGTATAACTATTAAAGCTATTTCTCTTAAATCTGGAGAAATATTTAAAATGTCCTGGGAAATGCAATCCAAAACATAGGGTCCTAATAAAATCCCTGTAATTATCATGGCGATAATACCGGGGATTCTAATGCGGTTAAAGATACCACTTAGAGTAAAACCTACAATTATAATTAAAGCTAAACTAAATAACATAAAATCCTCCCTTCAGAACAAAAAAAGCCAATGTTCTGCCCTTGTATTTGCAGAAGTCATCAGCTTTAAAAGCGGTTTTAGCAGTAGCTAGGGGAGAACTTCATTCCCTTAAGAAATATTAACACAATTATTCCTAAGAATCAATTAGAAATTTGCTATATTTGTGATATAATGTAGTTCGATTATGTAGACTGAAAAAAACAAATTAAAGGAATTTATAATTGAAGTATTAATATAAAAAAATTCTGATGAACAAGTAATATTTAAATTCAGTAGGAGGAAAAAATCATGAAAGAAGTCAATAGTATTTTTGATGTAATAGGTCCTGTTATGATTGGCCCATCAAGTTCTCATACTGCAGGTGCTGCTAGATTGGGAAGAATAGCACGATATGCAGCTCAAAAAGATATTAAAAAGGTAGTAGTTTATCTTCACGGTTCTTTTGCTGAAACTGGAGAAGGCCACGGAACAAAAAAAGCTATAGCGGCAGGTTTGTTAGGTATGGAACCTTACGATGATAGACTAAAAAATGCTCTAGAAATAATAAAAGAAAAAAACATTCAAATAGAATTTAAAAAAAGGAATCTTAAGACAGTTCATCCAAATACAGCAATGATAGCAATAGAAACATCAAAAGGCGAAATAGTAAAGGTAACTGGTTCATCAGTAGGTGGAGGAGCAGTAATAGTGACAAATATAAACGGCTTCGAAGTTGAAATTACCGGCGAGTATTATACAATCATTACAAAGCATATAGATGCAAAAGGAGTAATAAGAGACGTTGCAAATATTCTCGCAGAAGAAAATGTTAACATAGCTAATATGAAAGTAATAAGAGGCTATGGGAAAAAAGAAGCATCAATGATTATTGAAACAGACGAAACAGTAGAAGTAAAGGTAATAAATAAGATAAAAAAAATGGGAAAAATGTTGGACTTGATATACATACTTCCTATAAAGGAGGATGAAAATGTATAGAAAGGGAAAAGATATTCTGGAAACATGTAATAAAAAGAATATTACTATATGGGAACTTGCTTTGGAAACAGAAATAAGGGATACACATACTGAAGAAAAACAAATTTTGGAAAAGATGGAAGAAGTCTATAAAGTAATGAAAAATGCCTCTGAATCATCAGTTAAAAAAAACATAAACACTTTGGGAAGAGTTATAGGAGGAGAATCAATAAAATTGAAAAAACGAATGGATGGCGGTAAAACACTATGTGGAGATGTGTTAAATAAGGCAATGATAAAGGCATTTTCAACTTCCCAACATAATGCTTCAATGGGTAAAATTTGTGCAGCACCTACAGCAGGATCCAGCGGAATTATACCTGCAGCTATAATAACCGTAGTTGAAGAATATAATTTGACAAAAAAAGAGGCTATAAGAGGATTGCTTACATCTTCAGCTATAGGAAAAGTAATAACAATAAATGCTACTGTATCAGGAGCTGAAGGCGGATGTCAGGCTGAGTGCGGATCAGCAGCTGCAATGGTTTCAGCTGCAATAGTAGAGATGATGGGAGGTTCCCCTGAAATGGCACTAAATGCAGCAGCTATTTCACTAAAAAATATTATGGGATTAATATGTGATCCTATAGCAGGATTAGTTGAATCCCCTTGTTCGAAAAGAAATGCTTCGGGAGTAGTTAATGCTATGATATCAGCTGAGATGGCTTTAGCAGGAATAGAAAGCGTTGTTCCTTTTGATGAAGTTGTAGAAGCTATGAAAAATGTGGGTGATAGTATGCATAGTGATTTTAAAGAAACAGCCAGAGGAGGCATAGCAGGTACACCTACAGGAATCAAAATCAAGGAAAATATTAAAAATCGCTAAAACACTTTATATATTAAATAAAATTAGGTATAATAACTTATGACAATAATACAAATTGGAGGAAATTATGGGTATCAGATCAGATATGGGAATAGACTTAGGTACAGCCACTGTACTTGTTTACATTAAAGGAAAAGGAATCGTGCTACAGGAGCCATCTGTAGTAGCTATCGATAGAAATACAGATAAAATATTGGCAGTTGGAGAAGAAGCAAGATCAATGCTTGGAAGAACTCCCGGCAATATTGTAGCAATAAGGCCACTTAAAGATGGTGTTATTTCAGATTTTGATATTACAGAAAAAATGTTAAAATATTTTATAAAAAAAACTATTGGTAAATCAATATTTAAACCAAGGGTAATTGTATGTGTACCTAGCGGAGTAACTGAAGTAGAAAAAAGAGCAGTATTAGATGCTTGTAATCAAGCTGGAGCCAAAAAAACATATTTAATAGAAGAACCTGTTGCAGCAGCAATAGGAGCTGGAGTAGAGTTATCTAAACCCTCCGGCAGTATGATTATAGACATGGGAGGAGGAACTACAGATGTTGCAGTTTTGTCCTTAGGAGGAATAGTAGTTAGCAAATCTATTAAAATTGCAGGAGATAAGTTTGACGAAGCTATAGTAAGATATATAAGAAAAAAATACAATGTAATGATAGGTCTAAGAAGTGCAGAAGACTTAAAAATAAGTATAGGAACGGCTTTTCCTGTAGAGGAAGAAAATTTTGTAGAAGTAAGAGGTAGAAATTTAGTTACTGGCTTACCTAAAAATTTAACTATTTCATCTACAGATATGCTGGAAGCATTGGAAGAAACTGTAACAACAGTTGCTGATGCAGTTCATGCAGTACTTGAAAAAACGCCACCAGAACTATCCGCAGATATAAGTGAAAAAGGGATAATAATGACAGGTGGAGGTTGTTTATTAAAAGGTCTTGACAAGTTAGTTGCTAAAAGAACTGGCGTACCTGTTTACATTGCAGAAGAGCCTATATCTTGTGTAGCAGAAGGTACAGGAAAAGCACTAGAAATGCTTGATGTTTATGAAAGTTCATTACTATCAAGTGATAGCAAAAAAAGTTATAGAGAATAGGTAGTCGTTAAATATTTTCATTTGGAGGTAATATGAAGGTAAGAAAAGCAGTAATACCAGCTGCAGGATTAGGAACCAGATTTTTGCCAGCCACAAAGGCACAACCAAAAGAGATGATTAACATATTTGATAAACCCTCAATACAGTATATAGTAGAAGAGGCTGTAGCGGCAGGTATTGAAGATATATTAATAATTTTAGGGAGAAATAAAACATCAATTGAAGATCATTTTGATAAATCTTACGAACTAGAAGATAAATTAAAAGAAAAGAGAAAATTAAAATTACTAAAAGAGGTAGAAAACATTTCCAATTTAGGAAACATACATTTTATTAGACAAAAAGAACCTTTAGGATTAGGACATGCAATATACTGTGCTAAAGCTTTTATAGGAAATGAACCCTTTGCAGTTATGTTGGGAGATGATATTGTAAAATCAAAAAAACCATGCATAAAACAGCTGATTGATAAATACGAAAAATATAAAAGTACGATAATAGGAGTTCAAGAAGTCCATAAAAAAGATGTAAGTAAATACGGCATATTAAAGGGACAAAATATTTCCGAGAGATTTTACAAGGTAGAGGATTTAGTAGAGAAACCTTCAACAGAAGAAGCTCCCTCTAATATAGCAATATTAGGTAGATATGTAATTAGCCCTGATATTTTTCATATTTTAGAAAACACAAAACCAGGAGCAGGAAACGAAATACAGCTTACCGATGGACTAAAAGACTTATCTAAAACCCAAGATGTATACGCTTATGTCTTTGAAGGAAAAAGATATGACGTAGGAAACAAATTAGGTTTTTTAGAAGCTACAGTTGAATTCGCCCTAAATGACAAAAATCTAGGAAATGATTTTAAAGAATATTTAAAGAATGTTATTAAATAAAGGAGATGGGTTTTTTGGAATATAAAGAAAGATATAGGGAATGGTTAAAAAATAAGTACATCGATAAAGAAACCAAAAGCGAAATTCTTAAACTTACAGATGAAGAAGTTAAGGAATCCTTTTATTCTGATTTAGAATTTGGAACTGGGGGAATGAGAGGAATAATGGGGGTAGGAACAAATAGAATCAATAAATATACTATAGCAAAAGCAACTCAAGGATTGGCAAATTTTATAAAAAGCAAACAGACTAAATATCCTTCTGTAGCTATTTGTTATGACTGTAGAGAAAACTCAAGATATTTTGCGGAAGTTGCTTCCAAAGTTTTAGCAGGAAATGATATTAAGGCATATTTATTTAAAGAATTAAGACCAACACCTATGCTCTCATACGCAGTTAGATATCTAGAAGCTACAGCTGGTATTATAATTACAGCTAGTCATAATCCTCCGGAGTATAATGGATATAAAGTCTATTGGGATTATGGTTGCCAGATGCTACCTGAAATGTCTGAAAAATTAATAGATGAAATAGATAAGCTTAAATTTAAAGATATAAAATATTCCGATTTTAAAAAGGAAGTTGAAAAAGAAAATATAGTTGAAATACTCGAAATAATTGAAGATTCATTTATAGAAAAATCAAAGACTTTAAGTATTAACGAGGATGTAGATAAAAGTATAAAAATAGTTTATACTCCACTTCATGGAACTGGATTAATACCGATAAAAAGACTTTTAGAAGAAATGGAATACGAAAACTTCCATATAGTCGAAGAACAAATGAAGCCTGATGGAAGCTTTTCAACTGTGGAATCCCCTAATCCAGAAGATGAAAAAAGCTTCGAACTTGCAATAAAAAAAGCAAAAGAAGTAGATGCTGAACTCATTCTTTCTACAGATCCGGATGGGGACAGACTTGGCGTGGCATGTAAGGATAAAGACGGAAAATATAAGCTTCTTACTGGAAATGAAACTGGAGCTTTATTCATATTTTATATTTTAGAATCATTAAAAGAAAAAAATAAAATAAAAGAAAATTCCACAGTAATAAAAACTATAGTTACTAGTGAATTGGGAAGAGTCATAGCAAATAATTATGGAGTTGATTGCGAAGATACTTTGACTGGGTTTAAATTTATAGGAGAAAAAATAGAAGAGTATAGCAAAACCCATGAAAAAAACTACATATTTGGTTATGAAGAAAGTGCAGGATATTTAATAGGAGAATATGTTCGGGATAAAGATGCTGTTTCAGCTGCATTAATAGCATCAGAAATGGCTGGATATTTTAAGAATAAAGGAAGTTCATTAAATGAAGAATTAGAAAAACTTTACGAAGAATACGGATACTATTTAAATGAACTTCAAAATATTAAACTTGAAGGTATAGAAGGTAAAGAAAAAATAGAAAAAATTATTAATACCTTTAGATTTGAGAATATGAATGATTATTTTGATGGAGAAATTATTACTAAAAATGATTATAAGGAAGGAATTTCTCACAACCTAATCAGAAATGAAAGTGAAATGATTCAACTTCCAAAGTCAAATGTACTAAAGTATATATTCAAAGATGGGTCAAACTTTGTTGTTCGACCTTCAGGAACTGAACCTAAATTAAAAATATATTATTCTGTAGTAGACACTACATTAGAAAAGTCCAAAGAAAAGTATAAAAATATATACAAAAAAGTTAATGAAATAATCGATAAAGTATAGAGGTGAAATATGAATATAAAAAAAATACTTCTATATACCATTATTATCACTTTAATTGTTTCAAATACAGTATTTGTTTATGGTGAAATTAATCCTACTAGGGAAGAATTGGAAGCTATGATTGAAGAGGTTGCCTTAAAAAAAGGTATACCCTCTGTGATATTAAAAGCAATAGCTCGAACTGAGTCTGTATTTGAACATTACGAATCAGATGGAAGTGTTAAAATAGGTTCTTCTGGTAGTATAGGCTTAATGCAGATACACAACAGTAGAGGAACTTATGATGATAGCAAACTTAGAAATGACATTTACTACAATATAGAAGCAGGAGCAAATATATTACTTGAAAAATGGGATATGAGCGCTTCAGGACAAATTCCAACAGTTGGTTATATGGATCCTAATATTCTTGAAAGTTGGTACTTTCCACTTTGGGCATATAATAGTTATGTGGAAAGTAATAATCCAAATATGATTCCTTATTATTTTAGCACAAGGATTAAAAAACACTGCTATCAAGATTTGATATATCTAGTATTAGAATCAGAATATAACCAGGAAATGACTAGTATAGATTCATCATATCTACCAAAAGAGGGACTACCGGAAAAGACTTTAAACATACCATATCCTGAAGAAATTCATAAAGGTGATGTACTTTTATTTAATCAGGGAGATAAAATTCGTATAAAAACAAGCTCAACTCTAAATTTAAGACAGGAGCCTTTTGGTGAAATAATAGGCAAGATTAGCAATGGAGATGAGTTTTTTATAAAGGGAGAACCTAAGTTAGATGAAGGATACTATTGGCATAAACTAGCTAGTGAAGATGGAACTGAAATTGGCTGGGCTGCTAGAAATTGGATGGTTTTAATTGAGAAGAACTCCCTAGAAGATAATATTCCTCAAATTGATAAAGAAGAAATCCCAGAAATAGAATTTCAAGACATAGAAAACCATTGGGCAAAAGAATATATTGAAGACCTATATATAAAAGGGATAGTTAAAGGAAAATCTCAATTTGAATTTAAACCTAATGACGAAGTAACAAAAGAAGAATTCTATGTAATGCTTGACAGAATTTTAGAATTTGAAAACCCTGAAAAAGAATCAAATATAAAAGATTTAGACCAGGTAAGTGATTGGGCTTTTGAAGCTACATATATGCTTTATAAAAATGATATAATCGATACCGAAGACGGCTATATACTCCCTAAAGCCTGTATTAAAAGGAAAGAAGTAGTGAAATCTTTAGGAAGGGTTTTAAAATTTGATGGCCAGTATAAACCGACAACTTTTGAAGACATAGATGGATTAAATGAAGAAGAATTGGAAGGACTGTTAAAGGTTTATTCAACAGGACTAATAAAAGGCAAGGATGAAAAGACCTTTGCTCCCGATGATTTAATTACTAGAGGAGAACTTTCCAAATTATTAAGGATGCTTTATGAAAAAGAATTAATGTACGAAATTAAAGAATAAAAAAAGAGACTACTTTGCAAAGCAGTCTCTTTTTTTAGAAATATCTAAGCATATCAAAGCAAGTTACAATAAAAAAGCAATTATAATATATGTCTTACTTTAATTATACCCTCTATATCTTTAAGTTCTTTTATTATATTTTCAGTAATATTTCCTTTCACATCAACAACGTTATATGCAAAATCGCCTTTACTCTTATTTACCATCTCAATAATATTTATATCATTTTTAGCTAGTACAGATGATAAGGAGCTAATCATATGAGGAACGTTCTTATTAAAAACAGTTATTCTTTCTGTACCCTCTGTTCTTTCTAGATGACATTCAGGATAGTTTACTGAATTTGTTATTTTTCCTTCTTCAAGATATTCCTTAAGTTCAACAACTGCCATCTTAGCACAGTTTTCTTCTGATTCGTAAGTAGATGCTCCTAAGTGTGGTAGACCAACTACATTTTTAGAATTAATTAGCTTATCATTTGGAAAATCAGTAATATATTTTGCGACTTTATCTTCATTTAATGCCTTAATTAGAGCATCTTCATTGATTAATCCACCTCTAGACATATTAATAATTCTAGCACTAGGTTTCATTTCTTTTATTTCTTTTTTGTCTATGAAGTTTTTTGTTTTATCCATCAATGGAATATGTAAAGTAATATAATCTGAATTCTTTAACAAATATTTTAAAGACTTAGCATACTCAACATCCCAAGATAATCCTATTGCTTTTTCCACTGAAATATAGGGATCATAACCAATTACATCCATTCCTAATTTAATGCCGGTATTAGCTACTAAAACACCTATTGCTCCAAGACCTATAACTCCGAGTTTCTTACCTTTGATTTCTGGTCCCTTAAATTGACTTTTTCCTTTTTCTACTTTTTTCGATACATCTCCATCTAAAGTTTTTGCCCATTCAATTCCTTCGGGAACTTTTCGAGAACTTAAAAGCAGCGACAAAAGAGTTAATTCCATAACTCCATTTGCATTAGCTCCCGGTGTATTAAAAACTACTATGCCTTCCTCGGTACATTTTTCTATAGGTATATTATTGACCCCTGCACCAGCTCTTGCAATAGCTTTTAGTGATTGGGGGAAATTAGTGTCGTGAAGTTTATGACTTCTTAAAACTATACCATGGGCCTTTTCTAAGTCGTCAGCCTTCACTGTATATTTATTCTCTTCAAATAAATCTAAACCTACAGGTGAAATCTTGTTAAAAGTTGAAATTTTAAACATTTAAATCACTCCTTTATCAAAAAAATATTATAATAATATTAACAAAATATAATAAATATATCAAGTCTGAAATATTAAGTTTTAAAAAATTTAACTTTTGCATTATTATAGGTAATCTAATATAATTACTGTAGATTAGAAGGGAAGGTGCTTATGAATAAAAATTATGAATTAAGAAATGATATAGTAAAAATCATAGCTATGATTACTATGTTTATAGATCATATAGGTTACTATATATTTCCATATTATTTAAATGAATATTTTATTATATTTAGAATAATAGGAAGATTAGCATATCCTATATTTGCATATTATTTAGCTCTAGGGTTTAAAAGAACATCAAATCTAAAGAAATATATACTGAGAATGTTTATATTTGCTTTACTTACACAAATTCCTTTTTATTATTTTTCAGGTCAAGCATTGTACTTAAATGTAATGTTTACCTTTACATTAGGATTAATGATGCTCTATTTTTATGAAAGAAAAAATATGCTATGGATAGCCTTCTTTATACTAGCCCAGATTTTAAATACAGATTATGCTGCTTATGGACTAGCCATTATCTTAGTCTTTTATCTTTATGGAGAAGATTTCAAACAATCCATGTTGTTTTTCAGCTTGTTGACAGGAATATATGTGATAATGAATAGTATTGGGGCCTCTTATATTGGATTTATAGATTTCATACAGCTTTTTAGTATTTTGTCAGTTCCAATAATATTTGCAACATATCCTATAAAAATAAGAATAAATAAGTATATTGGTTACGGATTTTACCCAGGACATATAGCTTTAATAGTTATAATAGGTAATTATTTAAAATAAATGGAAGGAGAAGCAAATGCTTACTAATGTTTTGCTATATTTAGTGCTTCTTATTATAGGAGGACTTTTAAGTTACAAAGGATTAATACATAAAAAACTAATAAGAAAAGCAGGAAGTTTACAGCTGTTTTTTCTTTATATTTTAATATTTATCATGGGACTCAGAATAGGCCTAGATCGAGATATATTAGCTGCTATTTATTCAATTGGTTTGAAAGCAGCAATCTATGCAGTAGTAACCATAATTATTAGTGCATTTATGGTTTTTATAGTTAGTAAATATATTATCAAATCTCATCTAAAAGGAGAGGTTAGAAATGACAGTTAAAATTTTGCTGGTGCTTTTAGCAGGAATAGGAAGTGGAATCTTTCTATTAGAACCTGAGTTTATGGCTAAAACTGATATACTTTTAGATATAGGATTGTGTTTACTGCTATTTTTTGTGGGAATAGATATAGGAAACAATAAAAAAGCTTTTACTCATTTAAAAAAAATAGGTTTCAAATTATTGTTGATTCCAATATCAGCAGCTATGGGCAGTATTCTAGGTGGAATGATTGTTTCAGTTTTTATAGGAATGAACATTTTTGAAGGTGGAGCTGTAGGGGCAGGATTTGGTTGGTACAGTTTATCAGCTATACTTATTGCTCCTTATTCTAGTGAATTAAGCACTATAGCTTTTTTAACTAATGTATTTAGAGAGATTTTAGCTGTAATATTCATACCAATAACAGCTAAGTATATAGGTTACTTTGAAACTATAGCTCTTGGTGGAGCTACAGCAATGGATACAACCCTACCTATTATAACTAGAAATACAAATAGTGAGACTGCAGTAGTGTCTTTTGTAAGTGGCCTTTTGATGTCTATATTTGTACCAATTTTAGTTCCTTTATTTATAGCATTAATTTAAAAAGCTCCTTCGAAAATTCTACTATGATACTTCCGAAGGAGTGTAATTATTTTTAATCTTCAAGAGATTTATAAAATACAAAGCAGCTCACCACAACGGCGGATATACCCAGTATTCTAATAACTTGCCTTATTGCACCAGTACCATTAAAAATAAAATACAAACCTAAAAGTACAGCTACTATATCAATAGATAAAGCTACCCTGTCCTTGTAGGCTTTTAATTTTATTAGGTTGTACAAATTGTAAGAGCCATATCCCAGTATTCCTATACCGGTAAATACCATAACTAATGATGGGAATATAAATATTATGATACCTCCTATCATGCCTGATACAAGATACAATCTATTCAATCTCACTAAGGAATCAGAAGATACGTAAAAAGAAAAAATACAAAAAGCTACTAGTAGTATAGCTGCAATTCTTATTCCTAAAAAACCTATAAGTCCGGGAAATAAAAGCAGTATTAATCCTATTACAAATAAAATAAGACTAAAAATTTTAAGATGAGATTTATCCCCGCTTATATTAAAATTAACCATAAATATACCTCCTCTACTATTCACAATAATTATATGAACTAATTATTTAAATTTGATTACCATTTCATTAGAATTAGATTAAAAATACTTCTATCACAATATATTATAATATGAAAGAGCTTTACATTCAAATTAATTTAATTTTGAAGTAGAGTGTAATAAGTAGTATAATAAGACTCAATAAAAGATACGGAGGAATGTAATGAAAGCAGAAATTTTATGCATAGGAACTGAATTGCTCCATGGAGATATAGTTAATACAAATGCAAAATACATATCTGTGAAATTAGCAGAGTTGGGAATAGATGTATACTATCACAGCGTAGTTGGAGACAATCCTGAAAGAATAAAAAATGCTTTTGAATTAGCTTTAGATAGAGTAGATATAGTAATAACTACTGGGGGATTAGGTCCTACTCAAGACGATATAACTAAAGAGATAGCAGCTCAATACTTTAAGCTTAATATGAGTTACGATGAAGAAAGTTTTCTGCACGTAAAAAACATATATAAGAGATTAAATAAAGATATGTCAGAAAATAACTTAAGGCAAGTATATTTTCCAGAAGGCTCTATAATACTTGAAAATACCTGCGGTACTGCCAACGGATGTATAATAGAAAAAAAGGAAAAAATATCTGTGTTAATGCCTGGGCCACCTATAGAAATGAAAACAATGATGGAAAAAAAAGTAATGCCTTATTTAAAAGAAAAATCTGATGGTGTTGTAGTAGGAGAAAAAATCATTGTAACAGGATTGGGAGAATCTACTGCGGAAACAATGATAATGGATTTAATAAAATCTCAAAAAAATCCTACTATTGCTCCTTTTGCAGGAAGAGGAAGAGTTGTATTTAGAATAACAGCTAAAGCACAAAACAAAGAAAAAGCAGGAGAGTTAATAAAACCTGTCAGAGAAGAACTTTTGAAAAGATTTGGTAAAAATGCCTATCCAGTTGACGAAACATCAATAGAAAAATACGTATGCCAAAAACTTTTGGAAAAAAATCTTACAATAGCTACAGCTGAATCCTGCACAGGTGGATTGATAGCATCAAAACTAGTAAACTATCCTGGTATTTCAAAAGTTTTTAAAGAGGGATTTGTGACCTACAGTAATGAAGCTAAAATAAAAAGATTAAATGTAAAAGAAGAGACCTTGGAAAAATATGGTGCTGTTAGTAGCCAAACAGCTGAAGAAATGGCAAAAGGAGCAGCCTTGGCTGCAGAAACAGATATAGGTCTTGCTGTTACTGGTATAGCTGGTCCAGAGGGTGGAACTCACGAAAAGCCAGTAGGACTAGTTTATATAGCAATTTATCATAAAGGCAAAACCCATGTAAGAGAAAGTAATTATCCTGGTGGGAGAAATATTATTAGAGAAAGATCAGCTAATTATTCATTTGATTTTTTAAAAAGAGAAATATTAAGTTAAAAAAATATATTTTTTATAGAAAACAGTAATTTATGTTTATTATTACTGTATAATAATATAGAATTTAAATAAAATTATAAGGAGGTAGGGTATTTACCCGGAATATTATGAGTAAAAATTTGAAAATAATACCTAGGTTCGACGTCTAAATAATCAAAAAGCTCTAAAAACATGTTATTACAACAAGTTTAGCAATATCTGCTTTTCACCCATTGGGTGAATAAAAAATTTAGACTATTTAATGTTTTTTGACTCTCATAATGGGTATAAATATAACAATAAATGTTGTATGAAAGGAGCCCGAATTATGATTAATAAACTTGATTTTAATGCGAAGAATCTAACTTCAAATGCAGGAATATTTTTACTTCTTGAAGAAGCAAGAAACATTGGCATTTTCGATATGATTGAAAATGATCTCAATTTTGATAACCAATCTACCAATAGAATCAAAATGAACAAAATAAAGACAATGCTCTGTGGACATATTATTGGAATTGACAAATTAGAACGTCTTAAGTTACTTCAAAACGATCCATTGGTTAAGGAGTTTGACATATCAGTAAAAATGCCTAGTACCGTTTCAAGATTTCTAGGAAATTTTACATATAAGACGACGCAAATGTTCCGAGATATCAATTTCAATGTATTTAAAAAACTACTTTCTAAAAGTGGATTAAAGCAGGTTACAATAGACATTGATAGTAGTGTCATAAATGTAGAAGGTCATCAAGAAGGTCATCAAGAAGGTGCTACCAAAGGTTATAACCCTAAAAAAGTAGGAAATCGCTGTTACAATATTCAATTTGCTTTCTGTGATGAGCTTAAAGCATATATCACTGGATTTATAAGAAGTGGGAATACTTATACTTCAAATGGAGCTGCAGAAATGATTAAAAAAATTGTAGCTAACATAAAAACAGATGATTTAGAAATCTTATTCCGAATGGATAGTGGTTATTTTTATGAAGAGATTATTAGGACAATAGAATCTTTTAATTGCAAGTATTTGATTAAAGCTAAAGCCTATCCTACTCTCACTACAAAAGTGACAGATTCCAAGAAATGTTTTGTTGAAGGTGAAGAAGGCAGAGAGACAATAGAACTATTTACCCAATTAAATACTTGGGATAAAGAAAGAAGATTTGTGGTTTCACGTGTGCTTAAACTTGAAAAAGATAGATTTCAATTGTCGCTTTTACCTGATGCAGAGTACCACTATTTTTTCTTTATTACAAATACAGATTTGCCATCTGAAAAAGTAGTCATAACCTATGAAAAAAGAGGTAATGCGGAAAACTACATCAAAGAAGCCAAGTATGATATGTATGTAGGACATCTTATCTTAAAATCATTTTGGGCCAATGAAGCTGTATTTCAAATGATGATGCTCTCATACAACTTATTTTTGTTGTTTAAGTTTGATTTTTTAACTCCCATTGAATACAAGCAACAAATTAAGACTTTTCGCTTAAAGTATGTACTTCTTGCAGGAAAAATCATAAAAACTGCACGATCGGTAATCATGAAAATTTGTAAAAACTACCCTTATAGGGAAGTATATGAAACAGTTTGGTATAACCGTTCATAAATGATAGCTTACAATTATACTGCTAACATTAGCTTCGTAAAACGCTATGAGGTTTATTTACTATGGTGGTGGTTTGAGGGAACATATATTATTACAGAAAACTTAGACAAATTATTCAAAAGGAGGTTTATTTATGGTAGAATATAGTAATCGAAACTTAAATTCTTCGTAAATTTGATGAAATATAATTATGAATCAGTTTAACGCAGAATTTAGGATAATATATTAGTACAAAAATTTTTTAGGGGGATGTTATGTTTGATTTAAGAGATATACCTATTGATTCAAAAGATAAAGATTTGCTTGAAACAAACCAATATGCTGATGCAATATCAGAATTCATAAGAAGTTCCAATCCACCTTTAACTATATCTATTCAAGGCGAATGGGGTTGTGGAAAAACATCTCTTATGAAGA
>Ga0209931_1000831_pt1 | contig 17822 bp, 17 predicted proteins | sample SalPonR1_B_D1_MG_FD_185697 | JGI IMG/M metagenome (GOLD analysis project Ga0209931, IMG submission 185697) | Salt pond soil microbial communities from South San Francisco under conditions of wetland restoration - Salt Pond MetaG R1_B_D1_MG... ...
GTAATCTTTATTTAATATAGTTTTACAATCAATAATTATTTTCCCATCTAATATTCTAACTATTATAGGTATTTCTCCACCTCTTAATTTTTTTTCTAGATCCTTTTCCGAATTTTCTTCTATACTTAATTTTATACCCCAGCTTTCCAGCTTATCTAAAGGATATGCTCCTCCTCCAATCATTGAATTTGTTTTACAGAGTTCTGTATTTATCAAATTAGAATTAATATTATTTATTTTTTCTAATAGTTTGTTCGCTCTCCATTTAACATCTTCATTGTCTTCTGTAATCATTCTAACCGTTGGTATTTTTGATGGAAGACTTTCAAAGTTTTGATATGCTTTAAGTGTTAATTCCAAAGACATAATTGTGAATTTATCAACTCTTAAAGCTCTCAAAAGTTGATTTTTCTTTATTTCCTTAATATATTTACTTCTACCTACAATAACTCCACATTGAGGTCCACCTAATAGTTTATCACCACTAAATGTAACAACATCAACTCCCTTATCTAAAGTTTCTTTAACTGTAGGTTCTTTATGTAAACCGTATTTATTTAAATCTATAATCATACCACTTCCTAAATCTTCAATTAAAGGGATATCTTTTTCATAAGATATTTTCTTTAATTTTTTAGTATCCACATCATCTGTGAACCCAACTATTTTATAATTACTAGTATGGATTTTAATTATTGCCCCAGTGTTTTCATTTATAGCATTTTTATAGTCTTTTAAGTGAGTTTTATTCGTAGTTCCCACTTCTTTTAATATACAACCACTTTCTTCTATAACGGCTGGTATTCTAAAGGAGCCTCCTATTTCAACCAATTCTCCCCTTGATACTATTACTTCTTTTGTTGAAGCTAGAGTCTTTAGGGTTAATAATACAGCTGCGGCATTATTGTTAACTACGAGAGCATCTTCTGCTCCTGTTATTTCTTTAATTATATCTGTTATATGATCATATCTATGTCCTCTTTCTCCTTTATCCAGATTATATTCTAAATTACTGTATGAACACAGATTATCTGAAATTTCTTTTGCTATTAATTCAGAAAAAACACTTCTCCCTAGATTAGTATGTACTATAACACCTGTACCATTCACCACTCTTTTGAATTTGCTTTTGTTTTCTTTATCAATTTTATAAATGATTGTGTTTAATATTTCTTCTTCATTTATTCTCGATATAATATTATTTGTTATGTTATTCCTAATTATATCTAAATGTTTTCTAATTATAGATAAAACAAAATCTCTTCCATATTTACTAATACGAACTTTGATTTCTTCTTTTTCTAATAGTTTATCGATTTTTGGTATTTTTCTATAAATATCAGTCATAATTACCTCACACTAATTTAATAAATTTATCGTCTCTTCTCATTAATTTACCTTTATATTTTCTTTTATCCCATTAAATTTTGATTCTCCTATACCTTTTACATTCATTATATCTTCAATTTTAATGAATTTATTACTTTCTCTGTATGATAATATATTGCCAGATATAGCTTCTCCTATTCCATTGAGCTTTATTAGCTCATCTTTTGAAGCAGTATTTATGTTGATTTTAGAAGATTCTTTTTTTAAATCAATTTCTGAAATGCTTTTGATATATATTTTGTCTTCATCATATAGCTTAACGGATCTATTTAAAGCTTTAGTGTATGCATCTTCTCTTAACCCGCCAGCTAGTTCTAATAGTTCATATAATCTTGAATCACTTGCTATTTTATATACTCCAGGTTTGTTTACTGATCCATCTATATCTACCCATATATAATCAATTGATTCTTTTTCAGTATCAGTAGATTTTACATTATTGGATACTTGAGTCTTTAATATTTCAAAGTCGCTATCTATATATTTATATATAGATATGGATAGTATTAATAATAATAAGATGATTAAGAATTTTAACTCTTTTTTTTCTAATAAATTCATATTTACCTCTTTTTATATTTACAAATATAAAGTTTTGTTGTTATAATTGTTTTGCACATAATTTGGGAGGCTAACAATGAAAAAATGCTTATTGTTTATTATACTATTTATAACTATAATTTCAAATAAAAATATTTATGCGGATCTATCACTAAGCTGTTCAAGTGATATTTTGATAGATGCAGAAAGTGGAAGAGTTTTATATGGATACCAGGAAAATAAAAAAATATACCCAGCTAGTTTAACAAAACTTCTTACAGCTTTAACTGCTTTAGATTTAGGAGATTTAGATGATATTTTAATTGTAGATGAGAAAACCCCTTATGAAGTTGATGGGAGTCATATTGCTTTAGAACCAAAAGAAGAGTTAAGTCTATATGATTTGCTGCACGGTTTATTAATAGCCTCCGGTAATGATGCAGCTGATGTCATAGCTAAAAACTATTCTTCTTATGAAGGAGAATTTTTAGAATTGATGAACGAAAAGGCTAGAGAATTAGGCGCCTTAAATTCAAACTTTGTCAATCCTCATGGACTACACGATGACAACCATTACACTACAGCTTATGATTTATCTATAATAGCAAAAGAAGCATACGATAAGGAAATAATCAAGGAAATTATTGGTAAAAATAAGTATACAATAGATATTACAAATATCAAAAAAGAAGCTCGACATTTAATAAGTACAAATAAACTTTTAGTCGGCACTGGATACGGCAATCAAATAATTATTAATAACGCATGGGTAAATATGAAATATGAGGGAGCTACTGGTATGAAAACAGGCTATACTCCCAAGGCTGGAAGTTGTTTGATTGGTAGTGCTGAAAGAGATGGAATCTCTTTAATAACCGTAGTTATTAAAGGTAGTACCACTGAAGTGTATACAGATACACATAAGCTTCTAAATTATGGATTTGATAATTTCGAAAAAATAAATTTAGTATACGCTAATGAATTTATAAAAAATTTAGATATAAGTTCTGGAGATAGTAAATATCTAAGTTTAATAACATCCGAAGATTTATATACAGTAATAAATAAAGATAAACTAAATGAGATTGATAGTTCGATATCTATAAAAGACTATAATTTACCTGTTAAAAAAGGTGATGTTTTAGGAAAAATAAAATATAGCCTTGGAGATGAAATAATAGGCGAAGTTCCCTTAAAAGCTGCTTTCAAAGTTGATTTAGTAATTATTGAAGATACTAATTTGACTCTTTTCGCTTTAAAGACAATAATATCTTTTATACTAGCAATAATTTTCTTAATAATAGTATTGAGAATCGTTAATAAGTATAGATTATATAAGATTAGAAAACAAAAAAAGAATAGAAGGTGAAGACCCACCTTCTATGACCAGTTTTCTATTCCAAATTTTTCAACATTAATATCCCTTCCATCTAACCATATCTTTTCTATATTATATTTTTCTCTTTCTTCTTTAACAAATATATGTACAACAATATCGTTATAATCCAGCAATATCCATTTGCCAGATCTATATCCTTCTTTATGATTTATTCTTATTTCTTCTTCGGACATTTTTTTAATTATATTATCAGCAATAGCCTCAGCTTGCTTTGTATTACCTGCACTACAAATAAGGAAATAATCTGCTATACTTGATATCTTAGAAATATCTATTAGTTTGTAATTGTAGGCTTTTTTATCTGATGCTGCTTCTAGTATTGATTTTATATTTGATTCTATTTTTTTCTTCAAAGTATCAACTCTCCTATTTTTTATATATTTATATGCCTCTAATGTATTCTTGTGAATATATTTATTTTTAGATTCTAAATAACTAATAGTCTTTTCTAAGGCCATTAAAACACTATTTTCTAAATTTATTTTTGATTCAACCCTAACGCCTTCAACTCCATTGAAATCTCTTCCTGGTTCAATATAGTCTGCTATATATATGATCTTTTCAATAAGACTCATACCGGCTCGTCCTGTAGTATGATATTTAATGGCATTTAGAATATCTTGATCTTTAATTTTGTATTTATTTTTGGCAAGGTATTCCCCTAGATTTGTATGAAGTACTTCTGGCGACTTCAAATCTTCTTTTGTTATTTTAATGTTTTTTTCTTTTACAATTCCTATAATTTTTTCAGTACTAGTAATTTTTCCACAATCATGATATAGGGCTGCTTTTTTTATTTTATTTATATCCGCTTTATAAATTTTGCCAAGCTCTACAGCTATTTCCATTACTCTAATAGAATGATTATATCTTTCTTTTCCAATATCAGCTAAAAGTTCTTTATTCTTTTCTATCATCTATTCTATACAATCCTTTTTTTAATATATATTGTTCAACATTTTCAGGTAGAAGATACTTTGTGGGCCTTCCTTCTTTTATTCTATTTCTTATATCTGTAGATGATATTTTTAGCTGAGGGGCTCTAATACTTAGTATTTCTCCCTTATATCTTTTCATTAATTTATCTAATTTATCGTCTAGTGTATCTGTTACATAACCAGGTCTATTGACAGAAATAAAAGTACATAATTTTAAAATTTCTTCCGGTTCCTTCCAATTAGGAAGATCCAATACGGCATCTGTCCCTGTAATAAAGTAAAGTTTAGTATTTTTGTAGTGCTTTTTTAGAACTTTTATGGTATCTACAGTATATGATATAGTTTCTTTTTCAACTTCTATATTTGATACATCAAAATCTTGATTTGTCATAGTTGCAAATTGAGTCATCATATATCTATTATAAGAATCAGCTAATGCTGCAGATCTTTTATGTGGCGGATTTCCTGTTGGTACAAATATTATTTTCTGAAGATTGAATTTAAATAAAACTTCATTAGCAATAACTAAATGCCCGTAATGTATAGGGTCAAAGGTCCCACCCATTATTCCGACTTTATTATTCAATGCATTTCTCCTCTCAATTAATTCAATTCATATTATATAATAAAGTACTTGTAATAACAAATCTTTATTATATACTATAAATATACTAGAATTATGAATAATAAGGAGGTATATAATGATTAATATATCCATTTTAGGTTCTACAGGGTCAATAGGAACTCAAGCATTAGAAATTGCGGATTTATTCAAAGATGAAATAAACATTGTTGCAATTACTTGTAATAATAATATTGATTTGTTAGAAAAACAGATAGAAAAATACAATCCTAAAATATCTGTAGTAATGAATAAAGAAAAATACGAAATTTTAAATAATCGAATTATTACTAAAACTAAACTTAAGTATGGTATGGAAGGACTCAAGGAAGCGGCATCAATACCTGAAGTTGACATTGTTTTAACTGCTGTGTCAGGTATGATAGGATTAGAACCGACTATATCAGCAATTAAAAGCAAAAAGAAAATAGCTCTAGCCAATAAAGAAACTCTAGTAACTGGTGGTAGCATTATAAAAAAATTAATTTATGAAAATAATGTGGAAATTCTACCAGTAGATAGCGAACATAGTGCAATTTTCCAGTGCTTACAGGGTAATAAATCAGAAGATATAAAAAGAATTATTTTAACAGCTTCTGGAGGACCTTTCTTTGGTAAAGACATTGATTTTTTAAAAAATGTAACTGTAGATGAAGCTCTTAAGCATCCTAACTGGAGTATGGGTAAGAAAATAACGGTTGATTCTTCTACTTTAATGAATAAGGGTCTTGAAATGATTGAAGCACATTGGCTGTTTGATGTGCCTTATAAAGATATTGATATTCTTGTTCATCCTGAGAGCATTATTCATTCTGCAGTAGAATATAAAGATAGATCGGTAATTGCACAATTAGGTCTTCCAAATATGAAGCTCCCAATCCAATATGCTTTATTCTATCCAGAAAGAAAAGAAAACAATATGGAATCATTAGACTTATTTAAATTAAAGCAACTTAATTTTCACAAAGCAGACATTAGTACTTTTAAGTGTTTAGACTTAGCTTATAAAGCTATATCTATTGGAGGTTCCATGCCTACAGTTCTTAATGTAGCTAACGAAATCGCCGTTGATAAATTTTTAAATAGAGAAATTAGTTTTCTTGATATTGGTATTAGTATTGAAAAACTTATGGAACAACATAGTCCTTTTGAAATAAATACAATTGATGATGTTTTTTATGTTAAAAAATGGGTCGAAAAGAAAATCACTGAATTGATTTAAGAATTCAGTGATTTTTTTATTAAATCTGTTCCTCTTTTTCTTGCACCTATACCTTTATCTCCAAATCTACCATATAAATATAAACCCGTATTAATCATATAGTACCTTTTGTTATTAATAAAATTTTCAGGAAAGTTTAAAATTTTTTCGTATCCTTTTTTAAAACTATTAAAGTTAATCTTAGTATCTAAAATATTAGTGTGAAACATACTGCATATGTCTAAGCATGGATCTTCAGGCTCGCTATGCTCATAATCAATAATACCGGTTATTTTGCCTTTATCATCAATTAAAATATTCCTAAGAGAAAAGTCTTTATGAGTTAAATTAGGTTTTAACTCTTTAAGTTTTAATCTGTCATTATTTAATACTTCTATACCTTTCTTTATAATTTCATTTTCTTCCGTCATAAATTTATTTACTCTTTTAATTATATTTTTGTCTTTTATATTTCTAGTCTCAATTAAACTGTTCATATATTTTTGTGTTTCCCAACCATAGCAATTGTAACTTCCAGTATTATGTATTAATCCTAAATTTTCTCCCAATTTTTCCAATATTTTCATTTGTGACAATTCATCAATATTTTTTATTTTTTCTACTAATATATTTCCTTGAATTTTATCCATAATAATATAGTTTAAATTACCATATCTATTGCTATCTAAAATATTGGGAGAAAAATAGTAGTTTTCAAGGAGAATCAGTGTATTTATTTCATTAATCCATTTTTCTTTGTTAAGGGAAATTTTAATCACATATTCTTTTTCCTTTATATTAAAAAAAAATACATAATTTCTATCTAATATACTATGTTCTATTAAATTAATATATATCTTTTCTGGAGATAATTTAAAAGTTTTTGAAATTATCTCTTTTACTTTAAAACTTAAATTATCCATATCATTACCTTCTATATTTTTTCAATAATTTTATAAATTACCTTTTTAACATTTTTTACATTTTTATTGAACACTTCCAATACATCTTCCATAGTAACAGGTTTAATATCATCTCTTCCTTCTAGTCCAGCATCGTAATCGGTAACTAAGGCAATATTTACAAAAGGTATTTTTAATTCTAGAGCTAGATAGCATTCTGGGTATTGAGTCATATTTATTATGTCCCCTCCTATTTGTCTAAACCAATTGCTTTCCGCTTTAGTGGAAAATCTAGGACCATTTATAACTACAACTGTACCTTTTTCATGTACGGTTATTCCCATTTCTTTAATCGTGCTTATAGTTATTTTTCTAAGGTTTTCATCATATGGTTGTGCAGAACTTATATGTTCTACATTCGGTCCTTCAAAGTATGTATCTTCTCTTCCCTTTGTCCTATCAATAAATTGATCAGTAACTACAAAATCTCCTGGTTCATACTTAGGATTCAAACTTCCACATGAACAAGGTGATATTATGGTTTTTACTTTAAGTTCTTTCATTGCATAAATATTTGCTTTGTAAGGAATTCTATGAGGTGGTATTGAGTGTTTTCTGCCATGACGCGGCAAAAAAGCAACTTTTTTACCTTTATAATCTCCAATAGATATTTTATCGCTAGGCTTACCGTAGGGAGTATCTATTTCTATTTCCTTTATATTATCTAAAAACTCATAAAATCCAGACCCTCCAAAAATTCCTATATCTGCTTTTAACTCCATATAAATTCCTCCTAAATTTATTTTTTTATGTATGGTAAATATATTGAAAAAATAGAACCTTTTTCATATGTACTTTTAACCTTTATCTTACCTCTATGTCCCAATACTATAATCTTGGCTATATTTAAGCCTAAGCCATGACCGCCCTGCTCTTTTTCTCTAGACAATTCTTCTTTATAAAATCTATCAAATATTTTTTTTAAATTTCTTTTTTTAATTCCTATTCCTGTATCTTCTATGTCAACTACACTATAGTCTCCGTCTCTTTTACATCTTATATAAATATTACCATCAACAGGTGTAAATTTTATCGCATTTTCTACAAATATTCTTACTGCTTGCTTTATCCTGTTTTTATCAGCAAAAACCACTGAGTCATCACTGCAAACACATTGTATGTTTTTATTAATACTTATCATCTTAGTTTCTTTTGTAACTTCTTCTACTAATTTTTTTAAAACAAACTCTTCTTTATTTAATTTTAATGTGTTTTTATCATTTCTAGCGATAAATAATAGCTTTTCTACTAAATCCTGCATATTATTAGATTCATTTTTTATAGCTTGTATGGACTCCTCCAGTACTTCTTGATCTTTTTTCCCCCACCTGTCTAGCATGTCAGCATAACCTTTCATTACTGCTATAGGTGTTCTAAGTTCATGGGATGCATCAGACACGAAATGCTGCTGTCTTATATAATCTTCTTCTATCCTATCCATCATTTTATTAAAGGTTTCAGCTAGTTCTTTTAATTCGTACTGAGAAGCTTTTACATTTAATCTAGTATTTATATTGTTTGCCGTAATAGTTTTTGCTACTTCTGTCATGTCTTTTATTGGTTTTACAATTTTTTTACTTGCTAATGGTCCTATGGCAGCTAGTATTAGAGCTCCTAAAAAACCTGCCGCCATTATAAAAACACCTATAATCATTAGTTCTGATATTATTTTTTGAATATTAAAGTTTATAGTAAGGTAGTAAATATCTCCTTTAAATAAATAGCTTTTTGTATATTTATATACTCTATTATTTCTAATTATTTCTAATTTTGAAAAAACATTGTTTTCGTATTCCTTATATTCACTTCCTGTTTTTGAAATCAAATTAAAACTTCCATCGTGAATTAAAATACCTTCAATTCTTTCATCTATTATAAAAGCGTCTAGTTCCTCTTTAGTATTGATAACTTTCTCTATAATATAAGGAACATAAGAATCACCTGTTTTATCTAGTTCGTGTATTTTATATCCTAGATATCCTATTAAAGTTAAAACAATTACAAGAATAAGGGATAAAAAATATAGCCCTAAATAAGTAGATGTTATTTTGAAGGTTATTGATAATTTGATTTTTTTTCTTATACTACCAATGATCTTTTTCATTAAAACTAAGGGAAATGATATGAATTTAATTATTTGTTTAATAAACTTCTGTATTTTTAATTTTTTCATAACCTCACTCTCATTAGTCAATCTCTTATAATATAGCCTACTCCTCTAACTGTTTTAATGATATTCACATTATATTTTTGGTCAATTTTACTTCGAAGGTATCTAATGTAAACATCTATTAGATTCGTTTCCCCAAAATAATCGTAACCCCAAACATTTTCTAAAATTTTATCTCTAGATAAAACAATGTTTTTATTTATCATTAAATACTCCAATAGTTCAAATTCTTTTTTCGTAAGCTCTATTTCTTCTTTTTTATATTCAACTCTATAATTATTTTTAAATAATTTTAAATTTTTATGTTCTATTAAATTCTCTATATTTTCTTCTTCATTAATTATAATAGACTTTTTAATATTCACCCTTATTCTAGCTAATAATTCTTCTATTGCAAAAGGTTTTGTCATATAGTCGTCCGCTCCTATGTCTAGCCCTAGAACTTTATCTGATACATCATCTTTTGCAGTAAGCATTATTATGGGAATCTCAGATTTATTTCTCAATCTTCTACAAACTTCTATTCCACTTAGTTTTGGAAGCATAAGGTCCAATATAATTAAGTCCACCTTGTCTTTTAACGCTTTTTCTAAGCCTTCCCTGCCATCATTTGCTATTTCAACCTCATACCCTTCGTACTTTAATTCTAATTCTAAAAATCTAGCAATTTTCTTTTCGTCTTCTATAATTAGGATTTTTTTATTTTCCATATTTCCCCCTAAGGCAATAAATTATTATTTATTATATCATGTATCTATACTTTATAAAAAAATTTTGAGCATTTCTGCTCAAAATTTTAATTATTCAATAATTATTTCGTCATCATCATTTTCTGTGTCTTCATTTTCTTCTTTTTCATCTTCAAATATTTTTTCTGTAGATTTTTTTACAGTTTTCGTTGCTTTATCAAGACCCTTTTTTATCTTATCGCTGGTTTTATTAGTAGATTTAATTCTCAATTTATATCCAAGTATTAAAGCTATTACCAATCCTGGAATTACTAACCAAGGTGCAACTAATAGGGATATTACAGCTACTAATAATGGTATGTTTATTAAAGTAGTTTTTTTATTTTTTAATACCATCCTTACACTTAGAAAACTGTTTACCGTTTTATTTGCTTGTTTACCGAAGTCTTCCTTTTTTCTTGTCTTATTATCGGAACCTTCTTTTCTTTTTCTTTCTAAAGCTATTATTGATTTTACTATATCCCCTTCGTTATTCTCCAAAGCTTCTTTTGCTTCTTCATATGTAACATTAACTCTACTTCTTAATTCATCGATCATTTCTAAAGTTACTTTCATTTGATTACCTCCTTTGATTTAACTAAATTATAAAATACTAGTATTAGTTTATCCTTAGGCAATTATTAAAATAAGATTAAAAAAGACAGAATAATTAAATTCTGTCTCATTTTATTATGCGTTAGGTGAATCATTTGCCTTTGTTTCAATTTTTTCTTTTATTATTTGTATAAAGTCTTCAGTATTTTTTTCTCCTAAATCCCCTTCTACTCTGTCTCTCACAGCTATAGTTCCATTATTAACTTCATTTTCTCCTACTATCATCATATAAGGGATTTTTTCAACCTGTGCTTCTCTAATTTTATATCCTACTTTTTCGCTTCTTGTGTCAAGTTCTACTCTTATGTCCATTTTTTCAAATTCTTTCTTTATTTTTTCACCATATTCATTAAATTTATCTGATATTGGTAAAATCCTAGCCTGTACTGGTGCCAACCAAGTAGGAAATGCTCCTGCATAGTGCTCTATTAGTATTCCAATAAATCTTTCCATGCTCCCAAATATTGTCCTATGAACCATTACAGGTCTGTGTTTTTCTCCATCTTTTCCTACGTATGTAAGGTCAAACCTTTGAGGCATTTGGAAATCCAACTGACAAGTCCCACACTGCCAAGTTCTTCCAATTGCATCTTCTAAATGAAAATCAATTTTGGGTCCGTAGAAGGCTCCATCTCCTTCGTTAATTCTGAATTCAATATTCTTTTCTTCCAAAGCGGCTCTAAGAGAGTCTGTAGCTAAGTCCCATTCTTCTTGAGTTCCCATTGAATCCTCGGGTTTGGTTGATAATTCGACTCTATATTTAAATCCAAAGATGTTATAAAGGTAATCAGTAAAATCTATTACCCCTTTTATTTCATCTTTTACCTGTTCTTCTAACATAAATAAGTGAGCATCGTCTTGGGTAAAGTTTCTAACTCTCATAAGTCCATGCAATGCCCCAGACATTTCGTGTCTATGAACTAAGCCTAGTTCTCCCCATCTAAATGGGAAATCCCTATAAGAATACATATTGCTCTTATAAATTAGCAGTGCCCCAGGACAATTCATTGGTTTTATAGCATAGTCCTCTCCATCAATTTTTGTGAAATACATATTTTCTTGATAGTGATCCCAGTGACCGGATTTATGCCATAAATCTTCATTTAATATAACTGGAGTTTTAACCTCTCCATAATCTCTTTTATAATGCTCTTTTCTCCAAAGATCTTCTAGAATATTTCTAATTACCATTCCTTTAGGGTGAAAGAATGGAAATCCAGGACCTTCTTCATGCATTGTAAATAAATCTAATTCTTTTCCTAGTTTTCTATGATCTCTTTTTTTAGCTTCTTCTAATCTCTTAAGGTATTCTTTTAGCTGTTTATTTTTTTCGAAAGAAGTTCCGTAAATTCTCTGAAGCATTTTATTGTTTTCATCTCCTCGCCAATATGCACCTGCAAGATTTAATAACTTAAAAGCTTTTACTTTTTTAGTGCTTGGCAAGTGAGGTCCTGCACAAAGATCTACAAAATCTCCTTGTTTGTAAAAAGAAATAGTTTCATCTTCTGGAAGGTCCTTAATTAGTTCAACTTTATAGTTTTCTCCTAATTCCTCCATAAGCTTAATAGCTTCATCTTTTTCAAGAGTAAATCTTTCGATTTCTAAATTTTCTTTTACGATTTTTTTCATTTCTTTTTCTATTTTTTCTAAATCTTCTTCTACAAATTTATGTTCTGAATCAAAGTCATAGTAATATCCGTTATCTATTGCAGGTCCTATAGCTAATTTAGTACCAGGATACAATCTTTTCACAGCTTGAGCTAAAATATGAGAACTTGTATGTCTAAATATATCTTCTCCTACTTCACTTTCAAATTTAACTAATTCTACTTCACTATCTTCATTTATCTCGTAGGTCAAATCCCTTGCTTTTCCATTTACAACAGCTCCAACAACAACTCTCGCCAAGCCTTCACTGATATCTTTAGCAACATCTATAACCTTAGTACCTTTTTCGTATTTTCTACTACTACCATCTGGCAAAATAACTTTAATCATATTTTCCTCCTTTTTTTCAATCAAAAAAGTCCCTTAATAATATAAGGGACGTATATAACGTGGTTCCACCCTAGTTTGTTCTCTAGTAATTTAACGCATTTAACGCAGCATAAGCTGAACTCCAAGCTAGTTTTCGAATAATCTTCTAATAGAAAAACTTTCAGCAATTATTTTTCCTCTCTAGAATACAGTGTTTATTCTACTCGGCTCTTCTCAGTTTTATTTATAAATATTATTAATAGTATATTATCACAAATTAAATTTGTCAATAATTTATACTACTTATGTCTTTTAATCAATTCTTCTTTAATTTCTCCTATATTCACCTTTTTTTCTACCATAAGTACTAATGTATGATAAACTAGATCACTGATTTCATAAACAAGTTCATTTTTGTCTTGGTTTTTAGATGCTATTATTACTTCCCCACTTTCTTCAGCCACTTTTTTAAGTATTTTATCTATTCCTTCTTTAAACAGGTAATTAGTATAGGAGTTTTCTTTAGGATTAATTTTTCTGTCTTGAATTATTTCATATAATTTTTCTACTACCTTGTCTTTATTATCCCTTTCGTCTAGCACATAGTTATGAAAGCAAGAATATTTTCCCGTATGACAGGCAGGTCCTTTTTGTTGAACTTCTAAAAGGACAGTGTCTCCATCACAATCGTATGAAAACCCTTTTAAACTTTGAAAATTTCCAGAAGTTTCACCTTTAACCCAAAGTTTTTCTCTACTTCTACTGTAGTAGCAAACCTTTTTATCTTCTAAGGTTTTTTTTATTGATTCTTTATTCATATAGGCCATCATTAATACTTTTTTTGTATTTATATCTTGGGCTATGGCCGGTACTAAACCTTTTGCATCAAATTTTATTTTTTCAATTACTTCATTGTATTCCATCTTCTACTCCTTTATATTCTGACTTCAATTCCTTTACTCTTAAGATATTTTTTTAACTCATTTATATTTATTTCTCCATAGTGAAATACAGAAGCTGCTAATATACCATCTACATCTGCTTTATGGGCGACTTCATAAAAATGATCCATTTTACCTGCTCCGCCTGAAGCAATAACCGGAACTCTTACTCTGCTTGTTATCTCAGTCAATAGTTCAATATCATATCCTTTTTTCATTCCATCAGCATCTATACTGTTTATAACTAGTTCACCAGCACCAAGTTCAACTCCTTTTACAGCCCACTCTATAGCATCCAAACCAGTATTTTTTCTTCCGCCATTTATAATAACCTTCCAGCTACCATCTTTATCTTTCATTGCATCTATGGACAAGACTACACATTGAGCTCCGTATTTTTGAGAAGCTTCTTTTATTAGCTGGGGATTTTTTACTGCAGAAGAATTTACAGATACTTTATCTGCTCCTTTTCTTAGTATACTGTTAAAATCTTCTAAAGTTGACACTCCTCCTCCAACTGAAAAGGGAATATTAATCTCGTCAGCAACTTTTTTTACAAATTCTAATGAGGTTTTTCTTCCTTCGTTTGATGCTGTAATATCATAAAAAACTAATTCATCTGCTCCTGTATCACTGTAGTGTTTTCCTAAGGTTTCCGGCTGATCTACATCTACAATATTTTTAAATTTTTTTCCTTTAACAACTCGGCCTTTTCTTACATCAAGGCAAGGTATTATTCTTTTTGCAAGCATTTATAAGCCTCCTCTAAATCTATATCTCCATTGTATAGAGCTTTTCCTACTATAGCTCCATATATACCTAACTTGTCTAATTTTTTTAAGTCATCAGTAGTTGAAATACCTCCTGAAGCAACTATATTAAGATTGGTTTTATTTTTCAGCATTTCATAATATTTAAAGTTAGGTCCTGATAACATACCGTCTTTAAGAATATCTGTATAAATTAAAGTTTTAATACCTATTTCTTCCATAATTTTACATATATCTAAAACATGTACCTTTGTTATTTCTTTCCATCCTTTAATAGCTGCATAACCATCTACTGCGTCTACTGATACGGCCATATTTTTAGCATGTTTCAATGCTAATTTTTTTAAAAGATCCGGATTTTCTACAGCAATAGTTCCCACAATAACTCTTTCTACACCTAAGTCTAGATATGATTTGATCTTTTTTTCACTTCTAATACCGCCGCCTATTTGTATTTTTACTTCAGTATTATTTATGATTTCTAAAATCGATTTTTCATTTATTACTTCTTCTGACTCGGCACCATTTAAGTCTATTATATGTAAAAAATCCGAACCTTTTTCGATCCATTTTTTTGCCATGTCATAGGGTTTTTCAGAATAAACTGTAACTTCATTGAATTTTCCTTGTTTTAGTCTAACTGCCTTGTTGTCTTTTATATCTATAGCTGGAAAAATTTTCATTTTATAATCTCCTTGTATGCTTTTAGTATATTATGTCCTACTGTACCGCTTTTTTCAGGGTGGAATTGAATACCATATATATTATCCCTATTAACTATACCAGGAACCTTTACTTCATATTCTGAATATGCTACAAGATCTTTTTCCCTACCTTGAGCATAGTATGAATGAACATAATAAACATAATTACCATCATCTATGTTTTTTACTATAGAATTTTCTTTCTGTATTTTTAAAGTATTCCATCCCATGTGAGGAACTTTTAAGCTAATATCAAATTTTTTGATATTTCCCTCTAATAAACCCAAGCCATCATACTCTCCATTTTCAAAACTTTTTTCATAAAGAAGCTGCATACCTAAGCATATACCAAGCAGATACTTTCCATTTTGAGCTTCTTCAATTACAAGGTCTTTTAAATTTTTTTCCCTTAGTAGGTTTATTGCATCTCTAAAAGCTCCTACTCCAGGAAGTATTAGGCTTTTACTATTTCTTATTTCATCAACATCACTGGAAATTTTAGTTTCCATACCAACTCTTTCAAATCCTCTTTGTACAGAATTTAAATTACCTAAGCCGTAATCAATTATAATGTTCATTACAACACTCCTTTTGTTGATTGTGTATCTGTTGAGGTTATTTTTACTGATTCTTTTAAGGCCCTTCCAAATCCTTTGAAAATTGACTCTATAATATGATGATCATTTTCCCCGTAAATACTCTCTATATGGAGGGTCGTTTTACATTCGTTTGAAAAGGCAACAAAAAATTCTTTGAAACTCTGAGTTTCCATATCTCCTAATTTATAATCTTTTAAATTAACTTTATATGAGGTGTAGGGCCTTCCACTTATATCTAATACAATTCTACTTAAAGCTTCATCCATAGGAATATAGATATGTGAATATCTATTAATTCCTTTTTTATCTCCTAATGCTTTTAAAAATGCTTTACCAAAGGTAAGTCCTATATCTTCTACAGTGTGATGAGTATCAACATTTAAATCTCCATTTGCTTTAACCAATAAATTGAAGTGCCCATGAAAAGCTAAAAGTTCAAGCATATGATCAAAAAACCCAATTCCTGTTTCAATATTACTTTCTCCATTGCCATCTAGTTCGATTTTTACAGTTATTTCAGTTTCATTAGTTTTTCTTCCTTCTTTACCTACTCTCATTCTTTACCTCCTTTAATATTTTTATAAGATAATTATTGTCTTCTCTGCTTCCTACTGTAATTCTATAGTGGTTTTTTATGTCTTTATTAAAATCTCTAATTAATACCTTTTTATTTTCTAATTTTGAGGCTAAATCTTTAATATTAGATTCTATCATAATGAAATTTGTCATAGAAGGATATACTTTAAAATCCATGTCTTCCAATTTTTTAATTAACCTACTTCTCTCTTCAATTATTAACTCTATATGGTTATTAATTATTTCTATATTTTGAAAAGCTTGATTAGCAAGTAGCTGAGATGCGGAATTTAGATTGTAAGGTAATTTAACTTTCCATAAATTTTCTACCATATTTTCATTAGAAATTAAGGCACCAATTCTCAGACCTGCTAAGCCAAAGGCTTTTGATAAAGTTCTCATTATTATTAAGTTTTCATATTCATTGATTAAATCTACTGTGGATTCTCCTCCAAATTCTATATATGCTTCATCCATTATCACTATAGTATCTTCTACTTTTTCTAATATCTTGATTATATCAGATTTTTTTATATATGATCCCGTTGGATTGTTAGGATTACATATAAGAAGAATCTTTGGTTTTTCAATTAAATACTTATTTATAATATTTTCAAGGCTAAAACTATAATTATCTTTTGATTTTATAGTAGTATGTTTAATATTTGATAATTTACAATAAATACCATACATACTGAATGAAGGATCAAATGTCATAACCTTCTCCTTGTTTTTACAAAAGGCATTTATAGTAGTAAGAAGTAAATCACTAGAACCATTTCCTACTAATATATTTTCCATTTTACATCCGTAGTATTCGGCCATATTTTCTCTAAGCTCTTTAGCATCACTGTCCGGATAGCGTTGAGGATTTAAATTATTTAAATTCAACCTTGAATTCAACATATAATTACAGCCTTCATTTGCATCTAATTTTATATCATAAGGTTTATCCGTTACCTTATATGGAACAATATCTTTTAAACTCTCTTTAATATCAATCATTTTTTACTCCTTAAATCTTATTTTTATAGATTCAGCGTGTCCTGTTAAACCTTCATTTTCTGCGAATCTTATAATATGATCTTTAGAACTTTCAAGTGATTCTCTACTATAATAAATTAAGGATGTTTTCTTTATGAAATCATCAACACTTAAAGGAGATGAAAATTTAGAAGTACCACTTGTTGGTAATGTATGATTTGGTCCTGCAAAATAATCTCCCACAGGTTCTGGAGAAAATTCTCCTAGAAAAATAGCTCCAGCATTGTGTATTTTTTTATAGTCTTCAAAAGGATTTACTGTAAGAATTTCTAAATGTTCAGGTGCAACTTCATTAGCAATTTCAAGAGATTCATTTAAAGAATCCGTTAGTATAATACCACCATAGTTTTCTATAGATTTTTTTATTATTTCTTTTCTGGTCATTTTATCTATCATGTTTTCTAAAATATTACCAACTTTTTCAGCAAGGATATGTGAGTCAGTTACTAATATTGAAGCTGCCATTTCATCGTGTTCTGCTTGAGATATCAAGTCAGCAGCTATATATTTTGGATTTGCATTTTTGTCGGCTACTATTAATATTTCACTTGGTCCAGCTATCATGTCTATTCCTACACTTTCTGAAACAATTTTTTTAGCTGCACTTACATAAATATTACCAGGACCAGTAATTTTAAAAACCTTAG
>Ga0209931_1000838_pt1 | contig 17717 bp, 15 predicted proteins | sample SalPonR1_B_D1_MG_FD_185697 | JGI IMG/M metagenome (GOLD analysis project Ga0209931, IMG submission 185697) | Salt pond soil microbial communities from South San Francisco under conditions of wetland restoration - Salt Pond MetaG R1_B_D1_MG... ...
CGTGCCGGGGTCTGTGTTCGCGCCCGGTGGTGCCCGAAAGGTTCAGGACCCGGAAAACAGGTTGCGGTAGCTATCCCGAAGAACGTTCTTCTGGACCTTGCCCATGGCATTTCGCGGCAATTCGTCGATGAAGAGCAGTGCGCGGGGATGTTTGTAGCGCGCCAGCGCAGTACGGAGTTCGGCCGTTATCGCCTCGCGGTCGGGTGGGCTATCACGCTCCGCCACGACGAGAGCGACGGGGGTCTCGCCGAAATCCTCGTGGGGCACACCGATGACGGCGGACTCGAGGACCCCCGGCTGGGCGTCCAGAACCAGTTCGATCTCCTTGGGGTAGATGTTGTAGCCGCCGGAAATGATCAGGTCCTTGTCGCGCCCGACAATCCGGAGGTAGCCGTCAGCGTCGAACGCGCCGAGATCACCGGTGATGAAGAAGCCGTCCTCACGGAACTCGGTCGCCGTCTTTTCCGGCATTTTCCAGTAGCCCTTGAAGACGTTCGGGCCCCTGACCTCGACCTGCCCGATGTCGCCCGGCGCAAGGGTCCTGCCGGTGGCAGGCTCCGTCACCCTGACCTCTACGCCGGGCAATGGCGGGCCGACCGTGCCCGCCCGCCGTTCGCCGTCGTGGGGGTTCGAGGTGTTCATGCCGGTCTCGGTCATGCCGTAGCGTTCGAGGATGCGGTGGCCGGTCCGGGCCGCGAATTTCTCGTGCGTATCGGGCAGAAGCGGCGCGCTGCCGGAGACGAAAAGGCGCATGTGGGCGGTCAGCTCACGGGTCAGCCGGCGGTCGCCGAGGAGGCGTGTATAAAAGGTCGGCACGCCCATCATCGCGGTCGCTTCGGGCATGTGGCCGATGACTGCGTCGAGATCGAAACCCGGAAGGAATATCATCGAGCAGCCGGTGGCAAGCGAGACGTTGCTGGCCACGAACAGGCCGTGGGTGTGAAAGATCGGCAGGGCGTGCAGGAGCACGTCGTCGGCGGTGAAGCGCCAGGCCTCCGCGAGCGCGACGGCGTTGGAGAGAAGGTTGTCATGCGTGAGCATCGCGCCCTTCGAGCGTCCGGTCGTCCCGGAGGTGTAGAGCAGGGCCGCGAGATCGTCAGGCCCGCGCGCCACCGGCGCGAAGGTCCCTGACTGGCCGGCGGCGGCCTCGGCGAGCGTGCCGTCGCCCGCTGCTCCCAGTGTGAGAAGCGCGGCAGATCTTGTCTCTGCCAAAGGCGCGAGCGCGCGGGCGCGCCCGGGGTCGCAAACGAGAAGGCCCGCCCCGCTGTCGTCGATGAAATAGCCAAGCTCCTCGGCCGTGTAGCCGGGGTTGAGCGGCAGAAAGACGAGGCCTGCCTGAACACAGGCGGCATAGAGCGCGAGCGCCCCGGGAGATTTCTCCACCTGAACGGCGACCCGGTCGCCGGGGACAAGCCCCGCGTCGTCGAGGACATGGGCGAAACCTGCGGCGGTCTCGAGAAACCCGGCGTAGCTCACCGCAGCCCCCCCGGCGAGACGGAGAAAGGGAGAGTCGCGGTCCGTGTGCGGGGCGAAAAGCGCGTCGAACAGGGTGTTTGGCATCCTCGGTCTTTCCATGCCGGCATGCGGCGAAGTGCTGTCGATGTCGCGGAGCCTTCATGAGCTCCGGAAGAGAAAAGTCCGTCATCCGGCACCATTGCCGGTCACGGCGACAAACCGCACCCTCTACCAGTAGGCCGGATCGTCGAGCGCCGCGATGCATCGAGACGGGCCCTTCAGCGGGGCGAGTGGCTGGCCTGTCAGGGACAGCGCGAGCCAGCCCTCGGGGTGGCTCAGTCTCCTCGGCGGGAGGATCTCGGCTTGCGTGATCTGCCTGAAACCGACCTTTGCGTAATAGTCCGGGTCACCGTAGGTCACCGCCACGTCGACCCCGTTCCCGCGGAGGGTATCGAGGCCGTGCGTCAGGAGCGCCTGGCCGACCCCCTGGCCCTGCCGGTCGGTCCGGACCGCGACCGGCGCGAGAACGAAGACATTGCGCTCATCTTCCTCGAAGGTCAGCGGAGAGAAGATGATGCAGCCGGCGAGACCTTCGTCATCGCGCGCCGAAAACACGAGGACGTCGTCTTCCGGCGCCGCCAACAGCTCGCGCGCCAGAGCCCCGACGAGACGGCCTTCCGCTGCGCCTTCCGAGGCCGCAAAGGTCGCTTCGAAGAGATCGGCGACCTCCTGTCTGTTGTCCCTGTTTTCCGCCGCGTACGTCATCCGCTCCGGGTTTTCTCCTCTCATGGTCGCTCGACCGGGTTCAGGACGGGTCTTCGTGATGTTCGGGCGGGTCGTCGTAGACAGACCACCCGTAATCGCTGGTGCTGTCGGGCAGATCCGTCTGGCGGAGATTGCGCGCGATGTAGGTCTTGGCGATGAAATTCGCCGTGATCGGCGCGGTCAGGAACAGAAACAGCGTGATGAGAAGTTCGTGGACCGAGAGTGTCCCGGTTTCGGCGAAAAAGAAGATCATCGAGGCGATCAGCACGCCGCCCACACCGAGCGTCGTCGCCTTCGTCGGGGCATGAAGTCTTTGTAGCGTGTTCTTGAGCTTAACGAGCCCGTAGGAGCCGACGAAGCCGAAGACACCGCTTATCACGAGCGAGACGGCGATCAGGAATTCGGCGACAGGATGCATGGCTTACCTCACTCGATGATGTCGCCGCGAAGAAGAAAGCGGCAATAGGCGACGGTCGAGACGAAGCCGACCATCGCCACCAGCATGGCCGCTTCGAAATAGATTTCCGTGCCGCGCCAGACGCCGTAGAGCACCAGAAGCGCTATGACGTTGACGACCATCGTGTCGAGCGCGAGGATGCGATCCGCGGCGTCGGGTCCGATGGCGATGCGCCAGAGGTCGAGCAGAAGCGCGATGGCGTAGCATCCGGCGGCGAAGACGAGGGCGGCTTCTATCATTGGAAGATCTCCTTCAACCTGCGTTCGTAGCGCGACTTGATCCCGTCGCGGACCGCGTCGGGGTCGTCGGTGTGCAGGCAATGGACGAGTATGCTCCTGCCGTCGGCCGAAAGCGTGGCCGAAACGGTGCCGGGTGTCATCGTGATCGTCCCGGCGAGAACGGTGATCGCTTCCGCCGAAGTCAGTTCGAGCGGAACGGGAATCCAGTGGGAGCGAATGTTCTTTTCCCGGCGGAACAGGATGATCATCGCGACCTGGGCATTGGCGACCACGATGTCCCAGAGCACGATCATGTAGTATTCGATGACTTTCAGGGGCCGTCCCACTTTCGGGCGATCGGGCCAGTAGGCCGCGGTGAGCATCGGGACCGCGATGCCGAGGACCGTCCCCAGAATGAGGTTTCCGAGGGTGAAGGTGTTCACGAGGCCGAGCCACACGAGCACCAGCGTGAGGCTCAGCAGCGGGTGGGGAACGAGGCGAAAAAGCATGTGTCAGTCCTCCTCGCCGGCTTCGAGCACGGCCGCGACATAGCCCGCGCGGTCGAAGATCTGCGCCGAGGTGGCTTCGAGATAGGCCGCAAGCGGTCCGGCGAAGACCGCCAGGGCGAAGAGCGTGGCGAGGCCGGCCATCACCGGCGCGATTTCGGTGGCCCGGGCGTTCGGAAACGGCGCCGCGTCAGGTTGAGAGGCGGGGACCGGGATCGCGGTCGACTTCCAGAAAAGCGTGCTGCCGGCCCTTGCAAAGCCCACGATCGTCAGAAGCGAGCCGATCAGCACCGCCGACCATGCCCATGCCAACGTCTCCGGCGCGCGCAGGGCATCGAGCACGAGAAGCTTGCCCAGAAAACCGCTGAGCGGCGGCATCCCGGCCATGGCGATGGCGGCCGCGAAGAAGAGCGCGGCGAAGAGCCCGTTCTGTGCCGTTGCGGGCGCGGCGGCGAGCGTGTCGTCCGACCGGCGGCTGACGACCAGATCGGCGACGAGAAACAGGCACGCGGCCGCGAAAGTCGAATGAACCATGTAATAGAGCGCGGCCGTCGTCGCGACCGGGGAGAAGGCCGCGACCGCGACAAGGAGTGTCCCCATGGATCCGATGGCCGAGAAGGCGATGAGCGGCATGAGCCGTCGCGCGCCGAGCACGCCGAAGGCGCCGACGGCGATCGTGACGATCGCGGCGGGAAAGAGCCAGCTACCCGCAAGCCCTTCGGTTCCCGGAACCCCCGGCCCGAACGCGACGGTGTGGATGCGGATGATGGCGTAGGCGCCGACTTTCGTCATGATCGCGAAGAGCGCCGCGACGGGGGCGGGCGCGTTGGCATAGGTCTCGGGCAGCCAGAACTGAACCGGAAAGAGCGCGGCCTTCACCGCGAAGACGATCATCAGGAGCATCGCCGCGACGCGGACGAGGGCCGCCTCTTCGGCGGGCATGTCGGGAAGCTTTGCCGCGAGGTCGGCGATGTTGAGCGTGCCCGTGCTGGCGTAGAGTGTGCCGAGCGCGAAGAGAAACAGCGTCGAGCCGGCGAGGTTCATCACCACGTATTGCAGCCCCGCGCGCATCCTGTCCCGCCCGCCGGAATGGATCATGAGACCGTAGGAGGCGATGAGCAGGACCTCGAAGAACACGAACAGGTTGAAGACATCGCCGGTCAGAAACGCGCCGCAGATACCCATCAGCTGAAACTGGAAAAGGGCGTGGAAATGCCTTCCCCGCGCGTCCCAGCCGGTGGCGATGGCGTGGATCAGCACGATGAGCGCCAGCACAGCCGTCAGGAGGACCATCAGCGCCGAGAGCCTGTCCAGCACGAGGACGATCCCGAAAGGGGCCGGCCAGTCGCCGAGGCGGTAGACGTGGGTTTCGCCACCCGCAGCGAGGGCCGTGAGGCCGAGGGCGACCGCGACGAGCGCGACCGTCCCGGCGACCGAGGCCGTCCGCGCCAGCGGCATGTCCCAGCGCATCACGAAGCCGATGATCGGCGCGAGCATCGCCGGAAGGATGACGGGAATGATGATCCAGTGCATCAATTCGGAGCGTCCTCGCCTGCGTCATCGGGGGAGATGTCGATCCGGTCGTTCCCGGCCTCCAGAAACGCCCCGAGCCCGATCATCACGAGAACTGCGGTCATGCCGAACGAGATGACGATGGCGGTGAGCACCAGGGCCTGGGGCAGGGGGTCGCTGTAGCTCGCCTCGCCGTATGTCGACAGGATCGGCGACTGGTCGATGGCGAGCCGGCCACTTGCGAACAGAAAGACGTTCACCGCGTAGGACATCAGGGTGATCCCGAGGATCACCGGGAAGGTCCGCAGCCGCAGCAGGAGATAGACCCCACCGGCGGTGAGGATGCCGACCGTCGAGGAAACGATGATTTCCATTTCAGCTTCCGTCCTCTTCCGGGGCCGCCTGCTCGGCCGGATCGTAGTCCATCGGCGTGACGTTGACCGTCTCGCCGGCGAAGCGCGCGATCCGCGACAGGCTGTAGAGCATGAGCATCACCGCCCCGAGCACGGTCAGGAAGACGCCGAGGTCGAAGAGCATCGCCGTGGCGAGTTCGAATTCCTCGATCGGTGGCAGATGAACGTAGGTGTAGGCGCTCGTCAGAAACGGCTGGCCGGCGAGCCAGGCGCCGACACCCGTCAGCCCGGCCACCACGACCCCCACGCCGATCATCGTGTGGTACTCGATACGCTTTCGCGCCTGGGTCCAGGCGAAGCCCGAGGCCATGTATTGCATCAGGAGCGCGATGGCGATGACGAGGCCGGCGACGAAGCCGCCGCCGGGCTGGTTGTGGCCCCGCAGGAAGATGTAGATGCCGACGACGAAGGCGATGGGCATGAGAACCCGGGTGACGACGACCATCATCAGCGGGTGGCGGTCACGCGACCGGTCCCGGGCGTAGTCGGCGTTGATGAGACGCCGGGCGGCCGGTCCTTCCAAAAGCGCGTACATCAGCGCGTAGATGATGAAGCCCGCGATTCCGAGCACGATGATCTCGCCGTAGGTATCGTAGCCCCGGAAGTCCACGAGGATGACGTTGACGACATTCGTGCCGCCGCCGCCCTCGTAGCTGTTGGCGATGTGATAGTCCGAAATCGTGTCGACGTCGCGGACGAGAAACGCGTAGGCGAGCCCGCCGACGCCCGCGCCGGCGGCAAGCCCGATGAGCCCGTCGCGCAGCTTCAGCGCGACCGGGCTTTCCCTCGGCGTGACCTTGGGCAGGAAGTGGAGCGCGAGGAGCAGGAGCATGATCGTCACGGTCTCGACCGATATCTGCGTGAGCGCGAGATCGGGGGCCGAGAGGTAGACGAAGCCCGCCGAGATCGAGAGCCCGATGATGCCGATGAGAACGAGCGCGCGGAACCTGTGGTGATGCATCACGACGACCGAGACCGTGGCCACGACCAGCATCAGCCAGCCCACCGCGATGACCGGCGGGACGGGCAGCAGGTCGCGTGTCGGCGCACCGAGGCCACTGCCGGAGAAGGCGACCGCGCCGAGGGCGACGGATGCGACGACGAAGATGGCGAGATAGCGGCTGATCGCACCGGTGTGGGTGGCCTCAGTCACGCGCCGGCTCAGCCCCGCCGCACCGGCGACGAGACTGTCGAAGACGACTTTCGCCTCGGGGCGCGGTGTCGCGATCCAGGCCCGGTCGAGCGGGCGGTGCGCCATGAGCAGCACCGCGCCCCCGGCGACCGCGATGATCGACATCCAGAGCGCGGGGGTCACACCGTGCCAGATCTTCAGATGCGGGTGAAGATCGCCGCCCGTCACCGCGTTGGCCGCCGCGGTCACGATCCCCTCGGCGAGAAACGGCATCACGCCGATCAGGACGACGAGCAGCGCCAGGAGCGCCGGGGCCGCCCACATGCCGAAGGGCGGGTCGTGGGGCTTGTGGGGGTAGTCGTCGCGGACAGGGCCGAGGAAGACGTGGCCGACGAAGCGGAAGGAATAGGCGACCGACAGGAGCGCGCCGAGCGTGGCGAGGACCGGCACGGCGTAGGGGCTCCCGGCCCAGCCGGTATGGCTTGCCTCCTCCAGCATCAATTCCTTGGACAGAAAGCCGTTGAAGAGCGGGATGCCGGCCATCGACAATGCGCCGATCGTGCCGATCACGAAGGTGACCGGCATGAGGTGCCGCAATCCCCCCAAGCGCTTGATGTCGCGGGTATGGGCCTCGTGGTCGACGATGCCCGCGGTCATGAAGAGCGAGGCCTTGAAGGTGAGGTGGTTGATGATGTGAAACACCGCCGCCACCGCCGCCGCTTCGGTGCCGAAGCCCAGCAACATGGTCATGAGCCCGAGGTGACTGACCGTCGAGAAGGCGAGAAGCGCCTTCAGGTCGTCCTTGAAGAGCGCGATGAGCGCGCCGAGCACCATGGTGACGAGGCCGGTGGTCGCGACGATGTAGAACCACGCGTCGGTGCCCGAAAGCACGGGCCACATCCGCGCCATCAGGAACACGCCCGCCTTCACCATGGTCGCCGAGTGCAGGTAGGCCGACACCGGCGTCGGCGCGGCCATCGCATGCGGCAGCCAGAAGTGGAACGGGAATTGCGCCGACTTCGCGAAAGCGCCGATGAGGATCAGGATGAGGGCGGGCAGGTACCATTCCGAAGCGCGGATTTCATCGCCGGCCTGTAGAATGTCCGTGAGGTTGTAGCTGCCCGCGATGCTGCCGAGAATGAGCATGCCCCCGATCATCGCGAGCCCGCCCGCTCCGGTGACCGCGAGCGCCATGCGCGCGCCTTGCCGTCCCTCGGGCAGGTGTTTCCAGTAGCCGATCAGCAGAAAGCTCGAAAGCGACGTCAGCTCCCAGAAGATGAGCAGGAGCAGAATGTTGTCGGAAATGACGATGCCGAGCATCGCCCCCTGGAACAGCAGGAGATAGGTGTAGAACTGTCCCATCGGGTCCTCGCCCGAGAGGTAGAAGCGCGCGTAGAGCGTGATCAGGAGACCGACGCCGAGGATCATCGCGGCGAAGAGCAGCCCCAGACCGTCGAGGAAGAACGAGGCCGAGAGGCCGAGTTGCGGCAGCCATTCGACTTCTGCCGTGATCACCTCGCCGCGCAGCACGTCGGGTGCGAGGATCATGAGCATCACGAGCGCGAGCGCGGTCGGCACCGCGGTGAAGGTCGCGCAGCTCGTGCGGCCTGCCCGGATCATGACCCCGGGAACAAGCGCGCCGATGAACGGCAGCAACGCGATCAGGAAGAGGAAATGGCCCCCGTCGCTCATGTCTGCCCCTTCGCCTCCCTGTCCGCGCTCTGCACTGGATAGCGACCGGCCGTCGGGTTGTAAAACGTCGCCTTCAGGCGCCCGGGCCGGGCCTCATGCCGCGGTTTCGGTGCCGGTCGAAAGCTGCCGTGCCGAAGACCCCGGGTCAGGCCGCGCCCTCCCGGGGGGCGGCCTTGAGGGCATGGGCCGCAAGGCTCCGACCGGCTTCCTGCATCGTCAGATACGTCTGGTCCGCGCCCGCGGCATTGATGGTCTCCACGTGTTCCTCGTAGAGCGCCTGGCTGACGACCGGGCCCTCGAACCCTCTCGACCGCAGCGTTTTCGCCGCGATGAGCTTGGCCTCGATATCGTCCATCGCGAGAATCGCAGCCTCGATGCCCGTGAGATCGACGCTGTTCCAGAAGTTGCTGTCTTCGGCGTCGGCGAAGATCACGTTGCGACCGGCCTCGGCATGGGCGTTCGCCTTGTAGATGTCGGCATCGAGGCCCACCGGGCGCCGGCCTTCGCGCGCGAGAAGTTCGTAGGCGGCCGAGCCCGTCCGGCCCATGCCGAAGATCAGGATATCGGCGTCGCCGAGGTTCTTGGGCTGCTCGTCGGGGTGCCGCCCGGCGCGCTCGTACGGCTGCAGGCGGGCCTCGTAGCGCTCGAAAAGCGGGTGCGCGAGGCGGTTGAGCGGCGCGGCGATGAGAAACGAGACCGAGACCGCGATGGCCAGCGGAACGAGGAAGGTCTCGGCGGCGGGGATGCCGGCGGCCACGATGAGACCGAATTCGCTGTAGGCCGTCAGCGACAGGGCGGACAGAAAGGACGTTCGCGCGCGCAGCCCGAAAGCGACCAGCAGGAAGAAGAACAGCACCCCCTTCAGCGGAAGCAGCACCCCGAGCGCCACGGCGAAAACGAACGCGTTCCAGTCGGGCAGCCCCGACATCCCGATGGACAGGAAAAAGCCGACGAGAAAGACCTCCTTCAGCGCCCAGAGGGAGTCCGAGAGCTCGCTGGCGCGCGGGTGGGTCGAGAGCAGAAGACCCATCACCAGCGCCCCGATTTCACCCTTGAGGCCGATGAGCTCGAAACCGACCCCGCCGATGACGAGGCTCAGCAGCATGCCGGTGAGGACAAGCACCTCGTCGTGCCCGGCGTAGTCGAGGATCCGAAAGAGCATCGGCCTCAGGAGCGGCGTTGCGAAAATGAGCAGCGCCCAGGGGCCTGGAAGCTTGCCCGAAAAGACCGCCAGCACCACGAGTGCGATGACATCCTGCACGATCAGGATGCCGATGGCGGTGCGCCCGTGGAAATTGCCGAGTTCGCGCTTGGCTTCGAGCATCTTCGCGGCGAGCACGGTCGACGAGAATGCAAGAGCGATGCCAACGAGGAAGGCGACCATCCAGTCATCGGTGAACAGAAGCCGTGTCACCGGCGCGAAAAGCGCAACCGACAGCGCGAAATGAATGAGGGCGGTGCCGACGACCTGCGGCTCTCCGACCTGCTTCAGCTTGAGTTTCAGCCCGACGGTAAAAAGCAGCATCAGGACGCCGAGATTGGCGAGGTATTCGAGGATCTGACCGGTCGCGGGCGGCATTCCGAGACGCGGGCCGAAAGCGTTTATCGCAAAGCCCGCCGCCAGAAAGCCGACGAGCGGTGGCAACCCGAGCGGGCGCATCGCCAGCCCGAAAACGAACGCTGCCCCAATGGCAAAGACCTCGAATAGCATCACGACAGCGACTGTGCCTCCCTCACTTTTGCACCCCAGCCTAGGCCGAGCGGGACAGGATTGCACCCGGGGTCGTTCTGCTCGACCTCCGCCGCGGGCAGCATGTCGCTTTGCCGGGCCGGAAAAGGCGCGGTTCGCCCGGAAAAACGCCGGAGTCGCTCCGCCCCGCTCGCTTGACTTTCGATGCGTCGTCTTGTGCGGTAGGATGACGTCATGGTGTTGAGGTCGATCCTTCTTGCGCTCTTCGTCCTGGCGGGTGCGGTGACCCCACAGGCCGCCGCCGCGGAGATGGCATTGGAGACATTCGAGAACGATCCCGCGTCCCGCTGGCAGTTCTTCACGGACGGTGTGATGGGCGGTGTCTCCTCAGGGGAACTCACCTTCGAGGAGGCAGCCGGCAACGTCCATGCCCGGATGACCGGTGAGGTCAGCACGGCCAACAACGGCGGCTTCATCCAGATGCGCACGGACGCGCTCGGAGCGCCGCGCGTGGAGGCGACCGGTGTGCGCCTCGTCATGCGTGGAAGCAATGGCCCGTATTACGTGCATGTCCGGACGTCGAACACGCGTTTGCCGTGGCAATTCTACCAGGCGGGCTTCAATGTCACGCCGGCATGGTCCGAAGTCCGGCTTCCGTTCGACGCATTCAAGGCCCGGGGCGGGCTGCTTCGGGCGGGGCTGAAGCCGCAGTCGATCGCGTCGGTCGCGATCGCGGCATACGGTCGTGACCATGGCGTGGAGATAGAAATTCGCGAAATCGGGTTCTACTGAGCTTCCGCCGCAGGTCCGGCCGGGCGGAGGGTGGTCGCGCTCCTCGATCGACGTGGACCATGGGCAAGCCCGGCGGCCAGAGCGGGTTGCCGTCATGCGCAGTCACGCGATCCGCTCGACCCTCCTGATTCCCCATGTCCGGGAAGCGCAAAAACCGGTTCCTACTCCCGAGCGACATGCTCTAGTCTCGGTGCACCACCCGGCCCGGGCATCACGGCCGGGCCAGCATGAGCGGCAAGTGCCGCTTCGGGGACCGGATGGCCGAGATCGTCTTTCGCACCGAGGACCTCACGAAGGTCTACGACACCGGCGAGATCAAGGTGCGCGCTCTCGCGGGGGTCGATCTCGAGCTTTTCGCGGGCGAGCTGTCCGTTCTGCTCGGGGCCTCGGGCTCGGGCAAGTCGACGCTGCTGAACATCCTTGGCGGCCTCGACCATGCCACCGAAGGGCGGATCTGGTTTCGTGACCTCGAACTGACGTCGCTCGGGGACCGGCGGCTGACCCGCTACAGGCGCGAGCACGTGGGCTTCGTCTTCCAGTTCTACAACCTCGTTCCGTCGCTTTCGGCGCGCGAGAACGTCCAGCTCGTCACCGACGTGGCCCCGGACCCGATGCCGCCGGCCGAGGCGCTGGAGCGCGTCGGCCTCGGCCACCGGCTCGATCATTTTCCCGCCGAGATGTCGGGTGGCGAACAACAGCGCGTGGCCATTGCGCGCGCCATCGCGAAACGGCCCGAGGTGCTTCTCTGCGACGAACCGACCGGCGCGCTCGATTCGAAGACCGGCGTGCAGGTCCTCGAGGTCCTGCGCGAGATCAACGACGAGATGGGCACGAGCACGGTCGTCATCACGCATAACGCAGGCATCCGGAAAATGGCGCACCGCGTGATCCGTTTCGCCGACGGACGCATCGTCGGGGTCGAGGAGAACGCGACCCGGATCTCTCCCCACGAGATCAGCTGGTGAGCGCGATGCAGGCGATCGACATAAAGCTTCTGCGCGACTTCGGCCGGCTCTGGCTGCAGGGCCTCGCCATCGCGATGGTGCTGGCCTGCGGCGTGGCGATCCTGCTCACGGCCTTCGGAATGCACACCGCACTCAACAACACGCGCGACGCCTATTACGAGCGCAACCGCTTTGCCGACGTGTTCGTCGAGACCCGCCGGGCGCCCGAAACCCTGTTGCAGGAGGTCTACGAGATCCCCGGCGTCTATGCCGCCGAGGCCCGGGTGCAGGGCATGGCGCTCCTCGACATTCCCGGGCGGACGGAGACGGCGATCGGCCAGTTCCTGTCCTGGCCGGAAAGCGACGCCCCGCTTCTCAATGTTCCCATCCTGCGCGCGGGCGTCTACCCGCAGAAGTCGGGCGAGGTGCTGGTGAACGCCGCCTTCGCCGAGGCCAACGGGTTCGAGATCGGCGACGGGTTCGCCGCGAACATCTCCGGCCAGCGCCGCGACCTCACGATCACCGGCATGACGCTGTCTCCGGAGTTCATCTACACCATCGGGCCGGGCGCGCTCATGCCCGACAACGAGGGGTTCGGCATCATCTGGATGACCGCGGCCGAGATGGAGGCGGCGTTCGACATGACCGGCGCTTTCAACCATCTGTCTCTTCGACTGACCCGCGACGCGCGCGCGGCGGAGGTGATCGACCGGCTCGACGCGCTGCTCGACCCGTATGGCGGGCAGGGCGCCTACGGTCGTGAAAGCCAGGTGTCGGACAGTTTCGTCTCCGCCGAGATCGATCAATTGCGGGCGATGGCCGTGGTCGTCCCGCCGATCTTCTTCGCGATCTCGGCTTTCCTCGTCGGCATGGTGATGAGCCGGATCGTCGCCCTCGAACGCTCCGAGATCGGGCTTCTGAAGGCGCTGGGCTACACCGATTTCGAGGTCTCCCTGCACTATCTTCTCCTCGCGGGACTGATCGCGGTGGTCGGTGTGGCGATCGGCTGGGGCGGCGGCACGCTTCTGGCCCGGGCCATGTCCTGGCAATACGCGCAGTTCTTCGATTTTCCCTATCTCATCTTCAACGTGCCGCTGTGGGTCTACGCGATGTCGGGGCTCGCCGCGCTGCTCACGACGATGGCCGGTGCCTTGCGCGCCGGCCTCGCCGCGGCACGGCTTGCCCCGGCGGTCGCCATGCAGCCGCCCGCGCCACCCGTCTTCCGCCAGACGGTTCTCGACCGGGCCATGGCGGCGGTAAGACTGCGCCAGACCACGGTCATGGTTCTCAGAAGCGTCATCCGCTGGCCGCTTCGCAGCGGGCTGACCGCCCTGGGCCTCGGCGCGGCCACGGCGGCGATCATCGCCTCGGGCTTCATGGTCGGAGCGCTGGACCGGATCATCGACCTCGCCTTCAACCAGTCCTTCCGGCAGGATGCGATGGTGCTCTTCTCCGACGACCTGCCGGTGACCGCACTGCCGGACATCGCCGCGCTGCCGGGCGTGATGCAGGTGGAACCGCAGCAGTATCACGCCGCGATCCTGCGCAACGGGCCACGGGAGAAACGCGTTTCCATCGAGGCGCGTCCCGCCGGCGCGGAGCTGTCGCGGGTGATCGGCTCGGACGGTCAGCCCATCGACCCGCCGCCCGGCGGCATCCTCCTGTCGGAGCGGCTGGCCGCGCATCTCGAGATCGGGGTCGAGGATACCGTCGAGGTCAGTTTCCTGACCGGCCGCCGGGAGACCCACGAGTTGACGGTCACCGGGCTCGTGGAGCAGTTTCTCGGCCTCGGCGCATACGTCGAGATGGGTTTTCTCGACCGCCAGTTCCGGCGCAGCCCCCGGATGTCGGTGGCGAATATCCTCGTCGACGAAGCGGACCTGCCCGACCTGCACGCGGCGCTCCAGGAAACGCCGGCGCTCTCGGGGCTGATCCTGATGAACGAGAACCGCCGGTCGTTCGAGGCGACGATCAGCGAGAACGTCATCGTCATCAACGGGGTCTACGGCATGATCGCCGTGCTGATCACGGTGGGCGTGGCCTACAACGGTGCGCGCATCCAGCTGAGCGAGCGGGCGCGTGAGCTTGCAAGCCTGCGCATTCTCGGCTTCACCAAGGCCGAGGTCTCCTCGGTCCTCGTGGGCGAGACGATGCTTCTGGCCATCCTCGCCCAGCCCGTCGGCTGGCTCCTCGGCGCCTGGATCGCCCATGCCCTTTCGTCGAGTTTCACCTCCGACCTTTACGCCATTCCGCTGGTGCTGAACCCCGCGGCCTTCGCCTGGGCGAGCCTCGTCGTGCTCGCAGCGAGTTTTGTCTCGGTGCTCATCGTCAGGCGGCGGATCGACAAGATGGACCTTGTAGCGGTCATGAAGACACGGGAGTGACGGACATGGTCTGGACGACACGGACAATCGGGCTCACGGCGGCGGGAGTGGCGCTAATCGGCGGGCTTCTCTACGTCGCCCTGCGGACGGATCCGGTGCCGGTCGACCTCGTGGAGGTGACCGAAGGGCCGATGCGGGTGACGATCGACGCCGACGGCAAGACCCGCATCCGCGATCTCTACGAGGTCGCCGCGCCGATCGCGGGCACCGCGCGCCGATCGCCCGTCGCCGTCGGCGACGAGGTCGTCGCCGGAGACACCGTAGTCGCCCGCGTCGAGCCGCTTTCGCCATCGCTGCTCGATGCGCGGTCGCGTGCCCAGGCCGAGGCCGCTGTCGCGGAGGCCGAGGCGGCGCTGTCGGTGGCGCGCGCGGAGTTGACCCGCGCCGAGGAGGAACAGACATTCCAGGCCTCCCAGCTGGAGCGCGTCCAGGCGCTCGTCGAGCGCGGCGTGGCGACGACGACGCGGCTCGAGGATGCCGCGCAGCGGCTTTCGGTGGCCGAGGCGGCAGTGGCCGCGGCGCGCTCGCGGGTCGCGATGGCGGAATTCACCCTGGAACGCAGCAGGGCCGCCCTGCTCGGCCCCGAGGGCGCCGACCAGGGCGAAGACTGCTGCGTGGACCTCTTCGCCCCGGCTGACGGCGTGGTCCTCTCGGTCGCGACGATCAGCGAGCACCCGGTGCAGGCCGGTGCGCCGCTCGTCGTCATCGGCGACCGCGGTGACCTCGAAATCGTGGCCGATATCCTGTCGGCGGACGCTGTGCGCATCGGTCCCGGAACGCCAGCGATCGTCGAGCGCTGGGGCGGCGAAGGCACGCTCGATGCCGTTGTCCGGCGCATAGAGCCGGCCGCAGAGACCAGGGTTTCGGCCCTCGGCATCGAGGAGCAGCGGGTCGATGTGGTCTTCGACATCCTTACTCCCGAGGCGGAGCGTCCGGGCCTCGGTCACGGCTTCTCCGTCTTTCTGCGCATCGTCGAATGGGAAGACGAGGAGGTTCTGCAGGTGCCGCTCGGCGCGCTTTTCCGCAACGGCGAAGGCTGGGCCATCTTCGCTGTCGAGGACGGCGTCGCGGTGGAACGCCCTGTCACTCTGGGGCAGAGGGGCGCGAGGGTGGTGCAGGTCCTCGAGGGCCTGTCCGCCGGCGACCTCATCGTGACCCATCCGAGCGACGCGGTCTCCGACGGTGTCGAGGTCGCCCGCCGCGACGCGACTTGACACCGGACCGGTCTGCCCGATGGTTCCGGTCTGCCCGATGGTTCCGGGGTTCCGGGGTTCCGGCCCTGGCCGAAACGGGCTTGTGGGAGAAAGAGGCGCCGATGCTGCCAGAAGACATGAACGTCATGGAAATCTCCGCGCCGGGCGGACCCGAGGCGTTGGCTCCGGCGCGCCGGAGGGTTCCGGCCCCGGGACACGGCGAAGTGCTCTTGCGGATCCTCGCCGCGGGCGTCAACGGGCCGGATCTTCTCCAGCGCAAGGGCGCCTATCCGCCGCCGCCGGGGGCTTCGGACCTGCCGGGGCTCGAGGTCGCCGGAGAGATCGTGTCGCTCGGCGAGGGTGTGGCGCGGTGGGCCATGGGGGACCGGGTGGTCGCCTTGACCAACGGTGGCGGTTACGCCGAATTCGTCGCCGTGAACGCGGACCACTGCCTGCCGGTCCCGACAGGCCTCGACCCGGTCGATGCCGCGGGCTTGCCGGAGACCTACTTCACCGTTTGGAGCAATGTCTTTCTCGGCCGCGACGTGCCCCGGGGCGCCAACTTCCTCGTTCAGGGCGGCGCCGGGGGCATCGGGTCGACCGCTGTCCAGCTCGGTTCGGCCTCCGGTCTCGCCGTTTTCGCCACCGCGGGCGGCGAGGAGGATTGCGCCTTCGTGGAGGACCTTGGCGCGAAACGGGCCATCGATTACCGCACCGAGGACTATCTTGCGGTCCTGAAGGAGGCCGGGGGAGCCGACATCGTGCTCGACATTCTCGGCGGATCGCACGTGGCGCGGCACATCAGGGCCTGCCGCCTCGACGGGCGCATCATCTCGCTGGCGTTCCGGGAGGGCTCGAAGATGGAGCTCGATCTCATGCCGATGATGCTGAAGCGGCTGACGATCACCGGCTCGACGCTGCGGTCGCGGCCGGACGCCTTCAAGGCGACCGTCGCCCGCGACCTCGAGGCACGGGTCTGGCCGCTTTTCGCGGAGGGCCGGCTGCGCCCGGTGACCGACCGGGTCTTTCCGCTTGCCGAAGCGGCCGAAGCGCACCGGACGATGGAAGCCGGCGCGCACCGCGGCAAGGTGCTGCTCACCCCCTGAGCGGCCGGGCGACAGGGCCGTTGAACTCGGTCCCCGTTCGCCGCTAGGCTGCGCGTCGGCACCACGGAGGAAACCCGGTTCGATGCGACTTGTCGCACTCACCCTGGCGGCCGGTCTCGCACTGTCCGGCGCGCAAGCCGACACGCCGCTGCCGGTGCGCGATACGGATTTCATGCCCGTCGACCCCGCGCTCGCCGCCCTTGGTCAACTGCTGTTCTATGATCCCGTCCTGTCGGGCAACCGCAACGTCTCCTGCGCCACCTGCCACCATCCCCGCTTCGGCACCTCCGACGGCCTTTCGCTCGGCCTCGGCGATGGCGGCATCGGGCTCGGGCCCGAGCGCCGGGCCGATCCCGGAAACCCGCCCGAGCAGCGCATTCCCCGCAACGCGCCGGCGCTGTTCAATCTCGGGGCGAAGGAATTCACGGTTCTTTTCCACGACGGGCGCATCGAGGTCGACGCGTCGCGCCCCTCGGGCCTGCGCACACCCCTCGGCGAGGAAATGGTCGCGGGGTTCGACAGCCTGCTTTCGGCGCAGACGATGTTCCCCGTTCTCTCGCCCGACGAGATGGCGGGGCATTACGGCGAGAACGAGGTCTCGACCGCGGTGCGCCAGGGCCGGCTGACGGGCAAGGGCGGGGCCTGGGACATCATCGCGGAGAGGGTCCGGGCCATTCCCGAATACAAGGCCGGCTTCGAGGCCGCCGACCCCGCGATAGAGAGCGGGCGCGACCTGGATTTCACGGATATCTCGGACGCCATCGCGGCCTTCATGGCCTTCGAGTGGCGCTCGACCGACAGTCCCTTCGATGCCTACCTCGCAGGAGAGGGAGGCCTGGCCCCGAAAGCCGAAAAGGGGCTCGAGTTGTTCTATGGTCCGGCGGGCTGTTCGGAGTGCCATTCCGGACCGTTCCAGACCGACCACCGTTTTCACGCCATGGGACAGCCCCAGATCGGCCCCGGCAAGGCCGAGCGTTTCGAGAGTCACTTCAAGGACACCGGCCGGATGCGGGTGACCGGGCGCGAGGCCGATGCCTACCGCTTCCGCACGCCGTCGCTCAGGAACGTCCTGCACACCGGGCCCTGGGGTCATGCGGGGGCCTACGACGATCTCGAGGCGTTCCTTCGCCACCACGCCGATCCCGTCACGGGGCTCGAGCGTTACGAGGCGCAGGCGGTGTTGCCGCCGCTCGAGGCGGCGACGGACGATTTCGCGCCGCTCAAGAGCGAGCGGGCCGCCATCGCGGCGGCGGTCTCGCGCGCCCCGGTCGTGCTCCGGCAGGGTGATATCTCCGCCCTTGTCGCTTTTCTCGGCGCGCTTTCCGATCCCGTCGCTCTCGGCGGACGCCTCGGCATCCCCGAAACCGTGCCGAGCGGCCTGCCGGTCGAGCGTTAGAGCGGGTCGCGTCCACCGGCATTCACACGGTCCGCTCCAAGCCCGGGAGGTCGCGTGTCCGG
>Ga0209931_1000842_pt1 | contig 17677 bp, 13 predicted proteins | sample SalPonR1_B_D1_MG_FD_185697 | JGI IMG/M metagenome (GOLD analysis project Ga0209931, IMG submission 185697) | Salt pond soil microbial communities from South San Francisco under conditions of wetland restoration - Salt Pond MetaG R1_B_D1_MG... ...
GCTTCTATTGTCATTAGTCCCCTCCAGCCACATTGTCTGTTGAAACAGAAGTGTCTGTTCTTCAAGCAGAAGCCCTTCTGAATCGGTTTCAACTCCGGCTCTTTCCATTGCCACGGAGTTGGCTATACTGACGTGTGTACATACCCTGTTGATCAAGACAGGATTGGGAAGCCCCAACCTGTCAAGATCCCACCTTCTGGGAATGACATTGTCTTGCCAGTTGTTCTCGTTCAGTCCTTCGCACCATATCCAGCTCTTTGGATCTTTTCGGGAAGAAGCTTCCTCGAGGAGACTGAAAAGTTCCTCCCTTGACCGAGTTCCGGACACATCCAGTGCAAGTTTCCTTCTGGACAGTGAGCCAAGGTGGACATGAGAATCTGTGAAGCCTGGTAAAATTGTCTGACCTGAAAGTCTCAGATGAATAAAACTGTATCCTTCAACACTCTTTTTGATCTCTTCTTCGTTTCCTGCAGCAATTATCCTGTCACCATGGACAAGCATTGAATCTGCGGAGGGCCTTTCCCTGTCGTGTGTGATTATGTCAGCTCCTGTTATAAGGAGGGATGGATCGTTGGTATTCAATGAAGACCTTCCTTTCACTCTATTCTTTAGTTGGTTGGGTTTATCCCCTTTAAAAGACCTTCGATAAGCTGGTCCTTGAACTGTTCTCCGGCAGATGGAGATTCTTTCTCTCCACCTTTGCCTACAGGAAAGTTGATCTTGATCTGTATCTGCTTCTCGTCTCTTTCCATCTTGTTTTCGCCAAATTCATCAATATTTATAAGGTCGGAAATATACTGGTCTCCTCCCTGTACCTCAAGTTTTGATAATTGAGGAGAATCCCGGGTCCCTTCAATATGAAAGGCGATCTCCCGATAATCCTTTTTGGTAACTCTTCCCAGGAGACCTCCCATAATATCTTCAAGAAGATCTCCCTTTGATAAGGTTGCCCTCAGGGCAGTCTGAAGACCTCCAAGAAAAGCATTCAGTGCCTGGACATTTACTACAGTATCCCCTTCGATGTCAAGCCCTCCGTCGTATTCGATCAGTCCGTCTATGGCGAGGTGCTGGTATAGAGGATCCTTAAGAGGTGCTTCAACCCTGCTGCCGGCAAGAATTGTAACTCCGAAACCGTCTACAAGAAAATTACTTCTTGCCCTTCGAAAACGTATAGTTTCTCGACCTGCAGTTTTAGCCGCTGCCTTTATGGCAGGTAATCCTCCAATATCACCGTCTCTTGCTGTCACATCTCCAGTGCCAAATACACTGAAGAGGTCTCCTCCTCTTCCGTGTATCTTTATCTTGCCTTCCGCTTTCCCTGACATCGTGAGGGGAAGATCTTCCATGCTGTCTGACATTGAGCCAAGGTCCATACTTACAAGGGAAGAGCTGTTCTCCCACTCAAGGGTATCCATCCTGAAATCCGACCGGGATTTCAGGATTCCTTCGTATATGGAGGCCTTTAATTCCGGAATAACCACCTTTGGACTTTCTACGACGATAGGACAGAAAATGTCCTTTATCTCAAATCCCTGTATTTTTATTGAACCTGAGGAAATCTCTGCCTCTGCCTTAATAACGCCAGATGAGAAGCTGCCTTCAGCAGACATATCAAGAGAACCCTGGATAGTATCCTTAAGGTTACCCTCCATGTCTCTGAGGAGATAGGGTATATCCAGCCTGGTTCCATCTATTTTGAAATCTGTCTTGAAATCCCTTGCCAGGTCAATATTGGCATTGCCCTGGATCTGGCCTTTCCCTATCTGGGCAAATAGTGATTTTAAACTGAAGGTCTGGTCTCTGAGGTCTGCATTTATTATTATATTGTCCAGAGTCATACCCTCTGTGACGAGGTTTGGCGATTTAAGCTGAAAGGCAACAACGGGTTTCTCCGTGTTGCCTGAAAGAGAAAATTCGCCATAGGTTTCACCCATTATGTCAACAGGTAGCTTCCAGGGAAGTTTTTCAAGGGCCAGATCATCGAAAGTACCGCTCAGATGGAGTTCTGGTTTTTTGGATAGCAGAATATGACCGCTGCTGGAAAAATTCCCTCCAAGGAGCTCAGCAGAACCTTCCCTTAGATCGAGCCTTCCCGGTTGCCATTGGACTCCTGCCTTTAGATCGTTGGCTAAAAGTCTGTCGAGAAGGGCCGTGGGAGTGTCGATCTCCAGCAAAAGTCGATTGTTGCGGAAGCTGAAATTCCCATTTACGCGCTCGGCCTGGAACAGAGACTGAAATCTCAAATTTCGCGTTTTGAACGATCCCTTTACATCGGGATCGTAAATATTGCCCTTCACGGATATAACTGCTTCAGCAGAACCTGATATTCCCTCCGGAGGAGCTGGAACAAGCCTGAGGGTCTCTGAAATATCACCAGTGGATGTTTTGACTCTGATATCCGTACGATTGCTTTTATCGAGGGCAACTGTACCCGATCCAGAAAGGCTTCCATCAGGTACGAGACATGAAAGTTCCCTGATTTTCAGGTCAGGTTTACGGTAGTGAAGGTCTGCTTTGATATTTGTTATCTTTCCCCTGTTAAGCTCCAGGGAAGGTGAGCTGATATTTAACTGTACAGAAGGGTCTTTCAGAGAGCCAGTGGTTCTGGCTCTCAAGTTGAATTTTCCCCGAGGTATCTGTTCAGAAGTTTCAGGGGGCAGGAAACTCCGGATATTGGCAATGTCAAAATTACTGACAGAGGTACTCAGATCCAGAGAAGGAGCAGCCCCAAGAAGTACTTTACCACTGGTTGAGATAGGCTCGCCTTTCCAGTGAAGGATTGAATCAATATTGACAGTCCTTCCTTCAAACTGTATGTCAAGTTTTGTATTTGTGATCTTCTGATCAATTATGCTGACAGTACTCGATCTTGCGTATATGCTCCCCAGGAGGTTCTGGAGATCTCCTGAAACGTTCCCCTTCAGTTCTTCAATAATGCCACTTGTTTTCGGCAATTGTTGTCCCATGCCTTCAAGCTTGGACAGGTCAAGGTTCTCTGCAGAGAAAACAAGATCAATATTTCCTTTCTCAGACAGGGATAGATCAGCGTTGAGGATAGAGCCGAGCATATCTGCCTCAAGGTCCGAAATAAGGAATAGAGACCCATCATAAGAGATGTTTCCCCTTACACGGTTAATACCGAAGTCCTGGAAACCGGGTTCTTGAACATGGAGGTCTCCTTTAAAAAGAGGATCTTCGGGAGTTCCGGCAAGTGAGAAATAGAAATTAACAGTCCCATTGATATCAGGTCTTTTCCCTTCGGGAAGAGCAGAGGCAGCAGCTCCCAGATCTAGGCTTAAAACAGATCCCTCAATGCTGAAGTCCGGAGCTATACTGCCCCTTGCCTCCAGCTTTCCTTTTTTGTCAAAAGTGGTACTGAAATGAGTTAATACCATAACCTTCTCTGACATTTCCATGATAAGCCTTGATTCTATGGGGCTATCTCCGATAGATCCATCTACAGAGACGCTCATTTTTTCAGGCGATACCCCGATATCTGCGCTTGTCAGCATAATGTCACTTATTGCCTCAGGATATCTCACGGCCAGATTGCGTATCTCAACAGGAATGTAAGGAAACCACGGAGTTACTTTTTCCTCCTCGGGTTCATCCGTTTTGGGAAGTCTGGAAAGGTCCATGATCTCGACAAAACCATCCCTCAGTGAAATAGGGTCGATAGGTTTTCCCTTCAGAAGGGTGTCGTAAGACAGGGCAACTCTAAGAGAACCCAGACTGATACGAATGGCGCCCTCCGCCAGAACCGAAAGACCTTTTATTCGATATCCCCGAACCGGATTGCCCGTCAGGTTTTCTATGGATACATCGTATCCCGCTGCTTTGGCAGCAGATATGGCCTGCCTTTTCAGAAATCCTGTTCCCATGTCCCGGTTTCGGAGCAGAAAAAGGGCAGAACCTCCTGCTATTAACAGGATCAGTATTGAGATAAATAGATATTTAAATATTTTTTTTATGGCAGAAATCATTTTTAAATTTTCCTTTACTGCTTCTAATTAGTTCTATTGTTACTTTGTGATTTATACTCTATATAGGTAAATATATCACATTGAAACAGAAACTTTATCCTATACAGGTAAAAAAATCAATTTCAGTTCTTTTACCAGATAAAGGTAGTGTATAATGCATTTAAACTGATCCAGAACCATCATTATCCACGAATGGAGAGATAGACATGCAGGATTTCAGTATATGGCCTCTTCTTATTTTCTTTTTTATATTATACCCCCAGTTCAATCAGTGGGTTCTGAAAATGAAGAGGAATTCAGCTTTAAAGTCATGTGAAGCCAAACGAAAAAGCAGGGTTATAACTTTGATACACAGGCAGGAAAGCGTCGGATTCCTGGGGATGTTCTCGAGAAATTTCATCAATATAGAGGATTCTGAGGAGGTCCTGAGGGCCATAAATCTGACATCCGATGATACTCCTATTGACATTATTATTCACACACCCGGAGGATTGCTCTTAGCTGCCGAACAGATAGCCTATGCTCTAAACAACCATCCAGCAAAGGTCACGGTGGCTGTTCCCCACTATGCAATGTCCGGTGGAACTCTTATTGCCCTTGCTGCTGACGAGATCCTCATGGATCGGCATGCTGTGCTTGGGCCTGTAGACCCGCAGATAGGTCAGTATCCCGCAGCCTCGATAATAAAGATCGTAGGGGACAAGCCCATATCTGAGGTTGATGACCAGACCCTTATTTACGCAGATATCGGGAAAAAAGCCATTGAGCAGACACGAAAGTTTGTTGTAGAACTCCTCAGCGATAACATGGAAAAGGAAAAAGCCGAGGAGATAGCTCACAAACTGACCGATGGCAGGTGGACCCATGATTATCCAATAAATGCAAAAGAGGCCAAAGAGATCGGACTGCCAGTGAATACCGATTTCGATTCCTCCATTTGTAACATTATCAGCCTTTATCCCCAGTCCGGAAAGGGCCGTCCATCCGTTCAGTACATACCTATGCCCTATGCGGGAGGAAAAGAGAAGGTGCAGTAAACAAAGCTCATCCCGCATCTTATTTAATCGATTTAAACGAATTATCAAGAGGGGGTCCGGAACCAGGAGGGCCCCCTGATTTTAAGGAATGGTGGGAAACCATATGTCCTGGTCCAGACGTTTTGGTGCTGACGTGCTCAATACCCGCAGGGTAAGATCTACAGGTATGTTAAGATCAATGAAGCACAGAAACTACAGGATCTTTTTTGTCGGTGAAGTGATCTCCCTTACCGGGCTGTGGATGCAGAGGGTCGCCATGGGATGGCTTGTATACAGACTTACGGATTCAGCCTTTATGCTTGGTGCCGTGGAGTTTGCCGGTCAGCTCCCTGTCTTCCTGCTGGGGATATTCGCGGGAGTTTTCCTGGAAAAAATGGATCTCCGAAAGGTTATATTTTTGTGTCAGTTCCTGAGCATGGTCCATGCTTTTACCCTGGCTTTTCTTACTCTCAGTGGTCTCGTGGAGTATTGGCATATAATAATACTGAGTTCGCTGCTCGGTATAGTGAATGCTTATGAAGTACCGGCGAGACAGGCTTTCGTAGTCCGCCTTGTCAGCAAAGAGGAGGATTTGGGAAATGCCATTGCCCTCAATTCTTCCCTTTTCAATCTTGCAAGACTCGTGGGACCTTCCCTTGGAGGAATAGCCATTGCTTTGTTCGGGGAAGGAACATGTTTCATTCTTAACGGTATAAGTTATTCTGCCACCCTCACCGCCCTGACCCTTTTGCGAATATCAAGGCATGTAGCAGCTTCAGGGAAGGAAAGCTCCTTTTTCAGGGATCTGGGAGAGGGGCTTTCCTATGTCAGAACCTTTATCCCGGTGAGGTACTGTCTTATGACCCTTGTGGTGATAAGCCTTGCCGGTATTCCCTACATTGTACTTCTTCCTGTTTTTGCCAGAAACATTCTGCAGGGAGGAGCTGAAGCCCTCGGATTTCTAATGGCTGCCAGCGGGCTGGGAGCTCTGGCAGCTTCTATAGGGCTTGCCATGAAAAGATCACCCCTTGGAATGGGTAAGACTATGGCAGTTTCAGTAACTTTTTTCGGTCTTTTTATAGGGATCTTTTCTTTTTCCACATATTTCCCCCTTTCGTTGCTTTTGATGGTCTTTGTCGGTTTTTTCCTCGTGTCTTCCCTGGTTTCCTGCAACACCTACATTCAGTCTCTTGTTGACAATGACAAACGAAGCAGGGTTATGAGCTTTTATATCTTTTCTGTCATGGGTATCGCTCCTGCAGGCAGCCTCTTATCCGGTATTGTGGCATCTGTAGCGGGAGCTCCGGTCACATTCGCTGCAGGGGGAATTCTGTGCATTACTGCTGGAATTTTCCTTTGGAGGCAGAGAGATACAATGCAAATAGTGGCGGAACCGGTTTTAAGAGCTAAAGGATACATTCAGTAATTTATTTTGTTATTATATTTTCCCCTCCAGAAAACGGAGTCGTCAATTTATAACCCATTTATTGAAAAACAGCTTACAGATTTTAACCATTCAGATTGTACAAACTAAAAGATTAGCTCGTTGACATGTAACATGTATGGGGCTATAATTACAGTTGATAATGGTCAGGCCAATATACCAGATGTCAAATTCTCCTGCCTGTAATTGCAAGGGGGGTGATAGGCAAATGGAGAACCAGTTCGACAAGATCAACAAGAAGACCTTTTCTCAACTGATCATTGAACAGATAAAACACCGGATCCTCGAGGGTCAATTAAAGCCAGGGGATAAGCTCCCATCTGAAAGAGTTCTGGCGGAAATGTTCTCTGTAAGCAGGGCGACTGTAAGGGAGGCCCTCAGAGCCCTTCAATACATGGAGATCATTGAGGTAAGACAAAACGACGGAGCTTACCTGGTGAACAACGTTAATCTTCTGTATGATCATTTCAAGACATCCTACCTTATGAAACAGTTCACGTTCCTGGAATTGCTTGAAGCCAGAAAATATCTCGAAGTCGATATTGTTACCCTCGCTGCTGAAAGAGCAAGTCCCGAACAGCTGCAGAACCTCAGAGAGATCTATGAGAGGGAAAATAGGGCCTCTGACCAAAGGGAAGATTTTCAGGAAGCTGATGTGGCATTTCACATGGCACTGGCAGAAGCATGTGAAAACTCCTTTTTTATCAGAATGATCCAGCCGGTGAGGCAACTCTTGAGAGAGTCCAACATTGAACAATACAGGAAACCCTCTCAGATACAGGTTACCCTGAAGCATCACGGTCAGATCCTTAAAGCTCTTGAGGCCAGGGATCCCGTGAAGGCTGCTTTAGCAATGAAAGAACACCTTGAGAATGTTGTTCAGACAACTTCGGAACTTTATAAAAAGGATATAGTAGAAGATGAGCAAGAATTATAAGGAAAGGAAGGGAGAGAAAAATGAGTACTTCTCTTTTAGATAGAACAAAGGGATTTCTTTCTCTGCAACTTGCAAAAAATGTTACTTCAAGAATGAAGGAAGGAGATGTTGAGGGCGTTGCATCTGTCTTTGAAAAGATGGCCAAAGTTGCTCCGGCAAAATACCATCGGGAGAGTTTCAGACTTCTTGCCCGGAAGATCAGGGACAACGATCCTTTTGCCCAGCCTTTCTTCAGAATTGCAAGAGAACTTGATCCCCACTGTTTACAGAAGTTGTTGCAGAATCTGTTCGTCAATTTCATGGTTATCGGAAGGGGAATAAGGGACAGGAAGGAAAAACAGTCAGGTGTTCATCTTCCAAACTTCATGGTGATAAGCCCTACAATGAAATGTAACCTTCATTGTAAAGGATGCTATGCTGCCGAGTACGACCAGAAACATGATCTTTCCTTCGAGGAAATGGACAGGTTGCTTACTGAGGGCAAATCATTGGGAATGTATTTCTACACCTTTTCCGGAGGAGAGGTTCTAATGCACCACAGGATATTTGACCTCTGGAAAAAGCACAGTGACTGTTACTTCCAGTTCTACACCAATGGAACACTTCTTGACGACGAGACCATAGAGAAGCTCTACGAGCTTGGTAACGTTGCACCCATGATCTCTGTTGAAGGTACGAAAGAACAAACTGATGCCCGGCGGGGAGAAGGGGTCTATGATCAGGTCCTTGATTCCTTTTCACGAATGAAGAAAAAGGGTATGGCCTATGGTTTCAGCACTACCTTTACCAGTAATAATGCAGATTATATAGCGAGCGATGATTTTGTACAACACATGATGGATTTCGGCTGTAATTTCGGGTGGATTTTCCAGTATATACCTGTTGGACTCGAGCCGGACCTTACTTATATGGCAACTCCGGAACAGAGGAACAAACTCAGGGAAAAGATTGCTGAGATAAGGGACAACAGGGATTATCCGATACTGTTCGGAGATTTCTGGAATGATGGTCCATATGTTGATGGATGCATGGCTGGAGGACGCCGTTACTGGCATGTTATTCACAACGGTATGGTGGAACCCTGTGTTTTCGCGCCCTTTGCTGTCGATAACATCAAGGAAAAAAGCATAGTGGAAATTGCTGACAGTCCCTTCTTCAGGGCAATTCGTGAGGCTCAGCCCTATGACGACGATAATTTGCTTCGCCCCTGCATGATAATAGATCATCCCGAGGTCCTGAGGGAGCTTGTCAAAAAGTTCGATGCTCAGCCCTGCCATTCAGGTCTGGAAGCAATGCTTGAAGGAGAAGTGGCCGAAGGAATTGACAGCTATGCCGGGAAACTGAAAGAAATATACGATCCTGTGTGGGAAAGTTACTGGAGAGAAAAATACTGGAAAGCCCTTGAGAGGGAAGATGACGAATATGTCCTTGGAAAAGCAAGAAAACATCTTCCAGCCAGTTGCAGTGCCTGTGGGTACTGCGGAGGGTTCAAATAACAGTAAACAGTACTTTAGTGACTCAGGTTTTTAAAAGGAGGGTACTCCAAAGTGCCCTCCTGTCTTTTTTCAAAAGCAATACGGTAAAAGGAAGTTTCTTCCTTTCTCTCTGTATTTTGGGTATATACTTTTAAGGCTGTAAGAACTTTTACACTTTTTCTGGAGGGATTGAATAATGCAGTTTTTCGCGAGTTATCTGGCACCTGTAATTCTATATTTTTGTGCAATAGCCATGTTCTTGCTAGGCATAAGAAGATTCGGGGCCGGACAGCCTGTAAGGGGAGTTTCAAGGATAGCTTTTGCCATAGTGATCGCAATAATGGGATGGGCTCTTCCCCGCATAGGTTAGTTCACCAGGTTGAGATTTGTTTGCCTTATCCTGTGATAATGCTATTATGAAAAGAGATATTCCTACAGTGTGTTAAAGCAATTAAGCCTGTTCGATATCTTAAATGTTTCATAAAAAGCAAAGGAGGAGTTTTGAATGGCAGATCTTACTACCAGTTACATGGGTTTAAAGATCAATAATCCCTTCATAGCAGGAGCCAGCGAGTTGACCTCTGATCTTGAGAGCATCATGAATATCGCCAGTGCAGGGGCAGGAGCCATCGTGGTAAAGTCGCTTTTTGAAGAACAGATACAGCTTGAAAGGCTCAGGCTTGAGGATGAGTTGACAGAATATGACGAGGTACATGCCGAAATGCTTGATATCCATCCAGACCTTGAGCATGGAGGACCCCAGGAACACCTTTACTGGTTGCGCAAGGTCAAGGAGGCAGTTGAAATCCCGGTTTTTGCCAGTCTGAATGCCATAAACAGGGAAACGTGGACTGATTATGCAAAACAGATCGAAGGAACCGGAGTTGACGGTATTGAGTTAAATTTCTACCTCACTCCTGTGGATATGGAGAGAGAAAGTGCAGATATTGAAAAAGAGCAGAAAGAGATTCTCAGTGAAATAAAAGGCTCCCTTGATATACCGGTTGCGGTAAAACTGAGTCCTTTCTATGCAAATCCCCTTAACCTGGTAAAAAAGATGGATAATACAGGTGCTGACGGACTTGTACTCTTTAACCGTTTTTTCCAGCCTGATATTGATCCTCAAAAAGTAAAAGAGTCCATGGAGTTCGATCTCAGCAGCGAAGGGGATTATAGACTTCCCCTCAGGTATGCTGGTTTGCTTTACGGAAACATCAATGCTGATATATGTGCCAGTTCCGGTATCTTTAGCGGAATGGATGCGGCTAAGGTTCTACTTGCCGGTGCTTCCTGTGTGCAGTTAGTCAGTACTCTATACAGGAACAGGCCGGATATTATTGGAACTATGGTTGTGGATCTTTTGGAATGGATGGAGAAGAAGGGTTATAATTCCATAGATGATTTCAGAGGCAAACTCAGCAAGAAAAACAGTTCTGATCCTTTTGCCTACGAGAGAGCTCAGTATGTGAGCATGCTCATGAAGCCCGAACCTGTAATGAGGGATTTTCCTCGCTGACTTTGTTTTTTCAGTTTCGAGGACATTCTGGATTATGCAAATATTAATGAACAAAGAAGGCTGAAGCAGATTTTTTGCAAAGCCTTCTTTGTTTTTTGTAATGAATGCAGAAATTTGTGAGAGTATAATCATTTCATATCAAAAAATTCATTACACAAACGGAGGACATGGTCTTGAAAGTAATTACCATACCAGAAGAAGTATTCAGAACACTGGATCTGCAGAGTTATTATGATGATATCGGGCTTGTCCCGACAATGGGTTTTCTCCACGAGGGGCATCTTTCCCTTGTCAGACGGTGCAGAAAAGAAAACAGTATCTGTGTTGTCTCCATTTTTGTAAATCCTATCCAGTTCGGTCAGGGAGAAGATCTGGGTTCATATCCAAGGGACATGAACAGAGATCTGGAGCTTCTCGAAAAGGAAAAGGTGGATTTTGTATTTGCCCCGGAACCTTCAGCGATGTACAGTCCTCAATTCTCGACATTTGTTGAGGAAACAGATCTGAGCACGGGTATGTGCGGTAGTTCAAGGCCTGGACATTTTCGAGGAGTATGTACTGTAGTTCTGAAATTACTGAATATAATAAGGCCATCACGTGCCTATTTCGGAGAAAAGGATTACCAGCAGCTTCAGGTTATCAGGAGAATGACAGACGATCTGAACCTGCCTTTGGAAATAGTTGGTTGTCCCATTGTGAGGGAGGAAGATGGCCTGGCCATGAGCAGCAGAAACATGTATCTTTCTCCCGATGAACGTAAGTCAGCTCTTCTTTTGAACAGGGCACTCTCCAGAGCCCGGGATCTTTTTGAAAAGGGAGAACGGTCAGGCACTGTCCTGGAAAGAACTGTCCGGGATATACTGAACTCTGACAGAAAAGTCGATTGTGAATATGTATGTGTGAAGGACGCGGCAAGTCTTAAGGACATTTCCAGGATCAATAGAGAGGCTGTAATAGCTATTGCAGCCAGGGTTGGAAAAGCCAGATTGATAGACAATATTCGTATTCAGCCATGAAGGGAATAAATTTATTTTTTCAGGTCTTTTGATGTGGGCGTAGATTCCCCTTTTTCCCCGGCAGGGCGGATCCTTTCTCTGCTTTTTTTGAATTTGTTTCGTATAAAGGCCTTCGCTCCGTTGACGAGACGGAAGAATTCCAGGTAGATCCATCCCATTGTTACAAGCAGTCCCAGTACAGCTATCCATTCCATTCTGGCCCTGGTACGGGTTTGGGCAGCTTCTTCCATAAACTCAAAATCCCTTACCAGGTTCCATGAAGCTATGGCTGTCAGCAGGAAGCAGATCCCCATTCCTACCGGGCTTATAAAGCCGAAGACGTCGATGGAAAAGACCTTAAGTATGAAGTTTACAACGTAGAAAACTCCTATGCCGCCAATGACTGTCAGGACAACCTTTATCAGTCTGTTTGCTCTGACCAGTATCTCAGCTCTGTAGGCGGCGATAACTACCAGTGCTGCTGAAAAGGTAAGCATAACAGCGTTCAGAGCCAAGCCTGGATACAGTTGCTCAATGAAGGCAGAAATCCCTCCGACAGCCAGACCTTCTACTATCCCATGGATTGGTACTGTCACGGTGGAAATTTCCGGAAGTCGGCCGGATATCCAGGTAGTCAGGAAACCTGCGGCAAGTGCAGCCAGCGTGATCAAGATGTCTCCCTTGCCGGCAAAATATCTGCTCCACATAAAGGATGTTGCAAGGACCAGTAAAACAAAACAGAGTATGGTTTTGTTTATCACCCTGTTCAGGGAGAGAGATCTTTTTTCAAGATTGTCTGTCTTCTCATTAAATTTCGGGTTTTTCCATACGGGATTGGGCATTATATTTCCTCCTTACATTCTAAATAGTATATTGCATATGATGTGGAGATTCCAACATTTCTTTTCTGAAGCCCGGATGGATCTTTACGTTTATCTACCGTAGGGCTCAGTTATATACACTGTTTTTGATGTGAGAAGAATAAGGATCCCGAAGACCAGAAACATTACAGGTATGGAAAACATGTCCGCCATCAGACCTGCCATGGGAGCTGCAATAATAGTAACAAGAGACCTGAGCTGGCTGTCAAGGGACATTACAGTCGCTCGTTCTTCCCGATTCATCCAGTCTCCGCTGATATCTACAAAAATGGGCCTTCTTGCATCTTTCATGACATAAAGAACGAAGTAGACTATTGTGACTAAAACAGTCCATTCAGCAGCTATGGTCAGTGAAAGCAGTAGGAAGGCCACTCCAAGTAAAGCAAAGGAAAAGTTCATTAAACGCGCAGAACGGGCGATCCTGTGAAGTCTGAAAGCATTTCGTGAAGCAAAGGCACTGAAAATATAAAAGATACCATAGATCACTCCGAGGGAGATCTTAAGGAGATCTTCACTTCCGTCTGCTGCTGCTCCGTTAACCAGGGTCGAAAGAACAAGGATAGCCATTATGGGTTGAATGTAGTCCTTAATAGCTCTGAAAAGGCCGTCGAAGATGGATGAACTCAGCAGTATCTTCCTGAGTATGGGCCTTTGCGAAATTTCTCTAATACTTTTGACAATGATCTGTAGAAAACCTTTGAAAGTAAAAATTGAAGAAGATCTTTCGTCGAGATAGTCAGGATAGGTCCATATCAGGATAAAATCGAGCAGGTATGGTATGGTGCAGATCACGAAGATCCACTTCATGGCAGGAAGGTTAAGGACGAACAGGATGGACAAAAAGGATGAAATGGAAGATCCTGCAAGGGAAAAAGACCTGGTCCTTCCGTAGACAAAGGTCTTCTCCGAGAACCAGCCTTTTTTCTCAAGATATGAGTAGATCATTGCCTTGTGAGTTCCGGAGCGGAAGGCTTCTCCAAGCCCGAAGAATATCATTGCAAGAACCAGAACGAAGAAATTTGTGCCGGCAAAAAATAAAAAGAATGAAATAATGTAAAAGACAAAGCATGACATCAATTCTTTTTTTCTTCCGTAATTGTCAGCGATAACGCCTGAAGGGATCTCGAATAGATATGTTATGCCTTCCCTTATTGCGTACAGAACACCTATGCTGAAAAGGCTCTGGCCAATGCCAAGAAGATAAATGATAAGATAAGGTTCGAAGAACTTGAGGTTCTTTAAAAAACCGTATGCGCAGAATTTTCGAACAAGAAAGTCTTTTACTATCTTTTCTCGCATATTGTTCAAGGATAGGACCTCCTTTTTCTTTGGCCATTATAAAACCGTATATGATCCCCGGTAAGCTTGTGTTTATCCCTGGTTTTTATAGTTAGACAAACAGGTTGTATAATTATAACAACATTATGGACAGGAAAGGGATCTCAACATGGTAGATGTTCTCAGAGATTCGGTAATGATAACTTCATTTGTAACAGTAATGATGCTTGTTATTGAGTATATTAATGTATTAACAGCAGGTAAATGGAAAAATATTGTTTCCGGTTCAAAGTGGAAACAGTATGCAGTAGCTGGTCTGTTAGGAGCAAGCCCCGGATGCCTTGGAGCTTTTGCAGTGGTTGCCATGTTCGAGCATCGCATTGTTTCGGCAGGAGCAGTTGTGGCAGCCATGATAGCAACAGCTGGTGATGAATCCTTTGTTATGATGGCAATGATACCAGGTCAGGTTATCTTCATTTTTGGCCTGCTATTTGCTATTGGAGTATCATGCGGTTTTTTGAGCGATATTTTTTTTCGACGTATAGGAAAGGAATATTCTCCAAAAGCACATCCTCTCCATTTGCATGAAGCATATTGTGGAAAATGTGTTCCTACCTGGGATCAGTTTCTAAAGCAGTGGAAGAACACCGGATCATCAAGATGTGTTATGGCTGTTAGCCTTGCCCTGGTAATTATCTCTGTATTGACAGGGGATGTTGGACCGGAGGTATGGAACTGGGTAAGGTTTACATTGCTCGGAGTTATGGTTACGGCCTTTTTCATAGTTTCAACGGTTCCGGAACATTTTCTCGAGACCCATCTATGGGCACATGTCTTTAAACAACATGTGCCAAGTATCTTTCTGTGGACCTTTGGTGCCCTTCTTTTACTGATGTTCATTACTGGTTACCTTGATGCTGAACTTGTTCTCCGAAATAATATGTGGATCATCCTTGGTATAGCTGTGCTGACTGGTCTTATCCCACAATCGGGGCCTCATCTTGTCTTTTTGACTCTTTATGCCAAAGGGGTTATTCCATTCAGTGTCTTTATTGCAGTTTCCATAGTTCAGGATGGCCACGGAATGCTTCCCCTTCTGGCGAGTTCGCGGAAGAATTTCATGTTGATCAAGGGGATCAATTTTCTTGTAGGAATTGTAGTCGGAGCGATCCTTCTTTTTGCAGGATATTGAGCGATCTTGCCGGTGACGTAGTATAAATGGAGAAGATGGTTACGATCATGAATTATAGTTATAGCATATATGATCAAAGCTGATATTATACTTTGTGTAGATATGAACATAAGGATTTATCATCAAATTTGTGGAGGTTGCCCTTTTAATGTCTCTTTTGAACGGGGGAAAATCAGCAAGAACAGGATTTGAACAGGCAAACAGAGAGGCCCTGTATTCAGTGGGGCTTGCCTTGATCTACATGGCATGGTGGTATTTCACTTCTTACGGAGCTGGAGAAATAGACACAAGTGAGTATTCCTATATTCTCGGATTTCCTTCCTGGTTTTTCCTGAGCTGCATTGCCGGGTATCTTATTTTCTCTGCAATGGCCTTTCTTATGGTCCATTTTCTCTTCAGGGAGATTTCTCTCGACGGAGATGATCAAGAACCAAAGAAGGGTGTTAAATAATGAATTCTCCTGACCTGCTTATACTTCTGCCCCTCTTTCTGTATCTTATCCTCGTATACGGGCTGGCCTTTTACAGCAACAGGATACTCTCAAAGGCCGGTAATTTTATTGAGGAATATTTCATTGGAAGCAGGGGAATGGGTGGTTTTGTCCTGGCCATGACCCTTGTAGCCACATACACAAGTGCGAGCAGTTTCGTCGGCGGACCGGGTGTAGCCTATAAGATGGGGCTTGGATGGATCCTTCTCTCCATGGTACAGCTGCCTGCTGCATGGTTGACCCTCGGTGTTCTTGGCAAGAGATTTGCAATAGTTGCGAGACGAATTGATGCGGTGACTGTAAATGATTTCCTCAGGGAAAGGTACAAAAGCAAGGCCGTTGTAATACTGGCATCCACGAGCCTGATAGTGTTTTTTATTGCGGCCATGGTAGCCCAGTTTATCGGAGGCGCACGTCTTTTTGAGGGTGTAACAGGTTTATCCTATAACACCGGTCTGATAGTTTTTGCGGTTACGGTGATAATATACACCACTGTAGGTGGTTTTCGAGCGGTTGCTCTGACTGATGCTGTTCAGGGCTGTGTCATGATAGCCGGGACTACTGCTCTGCTTTTTGGAGTAATAAGCCTTGGGGGTGGTGTGGAACAGATTATTTCCGACATGAGGGATATTGATCCTGCACTGATCACTCCTTTTGGGCCTGATAATTTTATTTCAAAACCTTTCATAATGTCCTTCTGGGTTCTTGTCTGTTTCGGTGTTATCGGACTCCCCCACACGGCGGTGAGATGTTTTGGCTACAGAGACAGCCGCTCCATGCACAGGGCAATAGTAATAAGCACACTGGTGGTAGGATTTTTAATGCTTGGGATGCATCTCTGCGGTGCCTTCGGAAGGGTTATAGTTCCCGGGTTAGAGGTAGGGGACATGATAATGCCGAAGCTTATCGTGACAGTACTTCCTCCGGTATTTGCCGGGCTTTTTCTTGCAGGTCCTCTGGCCGCTATCATGTCCACCATTGATTCACAACTGATAATGGCCTCAGCGGCAATTGTAAAGGATCTGTACCTGAATTACATTAGACCCGGGGATTTAAGCAACTCCAGAACAGTAGAAAAGGACAGGAGCGTGCGAAAGCTGAGCTTCTGGGTGACCTCAATAGTTGGGATTATAGTATTTGCAGCTTCTTTTAATCCCCCTGACCTTATAGTATGGATCAACCTCTTCGCTTTTGGAGGTCTTCAGGCCGGATTCCTGTGGCCTCTCGTCCTCGGTCTTTACTGGGAAAAAGCGAACGCGGCAGGAGCCTTTGCATCAATGGTTGCCGGAATATCTTCCTACTTTTATTTTATGATCTTTGTAAAAAGGTTTCTTGGAATGCATGTTATAGTGCCAACATTGCTTATTGCCCTTTTAGTTTTTATAGTTGTCAGCCTTTTCACTTTCAGGGAAGAGGACAGGATGTCTGAGATTTTTAGAAAAGGATAGAGTTTCACCTTTGGTATCCTTTTCTAAATGAAGGGAGTAAATGGGGCATGAACAGAAAAAGGGAAGTGTTCTGGATATCTGCAAGGATCGCCATATTTTACGCAGTCATTGGTGGGCTGTGGATCTTTTTTTCTGACAGCCTGATCTCCCTTATGCTGGACAGCTCCACTGACATTACCCGTTTCCAGACCTATAAAGGTATGGGGTTTTTACTTGTCACAGCATTGCTGCTTTTTGTTTATGTTTTTACAGAGTTAAAAATTCGCAGGGACGTGGAGGACAGATATTACAGGGATCTCAAAGATTCTAACCAGGCTCTCAAGAACAGCGAGGAAAAATTCTTTACAGTTTTTCAGACAGTACCGCAGATACAGATCATTTCAGATAAGGATGATCTCAGAATTCTGGATATAAACAACAGGATCACTGATTTTTTTGATATGGGACCGGAAACTGTATCTGGTCAGAGTATAAAGGATATTTCCTGTTTCCATACACTTCTGGAGCTTCTGGAAAAAACCAGAACCCCTAAACTGGACAACATGGAGACCAGCCTTGAGAGATCGGACGGAACAACTCTCGAAGTAGCAGTCTGGACAAGGGAAATAGTAATAGAAGGAAAGAAAAAGCTGCTCTGGATAATTCAGGATATTTCTCGAGAGAAAAAGGCCTTAGAGGATGCGGAAAGAGCCCTTATGGGTGTCATAACAGCCATGGGACGCATCTTTGAAAAAAGAGATCCCTACACCCATGGACACCAGATGAGAGTGGCAGAGCTTGCAGTTGCGATAGCAGAAGAGATGGATCTTTCAGAGACAGTAATTGAAGGGATCCGTATAAGTGGATATATTCATGATATCGGCAAAATAGCCATTCCATCAGAGATTCTCACTAAACCAGCAGCCCTTTCTGAAGTAGAGTATGGATTGATAAAACTGCATCCTGAAACAGGAAAGGACTTTATAGAGGATATAGAATTTCCCTGGCCAGTGAAAAAAATTATCTATCAGCACCATGAAAGA
>Ga0209931_1000844_pt1 | contig 17663 bp, 12 predicted proteins | sample SalPonR1_B_D1_MG_FD_185697 | JGI IMG/M metagenome (GOLD analysis project Ga0209931, IMG submission 185697) | Salt pond soil microbial communities from South San Francisco under conditions of wetland restoration - Salt Pond MetaG R1_B_D1_MG... ...
ATTCTACTAAATTTAATTTACAAAAGGACAAGATAAATAAGAACACCCCTTTAATACTCAGTTTAGGTGATGTAAAAGTGATAGCCGAAGTGACTCTGAATGATAAAAGAGTTGGCACTGTTTGGACAGAGCCATGGCAGATTGATATTTCAGAATTCATTAAGGATGGAGAAAACACTCTAGAAATTGTTGTTGCAAATCAGTGGTCAAACAGACTTATTGGTGATGAACAATATGAAAATGATGGTATCGTAGATGAAGAATGGCCAGATTGGTTATTAGAGAATAAATCAAGACCTTCAAAACGATATACATTGGTTACTTATCCTTTTTATAAAGCTAATGATCCACTTCAGCCCTCAGGCTTAATAGGTCCAGTTAAGATATTAAATTGAGTTTGAATAGTAATATTTATTAAATTGAGATGAATCTTTTTATAGCAGAAAGTCATGGTTAGGATTCACTTAAATTTGAACCACAAAAATTATAAGAATAATGATTAAACCAATGGATTAAAACATTCAAAAGATAGTGAAATCAAACAATTTAATCCATATGAGAATAAAATAAACCAACAAAAACAAATTAGTTTTAGACTTGGTTCTGGAAGTTATAATATCAAAATTAATAAACTATAAAATACAATCATGAAAGATCTAAAACCAATTATCTTTAAGTATATACTAATAGTTTCAGCTCTATTATTGGTGTCATGTTCTCTAAACTCAAACAATACTGAATCTTCAAATTCTAATCTTCAGGAAGAGCTGATAAGCAATTTTCAAAACCCTCCCATGCAAGCTCATCCAGGAGTTTATTGGTATTTTATGGATGGAAATTTAAACAAGGAAGAAATGACTAAGGATCTTATTTCTATGAAAGAAAAAGGAATAAGTCATTTAGTATTTCTAGAAGTAAATGTTGGTATTCCTAGAGGTAAAGTCGATTTTATGAGTGAAGAATGGTTGAATCTTTTTGCCCATGCAGAAAAAAAAGCCAGGGAACTTGATATTGCCATAACGCTTGGTGTTGGTCCAGGTTGGACAGGCAGTGGCGGACCCTGGGTTAAAGGAGAGGAATCCATGAAACACATGGTAGCAAATGACACTTTGGTTCAAGGCGGACGATTAGTAAATATAAAACTACCAGTTCCTGAGGCAAACAAGCCGTTTTTTGGTTTGTCAGCTTTTACACCAGAATTAGAAAAAAGATGGGAAAAATTTTATGAAGACATAGTAGTATTGGCTTTTCCTAATAAAAATACAGATAAAAGGATAGATAATTTAGAAAGGAAATCCTTAGTTTATAGATATCCTTTTACATCAGACTCGAGATCAATACCATTTATACCTAAAACAACAAACCTTGAAGATAAAGGAATAAGCATCAGTCAGGTTATAGATATAACAGATAAAATGGATACTTCAGGAAATCTAAAATGGAACGCTCCCGAAGGAGATTGGGTTATTATGAGATTTGTTGCTAGAAATAATGGAGCAGTCACAAGACCGGCACCATTACCCGGTGTTGGTTTTGAATCAAATAAATTTGATACTATAGGCGTAAAGAAACATTTAGACCAATTTCTTGGCAAAATTTTAGACAAAATAAAGCCCCTAAATACAAATGGTAAAGGCGGTCTGAAGATGTTACATATGGACAGTTGGGAGATGGGTGCACAGAATTGGACTCAAAATTTTGAGACTGAATTTGAAAAGAGAAGAGGTTATGATCCTAAACCATACTATCCCGCTTATGCAGGTTTTATTGTTGAAAACAGAGATGTTACAGAACGCTTTTTATGGGATTTGAGAATAACCTCACAAGAGCTTATACTCGAAAATCATGCAGGTTATCTAAAACAATACGCCAATGATTTGGGTTTAGGCTTATCAATAGAGCCTTATGATATGAATCCTACATCAGATCTTTTATTAGGCGCAGTTGCAGATGTTCCTATGGCAGAGTTCTGGACCGATACATTTGATGCGCATTACGCCGTAATTCAAGCCTCGTCTATTGCGCATGTAAATGGGAAAAAAATTCTCCCATCAGAGGCTTTCACCTCTGGAAGAGAAGAAAAAATGAAACATCATCCAGCATCTTTAAAAAATATTGGAGATTGGGCCTTAGCGGGTGGAGTTAATAGAATTGTTTTTCACACATTTGCTCACAAGCCCTTGGGAGATAGTCTGAGACCTGGAATGACCATGGGACCATATGGTGTCCATTGGGATAGAGGTCAAACATGGTGGCCTTATGTTAAAAAATACCACGAATATCTGGCAAAATCTTCCTATTTACTGCAACAAGGTCAAGCGGTATCAGACATTCTATTTTTAACCCCAGAAGGTGTTCCTCACGTTTTTGAAGCACCACCATCAGCTCTTGCTGGTAAAGGTTGGCTGAAAGATAAAAAAGAATACAGTTTTGATGGCGTAGCTCCAAAGACTTTGATGGAAAAAGCCAGTGTTGTAGACGGTAAAATTTCTTTTCCTGAAGCTACAAATTATGAACTTCTTGTACTTCCAAACATGGAATATATGAGACCAGAATTATTAGCATTTATTGAAAAATTAATCATAAATGGAGCTAAAGTAATCGGCAATCCTTATACAAAATCACCAAGCTTGATGGACTATCCTGAGGCTGATGAAGAAGTAAATAAATTATCTAAAAAAATATGGGGTGCTACAAAAGCACCAAATGAATTTTCTTCTAGGAAATATGGAGAAGGGAAAATATATTTTGGGGGAGAGCTCACCAAAAAAGAAGAACAAACCTTATACCCATCCTATGGTGAAATCACAAAAGTATTAAAGGATTTGAAAATAGAACCTGATTTTGTTGGAGACGAAAAGCTAAGATACATTCACAGAAAAGAAAAAGGCACTGATATTTATTTCTTATCAAATACTTTAGATGAAAAGATTAGCATAAATGCTAATTTTAGAGTAGCGGGAAAGAAACCATCTCTTTGGCATTCAGACAGTGGCAGAATAATCAATTTACCTAATTATAAAGATAATGATAAAACAACCGAGATTCCATTAATTTTTGAGCCTCACGAATCTTATTTTGTCATTTTCAGCAAAGAAGAATTTATTGAAGAAAAGCCTGATGAGAACTTCTACGATTTAGAGACACTATTAACGATTGATGGCAAATGGGAAGTAAATTTTGATCCTAAATGGGGTGGTTCGGAAAAAGTGGTTTTTAAACAGCTTACAGATTGGTCTAAGCATAAAGATGAGGGCATAAAATACTATTCTGGTCAGGCTAAATATTCTACTAAATTTAATTTACAAAAGGACAAGATAAATAAGAACACCCCTTTAATACTCAGTTTAGGTGATGTAAAAGTGATAGCCGAAGTGACTCTGAATGATAAAAAAGTTGGCACTGTTTGGACAGAGCCATGGCAGATTGACATTTCAGAATTTATTAAGGATGGAGAAAATACTCTAGAAATTATTGTTGCAAACCAGTGGTCAAACAGACTTATTGGTGATGAACAATACAAAAATGATGGTATCGTAGATGAAGAATGGCCAGATTGGTTAATAGAAAATAAAGCAAGACCTTCAAAACGATATACATTGGTTACTTATCCTTTTTATAAAGCTAATGATCCACTTCAACCCTCAGGTTTAATAGGCCCTGTTAAGATATTAAATTGAGTTATGATTAAATCTTTTTAAGATAATGAAAACTATTTTGTTAAAAGCAGGATACTACAAGATAGAATTTAACTCAAATTTATCTAAAATTGTTTTAAATTAAAAAATAATAACATGAAAAACAGATCTAATTTTACAATTGTAAGTTGTAAGTTGTTACTAGTTTTTTTTATTTTTTGCTATAATTCTTCAAATAGTCAAAACGTGAAAGGAAAAGTTACTTCAGCTTCAGACGGCTTACCAGTGCCTAACGTAAATGTAATTTCAAAAAATTCAGACAAAGGAACTATTACAGATTTTGATGGAAAATATTCAATAAACGTCGATGCCGAAGATATCTTAATTTTTGAATATATTGGATTTAAAAAGCTAGAAATTCCAGTCAATGGAAGATTAATAATAGATGTAGTGTTAGAGCCAGATGTTTCGAAGCTTGATGAAATTGTTGTTTTAGGTTATGGGTCAAAACGAAAAGCGGATATCACCTCTGCGGTTTCCGAAGTTGACCTAAAGTCATTAAAAAATGTGCCTGTTTCAAATGCTTCAAGACTTATTCAAGGTCAAGCAGCTGGAGTACAGGTAAACCAAGTCAATGGGACACCTGGAGAAGAGTTTCAAGTAAGGGTTAGAGGTATCGGATCTTTAGGAGCAACCAATGATCCATTATATGTTGTAGATGGTTTTCCCATTGGTAATTCTTTAGGCCAATCTGTAAACCCTAATGACATTGAAAATATCACTATACTAAAAGATGCAGCATCTACTGCTATTTATGGTGCCAGAGGATCTAACGGCGTTGTTTTAATAACGACGAAAGGCGCAGAGGAAGGGGAGTCTAAAATGTCCTTATCCGTTTCTAGTGGATTTCAAAATATCCCAGATTCTAGAAGATATAGTGTTTTAAATGCTCAACAATTTGTTCAATTTCAAAATGAAAGGATAAGTGAAAACTTTAGAAGGGAAAATGGATTTGAGCCTTCACCATCAGATATACCACTAGCTTGGAGATTTCCAGAACAAGATATTCCATCTACAAATTGGTTTGATGAGATAATCAATAATACAGCAACTGTTCAAGATATTAATTTTAATTTATCGAATGGAACAAACAAAGTAAAAACATCATTGTCCTTAGGTTATTTAAATCAAGATGGGATAATCATTGGAAATGACTTTGAGAGGTTCAGCGCAAGATTGAATACTTCTACTAAAGTAAATGACTATATTGATGTAAATTGGAATCTTTCGGGGACTCTCACAGAACAAAACAATCCAGGTAATATCAATAATGGTAATTTTACTACCTCAGTAATTGCTACATCTTATTTGGCTGATCCAAGAGATCCCGTTTACAATGATGATGGTTCTTTTAACTCTTATATAGGAGGTAGAGATGGTGTATTTGGCTATCCAAATCCAGTCCAACGTTTAGTTGAAGAAACCAATAAAACTCAAACCTCTTTTTTCTTAACTAATGGATCTGTTGTAATAAAACCTATTAAAGGTCTAAAATTTGAAAGTATTTTTAATTTTTCAATGAGAGATGCTAAAAATCGTCAATTTAATCCTTCAAGCATAGCAACTTGGAATGTTCCGCCTCCAAGAATAGCGACAGGCTCACAAAGTTCATTGAGAACTTATAATTTTGGATGGGATAATATAATCACCTATGAAGGCTTTATAGGAGATCACAAATATGATATCTCAGCAGGTTATATTTTGCAAAAAGAACAATTTGATTTCCTAGAAGGAACAGGTGAGCAGTTCCCAAATGATGACATAGCTTACATATCAGCAGCACCTCAAACATTAGCAGATTCTAATAGTGAAGATTGGGGCTTAGCTGCTTTCTTTGGTAGATTCAATTACAATTACTTAAACAAATATCTTTTTACGGCAACTTATAGAAGAGAAGGGAGTTCTAGATTTGGAGTTAATAACAAATGGGGGGATTTTCCAGCATTATCAGCAGGGTGGAGAATTTCTAAGGAAGATTTTTTCCAAAAGAATGATTATGTTAATGATATAAAATTAAGAACAAGCTGGGGTATAACTGGTAATAATAACATTGGTAATTACTCACATCTGGCCAGACTTTCAGCATCAAATTATATATTTGGTGGCCAATTAGTTGGAGGTCAGGTATTACAAAACTTTGGTAACCCTGATTTAACATGGGAAACTTCTAGACAAATTGATGTTGGCTTAGATTTAGGTTTATTTAATAATAGAGTAACACTTGTTGCAGAATACTACAATAGAATTACAGAAGATATGTTGTTACCTGTTCAAATACCAGCTATCACAGGTTTTACAACTGCTCTGTCTAATATAGGTAAGGTCGAGAATAAAGGATTTGAATTTGCTGCAACGTATAGAGAGAATTTTGGTGATTTTAATATTAGTACAAATTTTAATATCGCGTTCAATAGAAATGAAATATTAGAAATTAATCGAGGTGTTGATCAAATATTTACGAGTAATGATTATTACGGAGGAAATAATATTTTTAGAGTTGGAGAGCCTGTAGGTTTACTCTATGGTTTTGTTGTTGAAGGAATTTTTGAAACAGAGGAAGAAATTGCACAATTCCCATCTCATCCTGGCAATACAATCGGTACCTATAGATATAGAGATGTAAATGGTGATGGAGAAATAACTTATGATAGACAAGATTGGGATGTGATAGGAAATCCTAATCCAGATTTTACTTGGGGTTTAAACGTTAATATGGATTATAAAGGTTTTGATATGAGTTTTGGCTTTATGGGAGCTCAGGGTTATGATCTTTACAGGAATGTTGACCATTTCACTATGAATGTTGACGGTGTCTTTAATACATCAACCGATATGCTTGAGAGATGGCAGTCTCCTGAAAATCCAGGCGGAGGATATTGGGCTGGAACAGGAAACTTCCAATTTACCAGAGAGGCAAGTTCAAGATTTGTTTATGATGCGAGCCATGTTTGGTTTAGAAATATTACAATAGGATATACATTTCCAAAATTTAGTGATCTTGTAGGTTTGAGACTTTATTCAACTATTGAAAATGTTGCTATTATAACTGATTATCCTGGTAATAACCCACAAGCCAATAGTGGTAATCCTTTTAATCCTCAAACTGTAACGGTAGGAATTGATAACGATGTTTTTCCTATACCGAGAATATACTCATTTGGACTTAATTTAAATTTTTAAAAACATAGTTATGAAAACAATAAATAAATATAAATTAATAATTTTAGGTTTAGTTTCATTATGTATATTGAGTTGTACAGATGATTTTTTAGAACTATCTGACCCAACTAGCATCAATACAACAGACTTCTATAAAAATGAAGCTCAAATCAAAGAAGCTGTAAATGGCGCATATGGTCAACTTCAAAATATTTTTGATAACCAATACATTTTTAATGAGTTGATAACTGATAATACTACGGTTCAAATTACAACTCAGGATAGAGGTCAAGCAAATAGAATAGAATCAATTGATTTTTGGACCTATGCTCCTTTCCATTTCAACATCAATGTTATGTTTGAGGATACATATAATAATCTACTTAACATAAACACAATTCTAAAACGTATTGAGGGCACTGATATTGACGAAAATAAAAAAAATCAATATAAAGGGGAAATGTTATTTTTAAGAGCTTTTCACTATTATCACTTAACACAATATTTTGGTGATATATTTTTAATATTAGAACCTATTGAAGATATTGACAGCTCTTTTGAAATAACCAGAACTTCTAGCAACGAGGTTTATAATCAGGTCATTTCTGATTTACAAGATGCTTCAAACTTTCTACCAAGAAAATCTGAATACAGTAGTGAAGATATAGGGAGAGTACCTAAAGCAGCAGCACTTACTTTGCTTGGTAAAGTTTATCTTACAGTGGGCTCTAGTGCAGATGCAATACCTCCTTTGAGAACTGTGGTTGATGATTTAGGTTATAGTTTACTTAATAATTATAGTGATATATTTGATCCATCAAACAAAAATCACTCAGAATCAATATTTGAAATACAATATCAGGGAGGAAATAATTTAGGAGTTGGAAGTGAATTTGCTTATATATTTGCACCATTTGACTCGGGCGGAGTAGTTACAGGGTTCCCTGCTGTTCGTACCTTTGGTTGGAATCAACCTACTAATAGTATTATAAATGCTTATGAAGATGGTGATTTAAGAAAAGATGTTTCTTTGCAAGAAAATTACATCGATCCTGAAGGACAACTGCAAGAAGTTCCTTATATAAATAAATACATGAATGAACACAGCCTGCCAGGGGTAACAGATGATAATTGGCCGGTTATAAGGTATGCAGAAGCAATATTACTTTTAGCTGAAGCGCTTAATGAACAATCACCAGGTTCAAATGAAGCTATACAATTGGTCAATCAAGTTAGAGCTAGGGCTGGTCTTGATCCTTTATCTGGTGTTTCTCAAGCAAATTTAAAAGAAGCTATATTAAAAGAAAGAAGAGTTGAATTGGCTTTTGAAAATCATAGATGGTTCGATTTGAAAAGATTTTTATCTACCCAAGAATTGGTAAGTTTTTTAAATGCCCACGGTCAAGAAGAATTAGCCGATCCAACTATTGATAGATCGGGTGTTCCTTATAATCCAGATGATTATATTATAGAACCCCATGAATTAATTTTTCCAATCCCAGAAAGTCAATTGCTTTTAACTGATAACATTACTCAAAATCCTGGATATTAATTTTTAGAATTTATTTACTCAGACTTTTATTAGCTCTAAAAAGCCGATTAGATATTTAATACTAATCGGCTTTTTGTTTGCTATGCATGTTCATTATCTATAGGGTTAAAGTCCCGAACGGGCTTATTTTGATGAGAACCGTTAGTTGAGAGTAAGGGTGTTTACCGTGAGGTAAAATTTGAAGAGCCTGTCACGATGAATATTGGGAAAGCTTAAAACAAAAGCTGGTGCAAAAGCTTCGACTTTGCTCAGGACAGACCAAGCAGAAACTGCATATAAGGCTTACCAAGGGGGTAATGTGGCAATAGACACAGACGCCCAAAGGTTGTCCGTAACCTTGGGTAGTAAATGCAGTAGTATTAACGGGAAGATGATGGGCTTAACATAGGAGGTCTTAGATGTGAGAACATCTAAGAAGTCAGCCGAGATCATAGTACCGTTATAAGGTTTGGGTAGCACCAAATTAGGGAAGTGTCGAATTTTCAATCAAGGTGAGGTTGCCCTGTAAATTGTAACAACCATGATGAAGCCAGAAAAATACACAAATCCACAGATGAGTCTGTTTGATATAGACGAATGGGGATGTAGCCAGAGGGTGAAGGGCACTGACGTGTTCAGTTCAGATAACGGTTAGGTACGGCATGAGTGGTTGTCAGGGTGCAAAGAAGAACGAGCCTTGACCCAAGTACGGTTAAAGATTGGGAAAACCGCCCTGTACGAGAGACGTATGCAGGGTGGTGTGAGAGGATAGCAAAGTTAGGAGTAATTACCTATCTTTGCTTCCTACTCGATTTATACCATAATAGAGGTCTAAAAGTCTACGTATTATTATTTTGTTTTCTTTGATGTTAAGATGTTAATTTTTTTTAAATTTGCATTGATTTAAGTGGAGATAGAAACCACTATATAAAAACGAGGCGAAACCGAAAACCTTGAGAGTAGGTCAATATAAAACTAATTTAATATGAAAAAGACATTTTTTAGTTTAATTTTAGTAATGTGTATGACACTATCATTGTCCTCTTGTTACGTCAATACATTTAGTGTGGGCGAAGGTGCACAAACAGGAATGGAGGTAAAGGAAATGAACCATTACCTGATTTACGGTCTGGCACCGGTTGGTGTTTCTAACCCAGCAGAAATGGCCGGTGACGCAGAGGACTATGATGTAACAATCAAGCATTCGTTTATTGATGGCTTGATTGCTTCAATCACCTTTGGCATATACACGCCAACTACGACAATTGTCACAAAGTAGTAATTTTTAAACAGGGGCAGACCGGCTGTCGTGTCTGCCTTTTTTTATGAAAAAATTTTTACTCATCATAGGAATTTTAATTGTAATCTTTGGATTATTTCCTTTGATGAGATATGCTTTAGACTATACGGAATTGTCAAATTACGGCAAAGGTTTTATTTGGGGTAAAGTCATTATTGTGTTGGTCGGAACCATCTTGATTACAATAAGCAGGAGATTAAAATCCTGAGGGTATAACTATCACAGTATTATCAATTTAATTAAAGTTTTTCTACAGCTTTAACTAGAGATAGGGTTACCATTTTTTCTTGTTCATTTTCATCAATTCAAGATATAATTCATGATATCTACACTTTCTTCATCAGTCCATCCTTGAGACCTCATCGTGTTATTGCAGATTTTACCGCTTACGAAATTCTCCCTGCTTAGGCCGTATTTTATCGATGCTAAACTTTCATAAATCTTACTTTTTAGACAGTAAGACATGTTTAAAGGTGCATATGCTGAGGAAACACTTTCACCGCTGGGAAGATAATAATGCAAACTAAAATCTTCATAAACCTATAGACCGTATTCGATGCTATATAAACTAACCATATATTTATTTTCATTTATTTTAGGCGTTTGTAAATTCAGTGATATTTAAAAATCTGTCGTTATTGTTGATAAGAGAGTTTGTTTTAGGTTAGTATGATCAACAAGGAAAGAAATGACAACATCTCATATTTTTTCATCTTCCCTGTATTCAGCTTGCTCAAGTCTATAACCAGGATTTTCAAGACTAGCCATGTCTTCTAATTCCGTTTTAGCTCTATCTAATAATTCTTCTAAATTCATGACAGCTTGTTTCAAATTGTGGATAACTTCTAAACGATATCAAAATTACATATAAAATAAAACGAGTAGTTATAAAATCCATTTCTCATATCTAAAAAATCAGGATTTCACTACTTCCATTCAAAATTTACTCCAAAAGCTTCACCACGCCAACCCCTTCAAGTCCTAGATAAATAAATCCATCTGGCCCTTGTTCTATACTTCTTACCCGACCTTCGCCTTCAAGAATTTTTTCACGTTTGATTACTTCATCGTTTTGAATAACTAAGTGTTCAACGTACATGAATTTCAATGAGCCCACCAAAAGATTTCCGTTAAGGTGGGGATATTTATCAGAACGCACAAAAGCCATTCCGCTTGGTGCAATTGATGGCACCCAATAATAAAAAGGCTGTGCCATGCCTTCTTTTTCAGTGATATCTGTAAACTTCGTACCGGAATAGTTGATACCATAACTAATAACCGGCCAACCGTAATTTACAGCTTTTTCAATGATATTGATTTCATCGCCACCTCTCGGGCCGTGTTCATGTACCCATATTTTTCCGGATTCCGGATGAATTTCCATACCTTGAGGATTTCTATGCCCATAACTATAAATGGCTTTTTTGGCGCCAGCCTCATCTACAAAAGGATTATCAGCAGGGATTGAGCCGTCGGCATTCAGACGATAAATTTTACCATTATCGCGCGTGATATCTTGTGGGTTCTCATCTCGATATCCTCGATCGCCAACAGAAAAATAAAGGTAGCCTTCATTATCAAACTCAATGCGACTACCAAAATGTTGTCCCTTTTTAGAATAATTTTCTGCTTGATATAATACTTCAAGTCTGGTTACTTGAAAATCATTCAGCTGAAACCGCACTAATCTTGTATTGGCTCTGTCATCATCATTAGGGTCTTCATGGGCATAAGTGGCGTAAATCCAGGGTTTTTCGGGGTAATCTGGATGAATTTTTACATCCATCAATCCCCCTTGCCCAAGAACCTTTACTGTAGGAAAGCCTGTGATTTGCGTTTTAAGCTTATCTTTCACGTAAAAAAGATCACCTTCTTTTTCTGTGACAAGCATACTGCCATCATCAAAAAAATCAAACCCCCAGGGAATATAAATGTCATCTGCAACAATTTCGTAGGTATACTCTACTGGAGAGGTTGTAATACTTTTGTCTTCTTGAGCACAGGCTAGAAAACTTATCATCAAAAAAGTTATGATAGGATACTTCATTTTTAAAATTTTCTGAAATTTAAGTATGTTTCAATAATTCTGCGTTAATTTAAGAAAATTTAAATAATATGACTGATTTGGTCGAAATAGACCTAAATGCTGATATTGGAGAAGGAATGCCATTTGATGAGGAGTTAATTAAATACATAAGCTCTTGTAATATTGCTTGTGGAGGTCACGTTGGAGATGACCACAGCATTCTTAAAACCCTAAATCTAGCAAAAAAACACATTGTAAAAATTGGTGCCCATCCATCTTATCCGGACCGAATTAATTTTGGAAGAAAAACCATTGATATTTCAATTAAAGATTTAATACAAAGTATAGACTTTCAACTGCATAATTTCAAAAACAAATGTGAGCAGATAAATGTTGTCTGGCATCATATTAAATTTCACGGTGCACTTTATAATGATATAAAACTGGATAATGAAAAAGCTTTAGCTTTGGTAAATCTAATCAGTGAGAAATATCCTGAAATTATTTTATACGTTCCACCAAATTCTGAAATCAAAAGAGCAGCTAAAGGAAAAATTATGACTTGTGTAGAAGGATTTGCAGATAGAGCCTATAATGAAGACTTAAGTTTGGTACCTAGAAGCGTACCAGGAGCGGTTATATTAAAAACTGAAAAGGTAATTCAACAAGTGAATGATTTGCTGTTGTTTCAAAAGGTGAACACTATAAATGGAACCTATCAACCCATAAATATCCAAACTTTATGCTTACATGGTGATACACCAGGTGCATTAGAGTTGACAAAAGCTATCGTTGAATTTCTCAATAAAAATAATATACTCATAAAATGAAAACTATACCCCACAACATATTTATCTCTTCACCAAAGTGTTTACTTATTTCTTTTGAATTTAAAGAATTTAATAGGGAATCAATTACAATCTTACAGACTGTGAAGGCAGACATTGAGCTCAAATTTAAAAATAAGGTGAGCTATATAACATCAGCTTTTGACAGTTTATTGGTAATTTTAGATGAAAATTATCCGAACCTCAAAAATTTAAAAGCAGAACTTGAAACTATATTGCGCGACTATACAATTGATAGTAATTCTGAAAATTCTTTTCATACCTATGAAATTCCTGTGTGCTACAAAACTTTTGGTCAAGATTTAGAATCCCTCTCCAAACATTCCGGCCTAGATGTTGATGAGATTTTAAAAATTCATTCAGAAAAAATCTACACCCTTTATTTTATAGGTTTTTTACCCGGATTCTTATACATGGGAAAAGTTGATGAGAAACTAAAAATTCCTCGATTAAAAAAACCACGTCCCAAAGTAGAAAAAGGAAGTATTGGTATCGCTGAAAATCAAACAGGTATATATCCTAATGCTTCACCGGGTGGATGGCAGATTATAGGACGTACACCTTTAGAGGTTTTTAATGTAGATAAAGAACCGCCTGCTACAATTAAACCCGGAGACAAAATAAAATTTAAACCTATAGATGAAGTAGCCTTCAACAAAATTCTTAATGAAAATCCTTCAGAACTAAAACTATTATGATTGAATTATTATCCAGTGGATTTTACACGAGCATTCAGGATTTGGGTCGCTTTCATTATACTAACTTCGGCGTTCCCATTAGTGGCGCAATGGACAAAAACCTGTCTGAATTAGCTAATTTGCTTGTAGGAAACCCTAACACAGAAGCTGTGATTGAAATGACATTTATAGGCCCTAAATTAAAATTTACCAGCGCTTGTATTATTGCCGTTACTGCATATAAAGCCAGGGCCTTACTCAATGGAAAATCAATAAACATAAATCATCAGGTATCTGTGAGTCCAGATGATATTTTAGAAGTAACACATATTAAAACTCTTGCGTATCTTGCTGTTTCAGGTGGTTTGAATACCGAAATTAAGTTAGGAAGTAGAAGCCAATACCAGATGATTACCAGTTTATCAAAATGTCAAAAAGGACAATCTATAGAATTGAAAGGCTCTAAAGCTGCTTTTAAAATAAAGAATGCTGCCATAAAATTTGACTTAACTTTGTATGACCGTAACACTATTTTTGTTAACATTTTGCCTGAATATCAAGAATTGAGCAATCAGACTAAAGAATTGCTCGTACAGAAGACCTTTACAATATCTAATGAAAGTAATCGTATGGCATATCAATTAGAAGAAAAGCTAGAAAATAATCTTAAAGGAATAAGCTCTGTACCAGTCATGCCCGGCACTGTACAACTAACGCCCGAAGGTCGCCTCATTATTTTGATGAGGGATGCTCAAGTCACAGGTGGCTATCCTAGAATTTTTCAGCTTTCAGATGAGAGTTTAAATATACTAGCACAAAAATCGGCACAACAACACATAAATTTCAAAATTTTATTTCAGTATGAAAACTAATAAAGTTAATTTCAAAAATTACAATGGTGAACAATTGAGTGGTAAACTAGATTTACCGGTAGATAAAAAGGTTCATTCTTATACTATTTTTGCACATTGTTTCACTTGTAATAAAAACCTTAAGGCCATAAAAAATATTTCCAAAGGCTTAACTTCAAATGGATTTGGAGTGCTTAGATTTGATTTTACAGGTCTAGGTCAAAGCAAAGGTGAGTTTGAAGACACCAATTTTTCTCATAATGTTGATGATTTGGTGGCAGCTTATGAATTTTTAAATGCTAATTATAACCCACCAAAACTTATTGTAGGGCATTCTCTGGGGGGAACAGCCGCCTTGTTTGCCGCCCGAAAAGCTGATTCTATTAAAGCAGTTGTTACAATAGGCAGCCCATTTCAGCCTGAACATGTGTCTAAATTAATTCAGAGCAAAGAAGATGAAATTGAAAAAGATGGAGAGGCTGAAGTAAATATAGGAGGTAGAAATTTTACAATAAAAAATGATTTTCTTGAAGATATACGAAAAAATAAAATTGACGATTTTATCGGCGACCTTAAAAAGCCCTTTCTTATCCTACATTCACCACAAGACAAGATTGTTGGCATTAAAAATGCAGAATTACTTTACATGCATGCTCACCACCCTAAAAGTTTTGTGTCTTTGGATGGCGCAGACCATTTATTATCACATTCAAATGATTCATTATACGTTGGAGAAGTTGTTGCAAGTTGGGCAAAAAGATACCTGGAGATTGACGATAATCGCATAAATATTAAATCTAATCAAAGCGTTATTGCAAGTCTTAGCAGTGAGGACGCTTTCACTACTGATATGGCATTGGCAAGCCATAAACTCTTAGCTGACGAACCTGAAGATTTCGGAGGAAACAATCTTGGACCAAACCCTTATGAGTTTTTATCTGCAGCTTTGGCTTCCTGTACAGCAATGACCATTCAGATGTATGCCAAACGTAAGAATTGGCCATTAGAAAACGTAGAAGTTCATATAAACCATAAGAAAGATCATTGTAAGGACTGTCGAAATTTAGACCATAAATCTAAAGTTGATATTTTTCAAAGGCAACTAGTTTTAAAAGGTAATTTAGACCATAAACAACGAAATAGATTATTAGATATAGCAGATAAATGTCCTGTTCATAGAACATTACATTCAGATGTTGAAGTACACACTAGCCTTAGTCAGTAATATTACCTTTTTGTTAATTTTTATTAATGCTTATTACAGCTAACATCAAATATTTAAATTAGCAAAAATTTAAATAAAAAAACTATGAATAAAATAAGCATTTTTATATTGATGTTATTGCTCGTAATTTCAAGTTGTAAAAAGGAACAAAATAATAATGACGAAATTGAACAAGAAAAGGTTGAAGTAGAAGAGACCAAAATTACGTTATCTAAGCTAGAAGGTTCAACCGCCTATCCTGATGCAACTATCAGTGTAGAAGAGCCTGTAATTTCAGAAATCAATGAAGAATCAGGAAAATCTAAAGTTGATTTTAATTTTATTGTTGAAAATTATGAATTAGGCGCTCAGACTCCGGAAGCAGGTAAGAATGCCTTAGCCAATTCAGGAAAAGGGCAGCACATTCATTTTATTTTGGATAATAATCCTTATTCTGCGCATTATGAGTCAAGTTTTTCAAAAGAAATTGGAGAGGGACATCACGTATTATTGGCCTTTTTATCTAGATCATATCATGAATCTGTAAAAAACGCTTTTTTGGTACAACCCATTACAGTTGGCGAACCAGATGGAGAAACACTAGATTTAACAGCGCCTCATATGTTTTACAGCAGGCCTAAAGGGACTTATAGTGGTCAAGACACAGAAAAGTTGTTATTAGATTTCTTTTTAGTTAATACTGAAATTTCTGAGGATGGAAACAAGGTCATGGCAACTATAAATGGAGAACAATTTACCATCACCGAATGGGCGCCTTACGTTATAGAAGGCTTAGATAAAGGAGAAGTTACGATTAATTTGAAATTAGTAGATGCAGAAGGTAATTCTATCCCAGGACCATTTAACGATGTAACCCGAACTGTAACTTTAAAATAGATATATTTACATCATATTATATAAACCCAGTTTAAAGCTGGGTTTTTTTATGTCATTTTTATACTTAAATTTAAAAACTAAAAATCTACTAAAAAATGAATCCCTCTGCTTTAGGTTGGATAAACCGATATTTAGATGAATATAAAGTTGATTTAAAAAATTTAACCCAGTATTCATCAGAGGAGTTTTACCATAAACTAAAAGAGGTTGGCTTTATTTATGGAACAAACTTAATTCCTGTAAGTCAGAAACATAACAAGGATTTCAAGCTAACTCAGGAAGAATTGGCCAAGGTTAATTTATTTACATCTTTATATATTGTATATCACAGAAAAAACAAGGAGAGAGCTATTGATAATGAAAAATGCTTAAAAACAATAATTGGCTTTTATGCGCAATTAAGAAAAACCCACCGTTCTCTTTTTACTTTGAAATGGAAAAATAACAAAAATGACCAAGAGGTTGAAAATATTTTGCATCAACGCATACAAACCAATGATACCTTTATTCAGAAGAATTTTAGTAACATAGTTACTAATGCCCTCTTATTTGTGGATGTTCTTTCGTTTATTCAATATTTAGATTCCAAAAAAGATGTTTGCCAATATGCCACTCTACTTGAAGAGGTTTTGGTAAATTCCCTATATTTAGCTTTAAGGGCAAAGAAACTCAAGGGTAAATACGATAAAGTTATCATTAAACTTGTCCAAAGCTCTTTACGATATCATCATATTGATGAAGAACAACTGAAAGAGCTATCAGAGGTTAATTTTTCATTTATTAAATCTAAGCTAGAGAAGTTATATATATTAGACATGATGTGTATGACGCTATATTCTGACGAAGAAATAGACGACAATGAAAAATCATTTATTCTTCAACTAACAGCGAGGTTAGAGATTAAAGAACTAGAAGTTGAAAAGTCAATCACTTTTTTATACAATTTTGTAAAAGAAAATAGATCAGAAATCTATTATTTTAATATTTCAAATCCTGTAAAATATTTTTACGATAAAACCTACCGCTCTGTCTCAATACTAATACATAGAAATAGGAAACGAATTCTTCAAGAGTTAAACGAAAGTAAAGAACTCATGCATCTTTTAGTGTTATCTTCTTACAGAGAACTAAATCCTGGCGAAAAGAAGAAAGTAAAAAGACAACTTATAGATATATTTAAAACCATACCTTCATTAACTATATTTGCTTTACCGGGTGGTACCTTGTTATTGCCAATCATAATTAAATTAATACCAACAATATTGCCTTCAGCTTTCAATGAAAATATAAAAGAATCAGACAAAAAATTAAAAAAAAGTTGAATTACAAAATACTCATTTATAGACCTTTGTATGAGGCCTAAAAAAAAGACAAAATAAATAGCATTTTTTTTAAAAAAAAGTCATTGTGTAAAAGAAAATAAGTATTACATTTGCACCCGCTTAACGGCGAAAGTATAATATTAAAGTACA
>Ga0209931_1000848_pt1 | contig 17627 bp, 15 predicted proteins | sample SalPonR1_B_D1_MG_FD_185697 | JGI IMG/M metagenome (GOLD analysis project Ga0209931, IMG submission 185697) | Salt pond soil microbial communities from South San Francisco under conditions of wetland restoration - Salt Pond MetaG R1_B_D1_MG... ...
GCAGGGGTGGTATCTACTTGTAATAAACACCCATGCTGCGGAAAATTCGAAAGAAAAAAAGATTTGCATTTAAAATCATTTAAACGGGCAGGATCGTTTAAAGTCGTTCTTAATGTTTGTTTTACCTTACCTGCATAACCAACGGACAGGAATGTCCGTTGTACAGAAATGTCTATTTTACTATACCCGTTCCAGCAAAACAATATTTTCAACATGATACGTATGTGGGAACATATCCACCGGTTGCACTTTTGCTACTTTATACTTTTCAGCCATTAGGTTAATGTCCCGGGCTTGTGTTGCCGGATTACAACTCACATACACAATCTTTTTGGGGTTGGTCTGTAAAATAGTTTCTACTACATCTTTGTGCATTCCGGCCCGTGGCGGGTCGGTTATAATAACATCCGGAGTGCCATGTTTAGCAATAAATTCAGGAGTTAGAATATCTTTCATATCCCCGGCAAAAAATGCTGTATTGTTTATCTGATTTAATTCGGAATTGATTTTTGCATCTTCAATAGCTTCATGAACATATTCAATACCAATAACTTTTTTCGCTTTAGAAGCTACAAAATTGGCGATAGTTCCGGTGCCGGTGTACAGATCGTAAACATTTTCTATTCCTGTTAAACCGGCAAAGTTACGTGCTTTTGCATATAGATTGTAAGCCTGCTCGGAGTTGGTCTGGTAAAACGATTTAGGGCCAATTTTAAATTGCAGGTTTTCCATTTTTTCAATAATATGATCTTTCCCGCTAAATAATATAACCTCCTGGTCGGTAATCGAATCGTTGGATTTGGAATTCACAATATACATTAACGATGTGATCTGTGGAAATTTGTCGGCAATATGTTGTAACAGGCTGTTTATATTATCCTGATCGTCATAATAAAAAACAGGAATCACCATTACATCTCCTGTGGTGGATGTTCGTATAATCAGGTTTCGCAGAAATCCTTCCTGCCTGCGCAGATCGAAAAAGGACAGGTTGTTTTTTTCTGCATACTCTTTAAACGCCAGTCTTATCTCGTTCGAAGGTTCTTCTTGCAAATAGCAGTGCTTGATATCTACAATTTTATCCCATAACCTTGGAATATGAAATCCGAGGGCATTGTTATTCTCTATTTTTTTATCGGTATCGATCTCATCCCGGGTAAGCCATCGGTTATTCGAGAAGGAAAACTCCAGCTTGTTCCGGTAATATTTTGTTTTTTCCGAGCCTAAAATATAATCTACTTGAGGAAGACCTACTTTAGCGATTCGTTCCAGATTGTCGATCACCTGCTGGTGTTTAAATTTTAATTGCTCGTTGTAGGGTAACATCTGCCACTTGCAACCGCCGCAAATACCAAAATGTTCGCAAAAGGGTTCGGCGCGTATATCCGAATATTTATGAAATTTTACCGGATTGGCTTCCATAAAACTTTTCCGCGATTTGGTGGGTTGGATATCCACAACATCTCCCGGAACGGTTTGTTTTACGAAAACTACTTTATTTTCAATTCGGGCAATCGACTTTCCTTCGGCTGCAAAGTCTGTAATTTCTACATTTTCAATAACGGGTAATCTTTTCTTTCTTCGTCCCACAGTATAACTCCTTTTATTTTTTGCAAAGATATAATTTTTAATCCGTGAATTGGAAGATTTGTAAAATGGTGAAATAGTAAATTTGTTGATTGGAATAAAGATCTTGAAATCTTGAATAATGCATCCTTAAACTTGTATCTTGCATCCTGCTGCTTCCTGCCGCTTTCATTTTGTTACCGCAAAGACGCTAAGTCGGAAAGATAAATTACTAAAAATTGTTATTCGTTTATTATTTTATACCGCCGCTGCCAACTGCTGCCTGCCATCCGGCAGAGAAACTGCCTTCTGCTGCTACTTCCTGCCAACTGCCACCTGCCGCTTTTATTTCTAATTTCAAATTCCAAACCCTAACTTCTTATAGATTATTTTATCTTTGCGGAAATTAAAAATAGAATATGATTTCTGTTGATCAGCTTACAGTTGAGTTTGGCGGTTTTAAATTGTTCGATCAGGTTTCTTTCCTTATTAATCCAAAGGATAGGGTAGGATTGGTGGGTAAAAACGGAGCCGGGAAATCTACAATGCTTAAAATATTTATGGGGATTCAGCAACCTACCAAAGGAATAGTTACTGTTCCCGGAGATATCCGGCTGGGGTATTTACCCCAAAATATGATTTGCAGGGATGAAAGAATTGTTTTTGATGAAGCCCGTGAAGCTTTTTCTGAAGTTTTGGCTTTAGATCGGAAAATAAAAAAAATAAATCAACAGTTGGCAGAAAGGACCGATTACGAATCAAAAGAATATTTGGATCTAATTCATGATTTAACTGAAGCTACTGAACGGTATCAACTGCTGGGAGGTGATTCTATAGAAGCATCCATTGAGCAAACTTTAACGGGGTTGGGTTTTAAACGGAGCGATTTTAGGCGTCCGACATCTGAATTTAGCGGCGGATGGCGAATGCGAATTGAGCTGGCAAAAATCCTGCTCCAAAAACCGGATGTTTTATTGCTCGATGAGCCTACCAATCATCTGGATATCGAAGCTATTCAATGGTTCGAAGATTTTCTGAAAGAGTATCCCGGAGCCGTATTATTAATCTCACACGACAGGGCATTTTTGGATAACATAATCAATCGTACCATTGAAATTTCTCTCGGTAAAATTTACGACTACAATGTTTCCTATTCGAAATTCGAGACCTTAAGAAAAGAACAGCGTGAACAGCAGTTAGCTGCTTACCGTAACCAGCAAAAAATGATCGAAGAAACCGAAGCATTTATCGAACGGTTCCGTTATAAAGCGACAAAAGCAGTACAGGTACAATCGCGCATAAAACAACTGGAGAAGCTCGACCGCATTGAGATTGATGAGATTGATGTATCCAAATTAAATATAAAATTTCCTGAAGCGCCACGCTCAGGCGACTTGGTAATTAATGCCCGTAACCTGAGCAAGAGTTATGGCGATTTGCAGGTTTTAAATGACCTTGAATTTACCATACAACGTGGCGAAAGGGTTGCTTTTGTTGGCAGAAACGGCGAAGGAAAAACCACCCTGTCGAGAATGATTGTGGATGAGCTCGATTATACGGGTGAATTAAGAATCGGGCATAACGTATCCATTGGTTACTTTGCACAAAATCAGGATGAGCTGTTAGATGAAAACAAAACCGCCCTGCAGGTTATTGACGATGTAGCGGTAGGTGATGTGAGAACAAAGATTCGGGATATCTTAGGTGCGTTTCTTTTTAGTGGTGATGAGGTGGATAAGAAAGTAAAAGTGCTTTCGGGTGGCGAAAGGTCAAGGTTGGCCATGGCTAAGTTACTGCTTGAACCCTATAACCTGCTGGTGTTAGATGAGCCTACCAATCACCTGGATATGCACTCCAAAGATATTCTGAAAAATGCATTGCAGAATTTTAAAGGAACAATTATTATCGTATCACACGACAGGGAGTTTTTGGATGGATTGGTTGATAAAGTGTTTGAATTTAGAAACAAAAACATTAAAGAGCATCTGGGTGGTATTTATGAGTTTTTGCAAAAAAGAAAGTTGGAGAATCTGCGACAGCTAGAGCAAAAAGCAAAAGCAAAAAATGTTGTTAAAGAAAGCAAAAACAACGATAGCAAAGAAGCCTATATGGAACGGAAAGAGTTGGATAAAAAAATTAGAAAAGCCGAAAAAGATGTGCATAGTAGCGAACAAAAAATAGAAAAGTTAGAAAAAGAAATTGCCGAAATAAATTTAAAACTTTCTGATCCTGAACAAATGAATCATGATTCCTCACTATTTTCCCGGTACGAAGAGCTAAAGACATGGCTCGAAAAAGAGATGGAGCATTGGGAAAAATATACCGAAAAGCTGGAAAACTTGAAAGATGACAGATTTTAACTATTTTTATATCTGTTATACAAAAATATATGTTTAAATACGGAAAATATCTTATCTTTTTTATAGTGATGTTTTTTGCTGCTTGTTTTGGCAGTAGAAAAACGACTACTCCACGAAATCTCAGAATGATTTATCACCCGGAAAGTTCATCACTACACCCGGAAGTAAAAGTTTATAATTCTTCCGATACCAACTCTTTGATTCTGGTGAAAATATTTACTCGTGAGCTGTTATATAATTTGGCGAATAAAGAAAATGAGCTGTTATCCAAAGTAAGTGTATTTTATTCTTTATATCATTTTAATGAGGATAAAGAAAAAGAGCTTGTTGATAGTGCAACCTCAACATTTAAGTTTGAGAAAAATCCGGAGATACACTATCATTTGTTGAGAATTGATGTGCCTGCAAAAGCAGGCAAAGAATATATGCTCGAAGTTATTACCACAGACCTTAACCGGCATAATAAACAATATTCATTTTTGAAAGTTGATCGTAAGAGGAAACCTGCTATTCAGGATTTTTTTGTGTATCATAAGCTGAATAACGAACCCATTATTAATTCGTTAATAAACGAATCTGACCCTCTTATAATTAATCATTACCAATATGATTATGATTCATTAAATGTGTATTATTTTCCACTGGCTAAGGAAGTTCCTCCTCCTCCTGATGTGAACGATACACTGCTAAATTACTATTCAGGATATGATACCACATGGGTTGCTTATCTCGATTCTATAGATTATTCTAATTTCTCCCGGAAAGGAATGTATTATTTTTCATCAGAACCGAAGCCGCAAAATGGGTTTGCGTTATTTAACTTTGGAAAAGATTTTCCGGTTATTCTTACACCCGATGAGTTACTGGCTCCATTGGCTTATTTGCATACCATTGATTCTGTTGGTAAATCGGACACAACGGGTAAATATACCAAGTTGTATGTTGATGACTTTTGGTTGAAACGGGCAAATAACATGGAGCGGTCAAGGGAATTGATTAAGCTTTTTTATAACCGGGTATTTTTTGCTAATGTTTACTTTACATCGTATGTGGAAGGTTGGCGTACCGACCGGGGAATGATTTATATTATTTATGGTTTGCCCGATCATATTTATAAATCAGGAGAAGAGGAACGATGGATTTATTATCATGACGCGATGGGGCCGGGGATTACCTTTTATTTTTCATACCAACAAAATCCCTATAGCTTAAATCATTTTATCCTTGACCGGGAGAAAATAAAATATTCCGATTGGGATACCTTTATGGAACTTTGGAATAGTGGTAAAATTTTTTATAATTCAGACGAAGTATATAGAACTCCATATAAAAACTAAAATATCAATATACGTGAAACAAGACAAAGATTTTATTTTTGGCATACGTCCGGTTCTCGAAGCGATTAATTCCGGGAAAAATATCGATAAATTGATGATCCGTAAAGGATTAAAAGGAGAGTTGTATTATGAACTGATGACCCTGGTAAAACAATTCGAGATACCTGTTCAGATTGTTCCGAACGAGCGGATTAACCGGGTAACACCAAAGAATCATCAGGGTCTTCTGGCTTTTATTTCGCCCATCGAATTTCAAAACATTGAGCAAATTCTTCCTTCGTTATACGAAAAGGGAATAGTACCGCTTATTGTTATTCTTGATAAAGTTACCGATGTTCGAAATTTTGGTGCCATTTCCCGAACGGCCGAATGTGCCGGTGTTGATGCTGTAATTATTCCCGATAAAGGGTCTGCAAGAATCTCTGCCGATGCTGTAAAAACCTCAGCCGGAGCATTACATAATGTACCTGTTTGTCGTGTGAAGAGTCTTACAAAGATTATTCGTTTTTTACAGGATAGCGGAGTCCAAATTATTGCTGCTACAGAAAAAGCCTCCGATTATTATTATCAGGTTGATTTTACCATGCCAACAGCCATCTTAATGGGGGCCGAAGATCGTGGGGTGGCCATTGAATACCTTAAAATTTGCGATAAGATGGTAAAAATACCTGTTTTGGGGGAGATCGAATCGCTTAATGTTTCCGTTGCTGCTTCCATATTGATTTATGAAGCAGTAAAACAGCGTTTAAATCTATCTTGATAAAGCAGGATCCAAGGTGAATTTAAAAGTGGAGCCTTTGCCCATTTCACTTTCTACCCAGATATGGCCGTTATTTTTTTTAATAAACTCTTTGCAAAGAATTAATCCAAGGCCTGTGCCTGCTTCATCCGAGGTCCCGGGTGTGCTTAAGTGTTGGTCTATTTTAAAAAGTTTTTCCTGATCTTGTTTCTTTATCCCTACACCATGATCGGTAACCGAAATTTCTGATTTGCCATCGGAAAGGTTAGCTCTGATGATGATTGAGCTTTCAGGGTGTGAAAATTTTATAGCATTGCTTATTAAGTTTCTTATGACGGTTGTAATCATATTTTCATCGGCATTTAGTCTGTTCATCGATATTTACTTTTACTTTTATTTTTTTATCTTCAAGATTTATCATCAACAAATCGAGGGTATTATCCGTAATTTCTTTTAACGAAACAACCTGCGGGTTGTAATCAATTCTTCCGGTTTGTGCTCTTGACCATTGAAGCAGATTTTCGAGAAGGTTATATAATTGTTTCGAAGCCTGATTCATGATATCAATAAATTCTTTGCTCTCGGCTCCTGAGAAGGTCTCAAAATTGTTGGTTAATACTTCGGTAAGATTCAGAAATCCTGCAATAGGGTTACGTAAATCATGAGCAATGATGGAAAAAAACTTATCTTTACTCGCATTTAACTCGTCGAGCTGTTTTCTGTGGATTTCTATTTCTTCTTTTTGTTTGCTGATGGTTTTCTTGGCCTTTTTTAAATCAATCATCTTACCAAAAAGTTCAATCGTACGGACCCTGAATTTCTGATTGGAGCGCTCTAATTTTTTTTGTTGAATATCAATTGCTTTTTGTTGTTGCTCTAATCTATCGTTCTGATGGCTGATTGTTTTTTTCGCCTTCTTAAGATCAATCATTTTACCAAAAAGCTCAATGGTACGACTTCTAAATTTAGTGTTGGCTTCTTCGAGCTTTTTTTGTTGTATCTCCAACTCTTTGCGTTGCAATTCTAACTCTCTAAACTGTTCGAATATTATGTCCTGCCCATTTTCAAGGTTGGCTATTTTTTTGCTTAGTTTTGATTTTTCATGTTCTGATGCCCTGAAATTTTTCTCCAATACCGTTTTTTCTGAATTGATTTTGTTTTGTTGGGAGATGAGTCGAACATTTTCTTTGCTTAAACTTTTATTGCTTTTTATAAGGTTTAAATAATTGGTCAATATTTTTGTTAATCTCCTTTGCGACATAAAATTATTCTTCCAAATTAACAGGTAATGATAATTACGAGAAATAAATGAGAAAAAGTATAATAATATTACGTGTTAAAATAGTAAATGTTTCTTTTCATTATTCCGCCATTTGGCCTGATAATCGTATTGTACAAAATAGATTTTTACATCAGCCTGATAATCATAATCCGTAAAGAAAATGGTTTTATCAGCCTGGTATGAATGATCGGTAAAATACCATAAACCTTGATTGCCTTTTGCTTGATAATCATATTTAACTTTATAAACCAATAAATCAGCCTGGTAATCATACTGAGTAACAAAAACTTTTATATCAGCCTGATAATCGTAATTTACTGAATAAATTTTTTGTGCAAAAGATTTTGTGAAGAATAACCCACAAAATAAAAGGGTAATAAAAATAGTTTTTTTCATAACGATTCTTTATCGGTTTGATTATGTGAAAATACATCTCCGATAAGCCTTAAATCATTGCCCGATGGATTTTGGTAAACCCGTAACTCAAACTCAGGCATTACGGCTAAAATATGGTCGAAAATGTCGGCCTGGACCTGTTCGTAAATTCCCCACGACTGTTCTTTGCTAAAACAATAGATTTGTATGGGTAATCCTTTTTCTGTTGGTTGAAAATGACGAACCAGTGTGATATAAGGGGGTTTGTTAGGATGAATTTTTGGGTGATTATCGAGATATATTTCGACATATTTTCTAAAAACACCCACATTGGTTAGGTTTCTACGGCTAACCCTATCGTTTTCAACATCTAACTCTTTGTTGTATTTTTCTATCTCTTCCTGTTTCTGAATGATATAATCGCGAATGAGTTTTATATTTTTAAACTTCTCAAGCATTTCATGGGTACAAAATTGAATACTTTTTATATCGATATGAACCGAGCGCGAAATTCTTCGGCCCTTCGATTCTTCCATTCCCTTCCAGTTCTGGAATGATTCGGAAATCAGCGCATAAGTTGGTACCGTAGAAATCGTTTTATCCCAGTTTTGCACCTTGACGGTGTGTAAGGTTATTTCCTGTACTACGCCATCGGCATTTCTGCTTGGCATCGAAATCCAGTCTCCCGGTTTTACCATTTTGTTGGCCGATAACTGGATGCTGGAAACAAATCCCAAAATGGTATCTTTAAATACCAGGATAAGAATTGCTGCTACAGCTCCTAACCCGGCAATAAGTGCTGCAGGAGATTTTCCTAGTATTACGGATAAAATAAAAATTGTTCCTATAAAGTAAATAATTATTTTAACGGTCTGGATGTATCCTTTAATTGGCCTTTCGTTTGATACCGGAAGGGTTAAATAAAGATTATGTACACCCGATAGAAAAGCATCGATTACCAGCATCCCTAAAAATATCATGTAAATATTAGCTGCTGATTTTATCAAAGATGAAATTTCCGGATAACTGTTTAGCCCAACTACAGCAAAATAATATATTATAATTGCCGGAGCCAGATGTGCAACCCGATTAAGGACCTTACGGTGAAAGATAATATTATCCCAATTATTGCGTGTTTTTCTTACGATTTTGCTGATGGTATTAATTAAAATCTTTTTGGCCACAAAATAGGCTAACCATGATAAAAACAGGATGAGCAAAACAATAACAATGATTTTAATTGCCGAGGCACAACTTTCTGGTAATCCTAAACGCAGGAGTAACTCTTTTAATTTTAAACCAAAGGATGAATTCATGATCTAAGATTTTAACTAAATATTGATTAAATTTAGGGATTAAAATTAACGCTTAATATTTACACAAACAAAAAAATACAATGAGACACATTTCTTTTACTCAAATAAAATGGAGTTTATGCTTTCTTATGTTCTCTTTTGCTGCCTATCCCGGATTTGCTCAAGTAGAATATGAACAATATTTTACCGATGAAACCATGCGTATTGATTTTATTTTTGCCGGAAATGTAGAAAGTGAGCATATTTATCTCGATGAGATAAAAAAAGAACTTTTTTGGGGAGGTACTAAAACTCAGTTGATCAATCCATTGGATTATGGAGAATATAAATTGGAGGTTTTTGACCTTAATTCCAATGAGATGATCTATAAATCAGGCTTTTGTACATTATTCGAAGAATGGCAAACTACTAACGAAGCCCAGAAAGTGAATAAAGGGTTTCAGCAAACGATTATTTTCCCTTATCCAAAACAAATGGTGCGGTTAAAATTATACAGCAGGAGTTGGGAAGGAGATTTTAATGAAATTTTTACCATGGAAATTAACCCGAAAGATTATTTTATCAATCCTGAAAAACATAGTTATCCATTTGAGAAAATAGTAGATAATGGAACATCCGATAAAAAGGTTGATATTGCTTTTTTAGCAGAAGGATACACTAATGAAGAAATGGATAAGTTTAAAAAGGATGTACAGCGTTTTGTGAGTTACCTGTTTAGTCAGCCTCCTTATGATAAAGAAGCAAACAATTTCAATATCTGGATTGTAAAGTCAGCATCGGAAGAATCGGGTACCGATATCCCCGGGAAAGATATCTATAAAAAGACCGTAATGAACAGCAATTTTTATACATTTGATAGTGATAGATATTTGACAACAGATAATTTTTTTAAAGTTTGTGATGTTGCTTCTGTTGTACCATACGACGATATTTGTATTGTTGTAAACTCCAAAAAATATGGTGGTGGAGGTATTTATAATCATTACGCTATTTTTACTGCTGATCATCCACTGGCTGAAAAAGTATTTATTCATGAATTCGGCCATTCCTTTGCTGGGTTAGGTGATGAATATTATACATCATCCACGTCCTATAATGATTTTTTTAATTTGGAAATTGAACCATGGCAGCCTAATCTTACTACCCTAAAAGCTTTTGATGACAAATGGAAACATTTAATGGATAAGGATACGCCCATTCCAACTCCGCGTAAAAAAGAGTTTAATCAAACGGTTGGTGTTTATGAAGGAGGGGGTTATGTTAGTGAAGGAATGTATAGCCCATTTATGGATTGCCGGATGAAGAGTAATGCTGCCGAAGGTTTTTGCCCTGTATGCCAGGAAGCGATAAAAAAAATGATAAGGACAAAATCCGAATAAGATATAAAAAAAGAGGGTGTCCAAAAAGTCAAAAATCGTTGTCATTCCGAGGAGAAACGACGAAGGAATCTACTGATTATCAAATCAAAAAGATTAACTTCGTTGAGCTTGCATTTCATGCTGCGGTTCCTTCACTTCCTGCCTGCCGGCAGGCACGGCGTTCGGAATGACGTTTTCAACCTTTTTGGACACTCTCTTCTTGGTTGGTAAATAATTTTACTTTTCTTCCCTTTTGTGTTTTCGGGCAATAAAATAATAAGCCAGTAATGCGGCACCACCAAATAAGAAGATCATCGATATATAAGCCACTCCTTCGTTTACTACTGTTGATTTGTATAAGATTTCTCCCATTAAGAAACCAATGGCAATGCCAATAAATAAAATACCGTATTTTAAACTGGGTGAAACATTTGCATCTTTATTAAAAATGGAGGCTGTAACTCCTTTCTCAATGAGTGCTAATCGCTCTTTTCTGCGAATAAATAAATGAAAAATTCCATATACTAGTGCAAAAAAGGAAACGGGGACTAAAAATTCTAAACTATTCATACCTTTTTGTTTTAGTTTAACATCGTTTATTTACTTCGACGCATACTTTTTTAATTGGGTTACAGGTTTTAATAAAATTTTTTCAAACCACAGAAAACTCAGGCCTGCCTGCCACAGGCAGAGTCATTCTCAGTGTTTCACAGGGTGAAAGCAACTGTTTTTGAGATTTATATTATTAATTGTTCTTTCAGTTTTCAAGAATCTCTTCGAACACTGTGTTAATCTGTGACCTACTCTTTGAAACACTATGGTTAAATATTTTTAAAACCACAAGCTGGATTTCCAGTGTTAATAAACGCGTTTCAGATAATTATAGTATCTATTCCTCTTTGGTAAGCTCAAATACACCACCGCCTTGTTTTAGCGTCAATTTATTTTCATTCGGAAAAAATTCAATTTTTAACGAAGCCTGGTCAAATTTAAATTTATGCTCATCATAAGCTGCCAATGGAAATGAAGGCTGTCCGGTTCCCTGCCCCATTAAGATATTATCTTCTTTTGTGATGGTTAATTTTAATGGGAAATCAGGACTCGAATAAACACCTAAATATTTATCTAACGCTTCCGAAGTAAGTTTAATGGCTTCTTTAAATTCAGGCAGCTCATATTCTCTTCCAAAATAAATACTTAACACTCCGATAAGAATATCATTCATGGGCATTACCACACCATTTGATAAGTAAGCAACCGAAACTTTTTCATCAGGGAAATAAAATGCATTGGACTGAAAACCATCTATTCCTCCGGTATGGCCAAAAGCTTTCTTTTCATAGAAAGGCACCTGAAATAGTCCCATTCCTATTCCACTTTGGGTTTGTATCATTTTATTCAATGATTTTTCGCTTACTATTTTGTAATTAAAAAGACAATCGAGAAAAATATTTAAATCTTTTGGCGTAGATACAATACTTCCGGCACCCATTGGAACACTCATGTCTGTTTCTGTTGCTAACTCCCATTCATGTAATTTGATATAAGACATAGCTTCATTATTTTTAGTATTGATTTTAGAACCAAAATAGGTGTGTTCTAATTCGCAGGGTTGAGTTATAAATTCTTCGAGAATTTTTGAAAAATTCTTTCCGGTCACATCTTCAGCAATAAATGAAAGCAAAACAAAATTAGCATTGGAATATTCGGTTTTCTCATCGGGCTCAAAAACATTCCCATTAGCTGCTATTTTTTTCAATAATTTCTCTCTTGTTATGGGTTGCTCCATCCACGATGCATAATCACTTGCAGATGTAAAATTATAGATCCCGCTTCGGTGCTTTAACAGATGTTCCATGGTTATTTTTTCTGCATTTGTTATTTGAGGGAAAAATTTTGATAGTTTGGTATCCAGTGAAAGTTTATCTTGTTCCACCAGTTTCATAATTATTGTTGCAGTAAAAGTTTTGGAAATGGAGCCAATTCTGAATTTAGTGTCTTTATTTATAGGTATTTCTTCTTCAATATTTAAAAATCCAATGGTATTTTGGTAAACCTCTTGACCATCTTCAACAATTGAAATACTGCCCATTCCCTTATCATTATTTTTGATGATAGAGAACAAACTATCCATTTTGGTTTGATCAAAGTCTTGAGCCAATGTGGTAAGACTAACAAACAGGGTCAGTGTTAATGTTTTAAATTTCATTTTTTTCTTTTTTGTTAATTATACATTTTTTTTTACTGTGACGTTATAATTGGAAAACAAGTTACATGTTTTTTTAATAACTTGTAACCTAATTCAGGATTAAGGCGTCCTAAAAATAAACGATCAGGTTTTGAAGCAGGAAAAACATTATATACAAAGAGTACTTAGTGGAGATGTTAATGCATATAGTTATCTGGTAGATATGCATAAAAGTATGGTTTATACTATAGCTTTGCGCATGGTAAAGAACCCTGAAACGGCTGAGGAACTTGCCCAGGATGTTTTTGTTAAAGCTTTTCAATCGTTGAAAAGTTTTAAATTTGAATCAAAATTTTCAACCTGGTTGTACCGGATAACGTATAATGCAGTGATTTCAAGTTTGAGAAAAAAAAGATTGGAAACGGCAGATATTGATAATGCTCAGCTTCCTGAGGCCGAAGTTATGGATACTTATAATGCTCTTACGGAATTAAAAAATAACGAACAACGAATATATATTAAACAGGCTATTGAACAACTGAAAGAGGAAGATGCAATAATGATTACCCTTTATTACTTGGATGAGAATTCTGTGGAAGAGATAGGTGCAATAACCGGTTTTACCATCTCAAACGTAAAAGTTAAATTGCATCGTGCAAGAAAACGATTTTACGAAGCATTAAAACTTATTTTGAAAGATGAAGTAAAAATGATATTATGAGCAAAGAAGAAAAAAATATCGATAGGTATACCCGTGAAATAATTCAAAAAAACGGAAAAGAAAAGCCTTCTGGCCGTTTTACAAACAATGTTATGGCTCAAATTATGAAAGAACCGTCATTGGAATTTAACTTTTCATTTACCAAAGATGAAAAGGAGAATAAAACCTGGTTGTTTTTATCAGTTGCTGCAATGTTTATCGGATATTTGTTTTTCGGTTTATTAAAAAACGATTTTAATCTTGTTAAAAGTTTTGAGCATTCATTTTCTGTAAAATATTTAAACGTATTTATTGATTTTTTCGCACAAATATATTATGAGTTGAGCTTATCTCCTTATGTTCTTTTAGGATTAGCAGGAGTAATAGTGCTGATAATCATTGATAAATCTGTTGTAAAGTTTCTTCATTCACTCTAAAAAATATGATCCCGATCAAATAATATTTTGTACAGGGTAAGTTATCTGGTTTTTTTATATTTTTGTCAAATTTTTCCTAAGGGCGTAAAGAGTTATCCCCTTTTTATATTAAAACATAATTAAATTTTTTAGATTTGACGAAAATAAGAATTTTAGACATTGAAACCCTTAACTACAGAAATAATAATTGATGGTATACGTGCTCAGGATAAAACAATTTTAAAGGCTATATATTACACCTATTTCCCTTCCATAAAAAGGTTAATAGAAGATAATAATGGAAGTGAACAAGATGCAAAAGATATTTTTCAGGAAGCTATAATAATTATTTATCGAAAGATTAAAGCAGGAAACCTTAAAATTCATACTTCGTTTAAAGCCTATATCTTTGCTGCTTGTCGGAAACTTTGGTTAAAAGAATTATTGGCAAGGAATGAGAATATGGAGAATTTGGCAATTTTTTTAGAATATCAAAGCACTCCGGAAATAAATTTTGATGAATACACAAAACACAAACAATATCAATTATATCAAAAGCATTTTAAACGACTGGAAAAAGGATGCCAGAAAACACTGAAATTGTTTTTAGATGAAAAGTCGTTTAAAGAGATTGCTAAAAAATTAGGAACCTCTTATGATTATATAAGAATTAAAAAGACAAGATGTAAGGAGCAATTGATTCGATATATTAAAGAAGACCCTGAGTATGAAAGATGGAAAAACATAGATAATGAAGGATTTGATAGATAAATATTTAGACGGTGAGATGACCGTTCGTGAGCAACTGACTTTTGAAGAACTGTTGCGTAAGGATACTGCTTTGCGACAGGAATACTTGTTACGCAAAGCTATTGATCATGCATTGGCTGAACAAGATATAATGAATTTGAGAGATCAGCTAAATGAGATTATGAATGTTCATTCAACAAAACGATTGTTACGTCCTGTAATGCTTTCTGTTTCTGCAGCCATTCTTATAATACTTGTTGTAATAGGAGTGAAATTTTTACCCCCTCAGCAAACTGAAGACGGAGAGCAATTGTTTGCTCATTATTATCAAAGGTATCCTTCTTTTTTAAATGCCCGTTCAGCAGCCGATGTTTCCGAACAGGAACAATTAACCCGTGAAGCTTTTGGGTACTTTAACCATCAGGAATTTAAAAAAGCAAAAAAGCATTTTATTGAACTTGTGCAATCAGATAAAAATAATCATCTGGCTAAATTTTACCTTGCGGTAAGTTGTATTGAACTCAGCGATTTTTTCCATGCCGAAAGATACTTTGAAGAGTTAATCAATACTTCAAATCATATTTTTTGGGAGCAATCCCATTGGTATCTTTCCCTGGTATATTTAAAACAGGAAAAGTATGATGATGCAAAACGAATCCTTAAAACCATTGTTAATGAGCAATTCGCATATTCTCCTGATGCAGAGGAAATTTTAAAACAAATGGATTAATCTTTTTTTCTCCAGCGGAGAAAAAAGAAGTAAGCGAATATCCCTAGGATTATAAATACACCACCTGCTATTAAATATTTTTTGTAGTTTCTAAAAAGTGGCGTATCGTCGCCAATAACTACATATCCAGACCAAAAGTAAGGGTGCGCTTTCAGCGGATCGGCATTTTCGAGAAAATCAAGTTTAGCTTGTCTTAATGCTTCTGTTTTATTTTGTCCGGTTTTTAAGTTTTCATAAAACCGGGTCATTAAATCTACTCCCGATTTATCTTCAACCGTCCAAAGGGTCATGATGATCGATGGACAACCGGCATAAATAAAACCACGGGCCAGGCTAATTACCCCTTCACCCCGCTGTAATTTGCCACTTCCGCTGTTACAAGAACTAAGTACTGCCATTCGGGAGTTTAGTTTCATGCTATATATTTCGTACGTGTTTAATAAACCATCTTCCAACGTATCATTTTTTTGTGTAAAAGCCATCTTCGAATACATTGGATTTTCATCATCAATAATAGTATGCATGGCTAAATGGAGAATATCATAATCCGGAGCTACCGTTTTAAATGTTTCTTCACTGGCTTCAAAGCCCAAATACAAATCCCCTCCAGTAATTTGAGCTATATTTTCAGCTTCTTCTTTAATCCCTTTTAAAGGGAAAAGTTTTTCACGGTATTGCTGACGTATTGAAAAGGCAGCATGGGGAAGGTTATCCAAATTGTCGTACGTCGGAGCAAAGGCACTTAATCGTTTTTTTGCTGTTTTAGATTTATGCTCTTTATCGAAAAGCAACGTGGCTGAATAGGTGTAGCTTATCTGATGATTGCGGATTAAATATGCTTGTTGGCTGTAGTTTATCCGTTGGAATGGTTTTATTTGTTCAATTAAAATATCAAATGGGAGATAGGCTAATTGATGATCAGGAACAATAATTAATTTTTTATGGTTAAGCTCTTGTTTAAAAGGAGCAATTAATTTTTGATAGAGATAAAAAGAGCTTTCCTGAAATTGGTTAAAATCATCCTGGGTATGATTGGAGAAATTATTATTTGATAGTGCTCCGAGCAAAAAATCAAGATTTTTTTTAAATTCATCGTTAATATCTGTCTCGTAAATCTTTGTTCCTTCTTTACTTACCAATAAACTAAAAAGTTTATCCTGGGCATAGCTATATTCCAGAAGCACTTCGTTGGCAGCCAATTTATTTTTAACAAAATCGAGGCTTATAATTTCCTGATTGTATTTTAAATTATGATATTCAGGATATTGATGTTCTAGTAATGCAATTAATTCGGTATAACTTTCTTTAAGTGCAAATAGATTTTTATTCCAATAAGCCATTTTTTTCAGATCGGGATTTTCCCGTTTGTTTTCTTCGTAAATTAGCTCTTCGTAATAATAAATTTCTTTTTCTATTTGATTTTCTTTTTGTTTAAGCGAATCGGGGATGTTACCTACCGTTAATGCCTGATTTCCTTTAATGGCTTCGAGCAAAACAGCCGATTTTCCGGATTCTATAAAATGAAATGCATGTTGTAGAAAAATTTCACGGTTGCCTAACTCAGAAGCATTATAGCAGGTTTCTATTGCCTTTGAAATGATTTCTCCGGTATTTTGTACCAGTTGTAATTTGCTTTGTTCATTTAAATATCCGGTTCTGATTTTATTGGAAGTTTCAATTGCCAGTTTAAAGGTATGGATGCTCTGCTGGTACAATTCCAAATCATTGTTTTGCCTTGCCCGTTCCGAAAGTGCCATAGCTTTATTTTTTAATACATCCAACAAATGCGTTTTCGATAAAACATCCTCGATGGGTGGATTGGCTGAATAAGAGGTGTTGGTAAAATGATCGGATATGGATACTAAAGCTTTCTGGTAATAATAAAGTGCTTTATCAAAATCAATATTTTTATGATAAAAATAGCCGATATGATTGTAGCTTTCGGAAGTTTGTGGATTCTTTTCGCCAAAATTCTTTAGATTAATAGCCAGGGCTTTTTGAAAATAAGATAAAGCCTCCTCGTTGCGATTTTGTTGGGCTAAAAATTGGGCATATTTACTGTAATGCAGCGAAAGCCATAAGTTGGTGTCGCTAAAATTGTGTTGGATGGTATGGATAGCTTTTAAATAATACTGCTCTGCTTTATCGAACTTGCTGAGATTTTCGTAGCAAAAACCAAGATTGGCATATGTAGATTCAGAAGTGAGCTTGAATTCTTTTAATTGTAGGCTCCTAAAATAGTATTTTATGGCTTTATCAAATTTTTTGTTTGTCCTAAATATATTGCCCAGGTTATTATAGGTAGATGCAAGCTGTTGTTTATATTTTATAGTATCTTCATTAAAAATTGTAATGGCTCTTAAATGAAAATCTTTCGCTTTGGCATAGTCCTGCTGGATAAAATAGATGTTGGCTTTATTGCCGTAAATGTAAGCTAGTAGTCCGGTTTCATTTTTTTTACGGTAGATCTGTTCAGCCCGGTTATAATAAGTGAGGGAAGAGTCGTATTT
>Ga0209931_1000851_pt1 | contig 17613 bp, 18 predicted proteins | sample SalPonR1_B_D1_MG_FD_185697 | JGI IMG/M metagenome (GOLD analysis project Ga0209931, IMG submission 185697) | Salt pond soil microbial communities from South San Francisco under conditions of wetland restoration - Salt Pond MetaG R1_B_D1_MG... ...
CTTTGCGCCGGGCCATGATGGCACCGGCAAGCGCGCCGATCACGAGGCCGCCAAGGGGGTAGATCATCGTCAATGTCCTTGTGTCGGGGTCAGCGCCCGGATTTCCCGCATCCGCGCGCGCACGTTGTCATCCGACCCGAAGCCGTAGCGCGCCCACCCGAAAGAGTCCATGCGCAGCGCCTGCGCCTCGGCGTCGCGGCCCCGAAGCTCCAGCGCCTCGGCCTTGAACATCATCAGCGTGGCCAGAAGCGCGGCGTTCTCGTGGCGCCGCGCGACCGGGATCGCGCCGTCGACGAGGGCCTCGACCGTTACCGTGTCCCCCGTGGACAGCGCGAAGGCGGCCAGCTGCACCGCCACGTGGGCGGCGTGCAGCTCGGTGCGGGGGCTGCTTTCGTAGACCCGCATCGCACGGCGGAAACTGTCCAGGGCGACCTGGGGGTCGTGGCTGGCATTCAGCCGGCCAAAGGCATAATGCGCGAAGCCGTCACGCGGACCCCGCCAGTCCATCGAGTCGCCCAGGCTGATCGCCGAGAAGGCCGCGTTGCGCCGCCGCGCCGGGGTCGGGCCCGTCGAGAGCGCCAGTTCGATGTTGTCGATCCAGTCGCGCGGGGTGTCATCGAGCGGTTGGATCGGCTGGGACTGACCGGCGGGGTTGAGCCGCGCAAGGATGCCTTGCAGCCGCGCGGCCACCGCGCCGCGCCGCATCCCGTTGGCCAGTGCCGGGTCGTAGTAGGCGCGCAGGATCAGCATGTCGAAACCGGTCAGCACCGCGTGGATGTTGTCATCGTTGAAGGTGCTGTCGGGCAGCCGGTAAAGATCGTTGAGCGGCCCCAGCGCCTGGGCCAGCTCCTCGTGCAGGCAGTCGCGGATCTCTTGCGGGGCCGCGTCAGAGGGCACGAAGACCGCGGCGCGGTCGCGGCGCTCCAGTGTGGTCCAGTCCACTTGCGGGGTCCGGCGGACGCGCTTGAACTCGGCCCAGCTCGAGACCCGGGGCACCACGAAACAGGCCGCGCGCGGCACCGCGTCGTTGAGCACGGCCTTTGGCACCGCCTCGACCGTGATGGCCGCCTGCGGGGCGCTGGTCATGAAGATGTCGATGTCGGCCTCGCCGCGCAGACGGGCCAGCAGCGCCCGCAGGTCATGGGTCAGGCTGGCGGAGACCTGGCCGGTGACGCGCACGCTTACGGGTGTTTCGAAACGGGTCAGCCGCGACACCGGCCGGCCGCTTTCCATGCGGAACGACAGGTCCATGAAATCACGACCGATCTCGCGGTTGGAGCGCGTGGGCGTGTCAACGCGCTGGCCGGGGAAAGAGCGCATGGCGGGCGCCACCCGGTCCGGCAGGCCGGTGATCGCGCGCGACGGTGTCTCGGGCCCCGGCGGCACCGGCGTGCAGGCGGTCAGCATTGCCACGCAGAGCGTGCCCAGGCGGCGCGGCGCGCGGCCGGTCATGGTGCGGGCCTCTGGTACTTGATGAAGGGGGTCAGGACTCCGACCCGGTCATAGAGCCGCCGGGCGCTGTGATTGAAATCCTGTGTGAGCCAGTAGACGGAGGGCGCGCCGGCCGCGTCGGCCGCGGCATAGACGGACTCGATCAGGGCGCGGCCGATGCCCTGGCCCCGGACGTGCGGGTCGGCGTAGAGATCCTGAAGGTAGCAGACGTTTTCGACCCGCCAGGCGTGGCGATGGAACAGGTAATGGGCCAGGCCGACGGGCCGCCCGTCCGTGACGGCAAGCAGCCCGCTGAAATCGGATGGCTCGTCGCCCAGAAGCCGAGCGAAGGTGCTATGAAAGACCGCCTCGGGGACGGTGGTCTCGTAAAACGCGAGGTAGTCGGTCCACAACCTGCGCCACACGACCGCGTCGGCCGGGGTCAGCGGGCGGATATCGACCGGCATCTTTGCCTTGGCCAAACCTGCTCTCCTTCATGTCGCAATCCTGACCTGCCAGCGGACTGCGGCGCCTTTGGGTGGGAATTGCGGCAATTGCACGATCCCCGCCGGCACGGGACCGTTTAGAGCCCAGAGCAACCGGGGCAGGCGAGGGGCAACCGCCCCCGACCCGGGGTTCGTGTCCCGGTGTGGTTCAAAAGACTCAACGGGTTAGTGGCCGCAGACGGCGGCGCCACAACATCTGGGACGGGGGCACCTAGCGCCCGGAGCGCGCCATGAAGGCCAGGCGTTCGAAAAGCTGCACGTCCTGTTCGTTCTTGAGCAAGGCCCCATGCAGCTTCGGCAGCGCCGAGGCCCCGTCGCGCGCAAGGTCGGCCGGGTCCAGGTCCTCGGCGAGCAGCAGTTTGAGCCAGTCGAGCACCTCTGAGGTCGAGGGTTTTTTCTTGAGCCCCGCCTGGTCGCGGATCTCGTAGAACTGGGTCAGCGCCGTGGTCAGCAGCCTGTCCTTGATGCCGGGGTGATGCACCGCGACGATGCGTTTCAATGTCTCCATGTCCGGGAAGCGAATGTAGTGGAAAAAGCAGCGCCGCAGGAAGGCGTCGGGCAGGTCCTTTTCGTTGTTCGAGGTGATGATGACGATGGGGCGCTGGCGCGCGCGCACCGTCTGGCCGGTCTCGTAGACATGGAATTCCATCCGGTCGAGTTCCTGCAGCAGGTCGTTGGGAAACTCGATGTCGGCCTTGTCGATCTCGTCGATGAGCAGGACCGTGCGGGCGGGCGCGTCGAAGGCCTCCCAAAGCTTGCCGCGCCGGATGTAATTGGCCACGTCGTTGACGCGTTCATCGCCCAGCTGGCTGTCGCGCAGTCGACTGACCGCGTCGTATTCGTAAAGGCCCTGCTGGGCCTTGGTGGTGGACTTGATGTGCCATTCCAGGATGTCAAGCCCGAGGGCGGCTGCCACCTGGCGGGCCAGCTCGGTCTTTCCGGTGCCCGGCTCGCCCTTGACGAGAAGCGGCCGCTCCAGCGCGATGGCGGCATTGACGGCCACCATGAGGTCGTCGTTGGCAACATAGGAATCGGTGCCTGAGAAATCCATGTTTTCCGGGCCTTTTGCAGCGAGACGGGACGAACAGCGAGGGCAGAGGGTATCAGGTGGGGCGGGACCTTCAAGCGAGGAAGGAAATGCCCCAGATCGGGGGGTGACAGGTGGGCTTGATCGGAGTAAGACGCCCGCAAGAAGGAGGCCGGACATTGTCAAACGATCTCGACGCGACGGCGCCCATCCTGTCCAGGAGAGACGAGATGAAAGCAGAAGTTTTCCTGCCGGAGGATTACAAGCCGGCCGAAGACGAACCCTTCATGAACGACCGCCAGCTCGAGTATTTCCGGCGCAAGCTGATCGACTGGAAATCCGAGATCCTCGAGGACAGTCGCGACACGATCGAGGGGATGAAGGACAGCACCCGCAATATCCCCGACGTGGCAGACCGGGCGAGCGAGGAGACCGATCGTGCGTTGGAACTGCGCACCCGGGACCGCCAGCGCAAACTGGTCGCCAAGATCGACAGCGCCCTGCGCCGCATCGAAGAGGGCGAATACGGCTACTGCGAGATCACCGGAGAGCCGATCAGCCTCAAGCGGCTTGACGCGCGGCCCATCGCGACCCTGTCGCTGGAGGCCCAGGAGCGCCACGAGCGCCGCGAAAAGGTCCATCGGGACGACTGACGTGACCCGTGACAAACCGACAGCACTGCGCGGCGGCCTCAACAGGGGCCGCCGCGTTGCCGTCGTGGGGGCAGGCCTGAGCGGGCTGGCGGCGGCGCTGGCCTTTGCCAGGGGCGGGGCCCGGGTCGAAGTCTTCGAACGCGCGCCCGAAATCGCCGAGGTCGGCGCGGGCATCCAGGTCTCACCCAACGGCGCGCGGGTACTGGCCGCGCTCGGGCTGGAGGGGGCCGCAGCCGCGCGGTCCGTCGCAGCGCAGGCGGTCGAACCCATGGACGCGATCACGGGGCGCAGACTGACCCGCTTCGACCTGTCGGAACGGGCGGGGCCGGCCTATCGCTTCTTCCACCGGGCCGCGCTGATCGACCTGTTACTGGAGGGCTGCCGCGCCGCCGGTGTCACCGTGCACACGGGGGCCCAGATCTCTGCCGACGCGCTGCCCGTGGCCGACCTCGTGGTCGGCGGCGACGGTATCCGCTCGGTGCTGCGCCCGGTCCTGAACGGTGCCGACGCGCCCTTCTTCACCGGCCAGGTGGCCTGGCGCGCGGTCATTGATCACCCCGGGGCCGAACCGGTCGCCCGGGTCTGGATGGCGCCCAGGCAGCACGCGGTGACCTATCCGCTGCCTGGCGGGCGGCTCAATATCGTGGCTGTGCAGGAACGCCTGCAATGGGCCAAGGAGGGCTGGAACATTCCTGATGAGCCCGGCAACCTGCGCCATGCGTTCCGGGGCCTGTCAGGCCGGCTGACCGGGTTGCTTGAAAAGGTCGATTCGGTGGGGCTTTGGGGGCTGTTCCGCCATCCGGTTGCCGCGCAGTGGCACAAGGACAACATCGCCATCCTGGGCGACGCGGCGCACCCCACGCTGCCCTTCCTGGCGCAGGGCGCGAACCTGGCCTTCGAGGATGCCTGGGTGCTGGCCGCCTGCTGCGATGCCGACGAGATACCGGCGGCCCTGCCGCACTATCAGCAGATGCGCCGGGCGCGCGTCGAGCGGGCCATTTCCACGGCCAACGGCAACGCGGTGAAATATCATCTGTCGGGTCTGCCGCGCCGGGTGGCGCACCTTGGCCTGCGCGGGATCGGGGCCGTTGCCCCGGGGGCCTACATGAACCGGTTGAACTGGCTCTACGATCACGACGTGACCCGGACGTGACACCGGGTGCCGCTTTTCGGGCCTGTCCGCCCGACGGCGCCCCGCCCACCGTCCCGGTCACCGCATCAGCACCACCGGCACCTTGCAGGACCGAAGCATTTCCGTGGTGGTCGAGCCGATGAACAGCGACCGTACGCGACTGTGTCCGTAGGCGCCCATGACCAGCAGGTCGTAGCCGTCGTTCGCGGTCATCTCCGAGAGCACCTTTTCCGGCTCGCCCGGCGTGGTTCGGGTATCCGCCGCGAAGCCGCCCGCCCGCAGGGTCGCGGCGGCATCCGTCAGCGCCTTGTCGGTTTCGGCTGTGGCTTTGCCCGCGAAGACCAGCGTAACCTGGAGTCCGGCGAAAATCGGGCTGCGCGCGATGTAATCCACCGCCTTGAGCGAGGAGGCCCCGCCGTCGAAGGCCACCAGCACCCGTTCGGGTATCCTGAAGGCCCTGTTGGCCACGAAGACGGGCCGATGGCTGGCCCGCACGATGCGCTCCAGGTTCGAGCCGAGGTGGTCCATCGCGACGCCTGCGGCCTCGCCGCGCTTGCCGATGACGATCATGTCACCGGTGTCCTCCTTGGCGGTGATCGTTTCGACCAGGTCGCCCTGGCGCAGGCGTGTCTGCACGGTTATGTCGCCGTCGCCCTCGATGATCGCCTTGGCGTCCTCCAGGATGGCGCGGCCGTGGTCATGGGTCAGCTTGGCGCGTTCCGCGTCCAGTTCGGACAACTGTTCCAGCAGGCGCGAGCGCGCGCCCAGCCTGATCGCGCCGCTCAGGTCCTGACGGTCCGGGGCACCGCGGCGGCCCATGACGTGGTAGACCTTGACGGTGAAACCGGTCTTGCCGGCGATCCAGGCGGCGTGGTGGCACACGCTTTCGGAATAGGCCGAGCCATCGACAAGCGCGATGAGGGTGTTGGTGGTCATGTCGTGTCTCCTCAATGGCCCAGCAATTCATCCATGGCGCCCGGCTTGTCATGCACGGCCAACCGGTCGACGATGGTCTCGGACGCCTCGTTGAGGCCGATCAGTTCGACCTCGGCGCCTTCCCGGCGGAACTTGAGCACGGCCATGTCCAATGCTGCAACCGAGGAAATGTCCCATATATGGGCGCGGCTGACGTCGATGGTGACCTTGTCGGGGGCTTCCTTGAAATCGAAAGCCGCCATGAAGTCTTCGGCCGAGGCGAAGAACAACTGCCCTTCGACGAAATAGGTGCGGTGGGTGCCGTCGGCGGTGATCTCGGTGCGCACCCGGAACAACTGCGCAATCTTCCAGGCGAAGAAGAGCCCGGAGAGCAGAACGCCCACCAGAACGCCGATCGCCAGGTTATGGGTGTAGATCACGAAGAAGACCGTTGCCAGCATCACGATGGAGGAGCTGCGGGGATGGTCGCGCAGGTTCTTGATCGAGGACCACGAGAAGGTTCCGATCGAAACCATGATCATGATCGCCACCAGCGCCGCCATGGGGATGATCCCGACGATATCGCCCAGCCCCACCACGAGGATCAGCAGAACGACCCCGGCGGTGAAGCTCGACAGCCGCCCACGTCCCCCCGATTTCACGTTGATGATGGATTGGCCGATCATGGCGCAGCCTGCCATGCCGCCGATGAAGCCGGTGGCGGTATTGGCCAGGCCCTGGCCCACGCACTCCTGGTTGCGGTCCGAGGAGGTGTCGGTCAGGTCATCGACGATCTGCTGGGTCATCAGGCTTTCCAGAAGTCCCACGACGGCAACGGCCAGCGCGTAGGGAAAGATGATCTGCAGCGTCTGGAAAGTCAGCGGAATGTCCGGGATCAGGAAGACCGGAAGCGTGTCGGGCAATTGGCCCATGTCGCCCACGGTGCGAACGTCCCAGCCCATGGCGAGGGTCAGCGCGGTCAGGACCACGATGGTGACCAGCGGCGAGGGCACGGCTGTGGTCAGGCGCGGGAACAGGTAGATGATCGCCAGCCCGCCAGCGACCAGCGCATAGGTGATAGGCGGCACCGCGCGGGGGTCCAGTTCGGGCAGCTGTGCCATGAAGATCAGGATCGCAAGCGCGTTGACGAACCCGGTCATGACCGAGCGCGACACGAAGCGCATGACATAGCCCAGTTTCAGGAAACCGGCCACGATCTGCAGAAGCCCGGCCAGCACGGTCGCCGCCAGCAGGTACTCCAGCCCGTGGTCGCGCACCAGCGTCACCATCAACACCGCGGTGGCGGCGGTGGCGGCCGAGATCATGCCGGGCCGGCCACCGGTGATCGCGGTGATGACGGCGATCGAGAACGAGGCATAAAGCCCCACCTTGGGGTCGACGCCGGCGATAATGGAAAAGGCGATGGCCTCTGGGATCAGGGCCAGGGCCACCACGAGGCCCGAGAGCACGTCGCCGCGAATGTTGTGAAACCAGTCGTGCCGATAGGCGGTGAGGGACATCATGTGGAAAACATCCTTTGGCCGCGCGAGGGGCGCGGTCTTTGGACAGGCGCGCTCGGCCTGTTTGATTGTCCGGCGGATCGGCGGCCGGAAGAGCCATTCGGAGATCAGCGCCCCCGAATCCCTGTTCGCTGCGTCGCGGCGTATAGGCCGCAACGGCCCTCGGTGCAATGGCTTCGGCGAATGGGGCCAGCGCGATCCGCGCTCAGAGGGCCAGATCGACCCAGACCGGCACGTGGTCCGAGGGTTTTTCGCCCCCGCGGACCTGCGTGTCGATCCAGCAGTCGCGCATCAGGTCGGCGGCCTGCGGGGTCAGCAGGACATGGTCTATGCGGATGCCGTCGTTGCGATTCCAGGCCCCGCCCTGGTAATCCCAGAAGGAATAGTGCCCGGGCCCAAGGGTGCGCGCGCGGAAAGCCTCGGTGAAGCCGAGGTTGACGATCCGTCGAAAGGCGGCCCGGCTTTCGGGCAGGAACAGTGCGTCGTTGCGCCAGGCATCGGGGCGGGCCGCGTCCTCGTCCTGCGGGATGACGTTGTAATCCCCGGCCATCAGCGCCGGCTCTTCGGCGGCCAGCAGGGCCTGCGCGCGGGTGCGCAGGCGCTCCATCCAGCGCAGCTTGTAGTCATACTTGGGCCCCGGTGCCGGGTTGCCGTTGGGCAGGTAAAGACCGCAGAGGCGCAGGGCCCGGTCGCCCACGACCGTCGCCTCGATGTAGCGGGCCTCTTCGTCGTCGGTGCCGTCGCGGCCACTCCCGTCGCCGCCCGGAAGCCCGCGGGTGACATCCTCCAGCGGGTATTTCGACAGGATGGCGACGCCATTGAACCCCTTCTGGCCATGCGTTTCGACGTTGTAGCCCAGGTCTTCGAAGGTCTCGCGGGGGAAATTCTCGTCCACCGACTTGATTTCCTGCAACAGCACGACGTCGGGCTGGTTGTCCGACAACCACTCCGTCAGCGCCCCGATCCGCGCCTTGACGCCGTTTATGTTGAATGTCGCGATTTTCATGGGCGCCTCCGTCGGTGGTCGTTCTCGCCCATGCCCGTGCCGCCCGCAAGACCTTCGCGCAAAAGTCGTCTGGCCAAAGGCCGCGCCGTCTAGGTCTCAGATCGCGAAGGATGTGCCGCAGCCGCAGCTGCTGGAGGCATTTGGATTGTCGATCACGAAGCGCGCACCGATCAGTTCCTCGGAAAAATCGATGGTGGCATCGGCCAGGAAGGGCAGCGAGGTGCTGTCGACCACGACCTTCTGGCCCTGGCCTTCCAGCACGATGTCGTCGTCGGCGGGGGCGTCCAGGTCGATCTCGTATTCGAATCCGGAACAGCCGCCGCCCTTGACGCCGACGCGCAGCGCCTTGCCCTGGTCGGCGGCGCCGATCTCGGTAAGCCGCGCGAAGGCGCGGTCGGTCACTTTGGGGGGAACGCTCAGCATGACAGGCCCTGTCGGTTTCGGTTGTCATGCAATATAGGGGTCATGCGCCGATGCGGCAAGGCAGGCCGCCCGGTTGAATTGACGATGGGGGCAGGGCGATGGCAGCGCCGTTTGCATGTGATCCCGGCGCGACCCGGGGAAGGTTCCACGCCGAGGAGGAGAGCGCGCATCGCTCGCCCTTCCAGCGTGACCGGGACAGGATCATTCACTCCAGCGCCTTTCGGCGCCTCAAGCACAAGACGCAGGTCTTCGTGGAACACGAGGGCGACTATTTCCGCACCCGGCTGACCCACTCCATCGAGGTGGCGCAGGTGGCCCGGACGCTGGCGCGGGCGCTTGGCCTGAACGAGGACCTGACCGAGGCGGTTGCCCTGGCGCACGACCTCGGCCATACGCCCTTCGGCCACACCGGCGAGGATGCGCTGGCTGCGCTGCTGGCGCCCTACGGTGGGTTCGATCACAATGCCCAGGCGATCCGGATCGTGACATCGCTGGAACGGCATTATGCCGAATGGGACGGGCTGAACCTGACCTGGGAAACGCTGGAGGGCATCGCCAAGCACAACGGTCCCGTGGCCGAGCCGGTGCCGGTAGCGCTGGCCGAGTACAACGCCCGCCATGACCTGGAACTGGCCACGCACGCCAGCGCGGAGGCACAGGTGGCCGCCCTGTCCGACGACATCGCCTACAACAACCACGATATCCACGACGGGCTGCGCGCGGGGCTGTTCACGACCGAGGACCTGCTGGCCCTGCCCATCGTCGGCGATTGTTTCCGCCAGGTCGACCGGCTCTGGCCCGGCCTCGACCCGTCCCGGCGGCGACACGAGGCTTTGCGGCGATTCTTCGGGGTGCTTGTCGAGGACGTGATCGCCACGACGCGTGCCAACCTCGACGACCTGGCGCCGGGATCGGCGGCCGATATCCGGGCGGCGGGGCGCATGATGGTGCAGTTCTCGCCCGCGCTCTGGGCCGACCTGCAACAGGTGCGCAGGTTCCTCTTCACCCGGATGTACCGCGCCCCCAGCGTGGTCGAAATGCGTGCGCAGGTCACGCAGGTGGTCGAGGAGCTGTTTCCGCTTTTCCTGGCCAGCCCCGCGCAACTGCCGGGGCAATGGCAGGGCGACGTGGCCCGGGTGACGGACAAGGCGGCGCTGGCGCGGATCGTGGGCGACTACATAGCCGGGATGACCGACCGGTTCGCGCTGCGGACCCATGCAGGCTTGACGGGGCGGCGGGTTTCCATTGCCGGAGAGTTCGCCAATGGCAGCTGATGCCGCGCGGCGCGATGGCACGCCCGGCCCGATGAACGCCATCGCCCGTGTCGGCGCGCCGACCACCGCTTTTGCCGGATGCCGATGCGCGTTGACCTCGGCCCCGCAGATGCTAAACCGCCCGCCATCGCAATGAGGACGCGCAAATGAACCTGTTCGCCGATATTCGGTCGCTCGTGATCGACTGCCTCGATGCCCTCGCCGCCGAGGGGCAACTGCCCACCGGCCTGGCGCATGACAACGTGACGGTCGAGCCCCCGCGCGACCCCGCCCACGGCGACATGGCCACCAACGCGGCCATGGTTCTGGCCAAGGCCGCGGGCCTGAAGCCGCGCGACATCGCCGAGGCGCTGTCGGCGAAACTGGCCGCCGATGCCCGCATCGCCCGGGCCGAGGTGGCCGGGCCGGGGTTTCTCAACATGCGCCTTGCGACGGGCGTGTGGCACGACGTGATCCGCGCCGCCCTGACCGATCCCGATTTCGGCAAATCCGACCTGGGGCAGGGCCAGTCGGTCAACGTGGAATATGTCTCTGCCAATCCCACCGGCCCGCTTCATGTCGGTCACACCCGCGGCGCGGTCTTCGGCGATGCGCTGGCCAGCCTGCTGGATTACGCGGGCTTCGACGTGACCCGCGAATACTACATCAACGACGGTGGCGCCCAGGTCGACGTGCTGGCCCGCTCTGTCTACCTGCGCTACCTCGAAGCCCACGGACAGGAGGTCGCCTTCGAGGATGGGACCTATCCCGGCGACTACCTGATCGAGGTGGGCCAGGCGCTCAAGGACAAGGTCGGTGATGCCTATGTCGCCAAGGGCGAAGAGGTCTGGCTGGACCAGGTGCGCGATTTCGCCACCGCGAGGATGATGGAGATGATCCGCGCCGACCTGGCCGCACTGGGCGTCGAGATGGATGTCTTCTATTCCGAGAAATCGCTTTATGGCACCGGGCGGATCGAGGCGGCCATCGAGGACCTGCGCGGCAAAGGCCTGATCTACCGCGGCACGCTGGAGCCGCCCAAGGGCAAGCTGCCCGAGGATTGGGAGCCGCGCGAACAGACCCTGTTCAAATCCACCGACTACGGCGACGACGTGGACCGTCCGATCATGAAGTCCGATGGCGGATGGACCTACTTCGCCCCCGACATCGCCTATCACTACGACAAGCTCAGCCGGGGCTTCGGCGCCCTGATCGACGTCTTCGGCGCCGACCATGGCGGCTATGTCAAGCGCATGAAGGCCGCCGTGGCCGCCCTGTCGGGGGAAACCGTGCCGCTCGACATCAAGCTGACACAGCTGGTCAAGCTCTACCGCAATGGCGAACCCTTCAAGATGTCAAAGCGGGCGGGCACCTTCGTGACCCTGCGTGACGTGGTCGAGGCCGTGGGCCGCGACGTGACGCGCTTTCACATGCTCACGCGCAAGAACGACGCGCCACTGGATTTCGATTTCGACAAGGTGACGGAACAGTCCAAGGACAACCCGGTTTTCTACGTCCAATATGCCCATGCGCGGGTGCATTCGGTGCTGCGCAAGGCGGATGTGAACGTGTCGGGGGCGGCGCTGGCGGGTGCTGACCTGTCGGGCCTGACCCACCCGGCGGAACTGGCGCTGGCGGCCAAACTGGCCGAATGGCCGCGCCTGGTCGAGATCGCCGCGCGCACGCACGAGCCGCACCGGGTGGCCTTCTACCTTTATGACCTGGCCTCCGAGTTGCACGCCCTGTGGAACCGCGGCAACGACGATCCCGGCCTGCGCTTCCTGCAAGAGGGTGATTCTGAGGCAACACAGGCGAAAATCGCCCTGATCCGGGCCGTTTCCGTTGTCATTTCGCACGGTCTTGGTATCCTTGGCGTGACCCCTGTCGAAGAGATGCGCTGAAGCGCACGCGTGGCGGGGCCTTGAGGCGACGCAGTAAACCGGTTCTCAAGCCGGGCGATGAGGCGCATAATGGCAGAGATGACGGCAGGGTCGCAGGCGGCCAGGCAAACGACGCACACCCCCCACCACCATCACGAGGGCCCGGAACCTGGCAATTCCGTTGGCAATCTTGTCACCATGCTCGGCGCAGCGCTTTCGCTGGCGCTGGCGGTCGGCGTTGGGGTCTGGGGCTACAAGATCCTGATGCGGGACGTGACCGGCGTGCCGGTGGTTCGCGCCATGCAGGGCGAGATGCGCGTGACCCCTGACAACCCCGGCGGCGAGATCGCGGCTCATACCGGGCTGTCGGTGAATGCGGTGCCGGCCGAGGGCGGTGCCGCCGCCCCCGAGGACAGGCTGGTGCTGGCCCCGGTCGAGGCGCAGTTGCGCGACGAGGATCTGGCCGTCGCGCCCGACGCGGCAGAGACCGGAACACGAACAGCCGAGGATACCCCCGCAGCCGCCCCGGAACCGCGGCCCGAGACCGGAACGCCGGCCCGGATCACGCCCGCCTCGGCCGATGCGACCGAGACCGCGCCGACCGCGGACAGCCTGAGCGCCGAGGAGGTGCTGGCCCTGGCCGACGAGATCGCAGCCGGGTCCGAGCCCCTGACCGACCTTCCGGAAGGCGAGGACGCGCCGGTGCAACTGGCCGTCAACGGCGTCAACCTGACCGATTTCGTGGACCCCGGCGTGCCCGGCGTTTCCAATTCCCTGCGGCCGCGTGTGCGTCCGGCCAGCCTGGCCCCGACCCCCGAAGCCCCCCAGGGCGCCGAACCGGCCGCCGCAACCGCCACCGCCGTTTCGGAACCGGCCGCCCCGACCCTGACCGGACCCTTGCCCGCCGGGACCAAACTGGTGCAACTGGGGGCCTTTGACAGCCCTGATATCGCAGCGCGCGAATGGACCCGCGTCGCTGGCCGTTTCGGCGATTTCATGACTGGCAAGTCCCGCGTCATCCAGGAAGCCCAGTCCGGCGGACGCACCTTTTACCGGCTGCGCGCACAGGGCTTCGAGGACTTGAGCGGTGCGCGCCGGTTCTGCGCCGCGCTCGTCGCCGAGGACGCCCCCTGCATCCCGGTCGTGGTGCGCTGAATGGCGCCTTGCGCGGCCATCTTCGGGCCGTGGGGTGCAGAACTTACCGACTGGGAACGCGGCTTCTTCGCGGAAACCCGCCCGCTGGGCTTCATCCTCTTCGCGCGCAATTGTAACACCCCCGACCAGGTGCGCCGCCTGACCGAGGACCTGCGCGCCGCCGTGGGGCATGACGCCCTGGTGCTGATCGACCAGGAGGGTGGTCGTGTCCAGCGCCTGCGCCCCCCGCACTGGCGCGCCTGGCGCCCACCGCTGGAGGACGTGGCAAAGGCGCGCGACCCGGACCGCGCCATGGCGCTGCGATACCGGATCATCGGGCACGAGTTGCGCGCCCTTGGCATCGATGTCAACGCCGTGCCCTGCGCCGACCTGGCCCGGCCCGAAACGCATCCTTTCCTGCACAACCGCTGCTACGGCGAGACCGCCGAGACCGTCACTTGCATTGCCCGCGCCGTCGCGCGAGGGTGTCTTGAGGGCGGGGTTCTGCCGGTGCTCAAGCACCTTCCGGGCCACGGCCGGGCACGCGCGGACAGCCATCTTGACCTTGCGCGCGTGGCGGCGCCCGCCGCGGCGTTGGAGGCCAGCGATTTCGTCCCGTTTCGGGCCTTGTCCGACTTGCCTTTGGGGATGACCGCGCATGTTGTCTTCGAAGGACTGGATCAGGATACCCCGGCCACGCAGGCCCCGGGGATGATCCGCCTGATCCGCGAGGATCTCGGCTTTGGCGGTCTGCTCATGACGGACGATATCGGCATGCAGGCGCTTTCGGGGCCAGTGGAGGCGCGCGCCGCCGCCGCGCTTGCCGCGGGCTGTGACGTGGTTCTCCATTGCAACGGCGCGCGCGACGAGATCGAGCGGGTCGCGCGGGTCTGCGAGCCGCTGACAGGACTGGCCGAAGCCCGTGCTCGGGCGGCACTGGCCGCGCGCCCGGCCGCCGCGCCCGTTGACATTTCCACTCTTGTTGCGGAGTTTGAATGCCTTGTCGGGCCGGCGCCCGGACGAGAGGGCAGATGACCGACGGCGAGTTCAGCACCAGCACTGTGACGAGCGTCAGCGAACGCCAAGCCGCCGAGGCACTGATCGTCGATGTCGAGGGCTTCGAGGGGCCGCTCGACCTTCTGTTGACGATGTCGCGCACGCAAAAGGTGGACCTGCGTCAAATCAGCGTGCTGGCTTTGGCCGAGCAATACCTGTCCTTCATCGAGAAGGCCCGCGACCTGCGCATCGAACTGGCCGCAGACTACCTTGTCATGGCGGCCTGGCTGGCCTTTCTCAAGTCGCGCCTGCTGCTGCCTCCGGACCCCGCCGAAGAGGGCCCCTCGGGCGAGGAGCTGGCCGCGCACCTGGCCTTTCAACTCGAACGGTTGCAGGCGATGCGCGAACAGGCCGCCACGCTCATGGCGCGCGACCGGCTGGGGCGCGATTTCTTCGCGCGCGGCATCACCGAGGATGTCACCCGGACCCGCCGCGTCACCTATACCGCGACCCTCCTGGACCTGATGCAGGCCTATGCACGCCTGCGCACCAAGGACGAGTTCCGCCCCTACACGATGGACCGCGACTCGGTGCTGACCCTGGAAGAGGCTCTGGGGCGCCTGCGCCCGCTGATCGGCTTTGCCGGGGACTGGACAGATATCCTGTCCTACCTGCCGGAGGGCTGGTCCGAGGACCCCGCCCGGCGCCGCAGCGCCACCGCCTCGACCTTTGCCGCCTCGCTGGAACTGGTCAAGGAAGGCCGGATCGAGATGCGCCAGGGCGAGAGTTTCGCCCCGATCCAGATCAGGAGGACAGAGGATGGCTGACCCCGAGACTTCCCCGGGTCGGGCGGACGACGAGGCGACCCTCTTCGAGGCCCCGCCCATGGCCGAGCAGGAGCGCATGGTCGAGGCGGTTCTCTTTGCCAGCGCTGAGCCCGTGACGGTGCGTGATCTCGCCGCGCGGATGCCCCATGGCGCGGACCCGGCCGAGGCGCTGGACCACCTGCGCCGTCGCTACGAGGGGCGCGGCGTACGCGTCGTGCGGATGGGCGAGGCCTGGGCGCTGCGCACCGCGCCGGACCTCGGGTTCCTGATGCAGAAGGAAACCGTCGAGACCCGAAAGCTGAGCCGCGCCGCGATGGAGACACTGGCGATCATCGCCTATCACCAGCCCGTCACCCGCGCCGAGATCGAGGAGATCCGCGGCGTCTCGGTCAGCCGCGGCACCATCGACCAGCTGATCGAGATGGGCTGGATCCGCTTCGGCCGCCGCCGCATGACGCCGGGCCGGCCCGTGACCTTCGTCGTGACCCAGGATTTCCTGGATCATTTCGGCCTGGAAAGCGCCCGCGACCTGCCCGGTCTCAAGGAGCTGCGCGCCGCCGGGCTGCTGGACAACCGGCCGCCGCCGGGCCAGGGCAGCGAGGAGGAGGAGGACGAAGGAGACGAGGATCAGTCGGACTTCTTCGAGGAGGATTGAGCCGCCGGATGGCCCCCGCGGTACGAAATGTCCCGGGGATGCCGTGAAATCGGCACGTTCCGGTGTTATGTGAGAGCCCAGAGGCAGACCGGAGAGCACGACATGAACGCCAATCAATTGATGAACATGGTCATGCGCATCGTGATGCGCAAGATAATCGGGGGCGGGATCAACAAGGGCATGCAGGCCATGGGCAATCGCCGCAAGGCACAGCCCCCCAAGCAGGACGACAGCCGGGAAGACCGTTAGAGCACGGCGCCTGCGCAAAGCCCCGGGATGTCGGCTTTGTGCAGAATGCCGACCCAGCAAGCGTGCGAACCTTGATGGCACATCCAGACGTGACCGGCCGGGAGCCGACCATCCATCGGGATGGCCAACGCTGCGGTGCGGCTTCTTCGAACCGATCATCCGTAATCTCGTGCAGCATGCGCGGAGAGGCCAAGGTCAGCAGTGCGGACAGAGCTACCTTTCGCTGCGAGCACGCCAATGACCGTTTTCGCTATGCCCGCCAAAAACGGTCATTTGTGATCGCAAAAAATCAACTTATACATTAGTAGCGGCTTGCCGAGCTTAGTGGGAGCAATCACCCCACATAGTCCCTCCAAATAAGCGCTAGCAATACAGCCACAGCAATTAGTATTCCTAGGAAAGTTATGATATTCACCCTCCCACCCAAAGAGAGCACAGTGAAGATTGCGGCGCCGGAGACGCCTATGACACTTGCTACGTATGCGGCTCCAAGGCCAGCAAAGGGGATTACGCCAACCTCCCAGTAGCCCGCATAGTAAGAAATAGCGGCAAACATGGCTGCAATTCCAAGCCCCCACACAAATTTCATGTTCCATCCCTTAGTGTATCAACGATCAGGCGGTAACATCTCTGACCCGAAGTAGCAGTGTCAAGCACAATGAGGGACCGACGTTCGAGTGCCGCCACGTGAGCGACGGCTCTGCGAACGAAGTGGAAACTTGCTGCACTTGCGCCAATGACGGCTTTCGATTGCGGTCATAAAACGATCGTTTTGGGCTGAATTTGAGCGCTCTGCCTCTGAGTGCTCAAGGCCGCGGATCAAGGAGTTCCCCATAGTCATAGTTTGGGAGGAAAAAGCCACGGCGCTTTGGAATAGGTCGCGCGCGGAGACTATCTCGGAAGAGGTCATTGGAAACGATTGTTGCTTTACGCTGCTCGGCTAGTTCGACAATTCTTCGATCAGCAACCGTCCCGGACTTTACGATTTCGACTTCGATATCGCCGCCCAGTTTGTTGACCAAATCATCAACGTTCATGTGTTTATCCGCCACCTTAAATCCTATATTGGCGTCAAACACTACAATTGGTGTCGACCCCTCTTTTTTGAGAAAGCGAACAATCGCTTTGACGGCATCTAGGTCGGCAAACCCTTCATCCCCCCAATACGTTACGTTCGAGCCGTCGATTACAGCTACCCGATTATTCCAACGAATAGGGGACTTGTCGACGTGCCGATTTGGAATGGCTTCGCAAGCCATCGCCTCCCAAGTCTTCACCTTCCGGTTTCGGTAGTATGGGGTGCCTTTGGGTCCAGTGCCTGCTTGATAACGTTCATCGCGAAGGTTGTAAGACAATTTCGTAAGGGCATTGGCAGCCTTATATTTGTCTGCCGCCATGCTTCTTAGCCGCTTTTCCGCATCACTACGCTCGTCACACTCGCAGCTCACCCATCCTAACTCCTTCACATGGTAACCGCGGATGCCGGACGTAGTCGTGATCTCAAAGATCGCGCCCCGCTTGACAAGGGCCTCCGTTTCGTCTCGAGCACGATCAATCGCATCTTCTCGGCGCTTTCTCGCCTCTTCTTCTTCGCGCTTACGCCGATCTGCTTCGCTTTCTCGCCCGAAATAGAAGATCGCGGCAACAACAATGACCGCGAGGATGATCCAGAACTCCATGAGTAGCCTCCAGTTCCACTATAACTGCATCCTAAAGAATAAAATATTGTGCCTCTAGCCTTGGTCTTCCCCAAGCGCGTCAGGCGCGTTTCTCTCGGCCTTTGCAGCACGGGCTCATCTTCAGCTTTGAGATGAACTCGGCTCAACCGCTGCCCCAAAGAAAAACCGGACATTTGTCCAACGTGCAGAATCGGTCGAAGTTGGGCTCCAAGCCGCCATTCGCGCGGCGCTCCTGTGGTATGATGACCTTGTCGACATGGTGTCGGCGTCGCGGAGGATGGGGAGGCTTGGAGGAACCACCATGCCTACTGCAAACCTTCCCGCGAT